>VOFD01000131.1_pt1 | contig 76001 bp, 84 predicted proteins | sample 5384101 | NCBI WGS metagenome assembly VOFD01 (sample SAMN12384723, study PRJNA508395) | human gut metagenome | isolation source: healthy gut C | host: Homo sapiens
GTTCCTGTTCCGACAGGTTCAACAACAATTCTTACAGCTGTTGTTAAGGGAAGCGATGTAACTGTTGACGGCATTAACGCTGCTATGTTCACCTCTTTATGAAAGCAACGATCCAAAAACAAGCAAGCGTGACTCATGGGGAACCTGCCTTTTCAACTACGCAAGATTCGAGGTTACAAGTTTTCTTGTTTCATGCGCAATGTTCTGGCTCGACAAATATCATATTGACGGCTTGAGAATCGGCGCACTCTCCTCTATGCTCTACCTTGATTATGGTAAAACCGAGGGCGAATGGGAACCGAACAAATTCGGCGGAAAAGAAAATCTTGACGCTGTTGATTTTGTAAAAAGACTCAACACGGCTGTTCATATGTACCACCCCGATGTTATGATGTTTGCTGAAGAAAACACATCGTGGCCAAAGCTTACTCATAAAATAGAGGACGGCGGTCTTGGTTTCGACTTCAAGTGGAACATGGGCTGGATGAACGATATGCTGCACTATATGTCACTCAATTCGATGTGGCGGCCGTTCAATCATGACAGTCTTACTTTCAGCTTTTATTATGCTTTTTCAGAAAAATTTCTTCTGCCGATTTCACACGACGAGGTTTCTCACGGCAAAGGCTCACTCATAAAGCAGATGCCCGGAAAGTATGACGAGCAGTTTGCAGGCGTGAGAGCATTCATAACATATATGTACGCTCATCCGGGCAAGAAACTCGTGTTCATGGGGACTGAAATCGGACAGTTTGACGAGTGGAATCACGAAGAGGCAATTCAATGGGATTTGCTTGAATTTGAAAAGCATAAAAAGCTCAGAACATTTTTTAAAGAGCTTAACAAATTTTATCTTGACTGCAAGCCGCTCTACGAACTTGACACGGTCTGGAAAGGCTTTGACTGGATTCACCATGACGATTACACAAACAGTGTTATTGCATTCAAGCGCACCGACAAAAACGGTGATGAAATTGTTTCGGTATGTAATTTTCAGCCCATCAGGCGTGACGAATACTGCATCGGTGTTCCTAAATACGGTCTTTATGACGAGGTTTTCAACTCTGATGAAGAGCGTTTCGGCGGAAGCGGTGTTGTAAACGGTAATAATATCAAAACCGAGGTAATGAAAATTCACGGTTTTGATCAGGGCCTTTCGCTCACTCTCCCCCACTCAGCGTAATCTATCTGAGGTGTGCAAAAGAACTTGAACCCGATGAAGCTCAGAAATAAAATTGATATTTTCAGTCACAAGACTGTAATTAATAAGTTTAATAAAGATAATAAAATAAATATCGGAGGTATTTTAATATGTTTCAAAAAAGGAAGTAGTGGCTATGCTGCTTGCCGGCGGTCAAGGCTCTCGTCTTGGCGTGCTTACCAAAAAGCTTGCAAAGCCTGCCGTACCGTTTGGCGGCAAATATCGTATTATTGATTTCCCGTTATCTAACTGTGTAAATTCAGGCATTGACGCTGTAGGTATTCTCACACAGTATCAGCCTCTTGTTCTTAACGAATACATAGGAAACGGACAGCCGTGGGATCTTGACAGTATGCACTCTGGTGTAAACTGTCTCAGCCCTTATCAGGCTGTTGACGGTGCAGACTGGTATTCGGGAACAGCCAATGCAATTTATCAGAATATCAACTACATTGAGCGTTATAATCCTGAATATGTGGTCATCCTTTCGGGCGACCATATCTACAAAATGGACTACAACAAGATGCTTGAATATCATAAGGAAAAGAATGCCGCTTGTACAATTGCGGTAATTGATGTTTCGCTTGAAGAAGCCTCAAGATTCGGTATTCTCAATACAAATGAGGACGGCTCAATCTACGAATTTGAAGAAAAGCCTGCTCATCCGAAAAGCACTAACGCTTCAATGGGCATCTATATTTTCAGCTGGAAGGAACTTAAAAAGTAGCTTACGGAGGATGAATTCAAAGAAGGTTCAAGCCACGATTTCGGTAAGGATGTCCTCCCTGCCATGCTTGACGCAGGTGAGCGTATGTTTGCATATCCTTTTGAAGGCTATTGGAAGGATGTGGGAACAATCGACAGCCTTTGGGAGGCTAATATGGATCTTCTCGATCCAAAGGTTACTTTAGACCTCAAGGATATCTACTCAAGAAACCCGATGATGCCTCCGCACTATGTTTCAAACGAAGCGTCAATCCAAAATTCACTCGTTGCCGACGGATGCAATGTTTACGGCAACCTTGAGTTCTCAATTCTCTTTGCAGGTGTTACAATCGGTAAAAATGCTACGATTAATTCTTCAATCATCATGCCCGGTGCGGTAATTGAGGACGGTGCCGAGGTTCAGTTTGCTATCATTGCCGAAAACACCGTTGTAGGCAAAAATGCAAAAGTCGGACAAAACCCCGAAGAAACGGAAAATATTGACGACTGGGGAATTACTGTTGTCGGTGCAAATACCGTTATCAAAGAAAACACAGTTATCAAAGCAAAAACCATGATAGACAGCGACACGGAGGTGGACGGCAATGAGAAGTAATAATGTACTCGGTTTCATCTTTGCGGCAACACTTGACGACAAAATCCCCGAGCTTGCATCTTCAAGAACAACTGCAAGCGTTCCGATCGGCGGAAAATACAGAATTATCGACTTTGACCTTTCAAATATGTCAAACTCAGGTATCAGCAATGTAGGCATAGTTGCAAAAAGCAACTTTCAGTCACTTATGGATCATGTGGGTTCGGGCAGTGCATATGACCTTTCAAAGAGAAGGAGCAATCTTTCAATTCTCCCACCATATGACGGCAAGGCTTTTTCAAGCTTTGTTGAAACAATCTACAATATGCACGGCTACATTGAGCATTGCCGTGAGGAGTATGTGCTTATTTCACAGGGCAATGTAATTACTAACATTGATTACACAGATGTTTTTGACTTCCACTCAAAGAAGAAGGCAGACATTACACTTATATATAAGAATCATGCAATTCCGCAGGGCTATGACAGACCGATTACCCTTGATGTAGACAATGACGGCAAGGTAAATCAGATTTTTGTAAAGCCCGGTGTTGTTGACAAAGGGGTATTCAACCACGCATACGGCTCTATTCTCATCAAGAAAGACCTTCTTATGAGTGAAATCCGAAACGCCATCAGCGTTAATCAGCTTGATGTAAGGCGACTTATTCAGAGCAGTCTGGGCAAATACAGTATTTATGCTTATGAAAATAAGGGTTACTGTGCGGCAATCAGCTCAATCAACGATTACTTTGAGTTCAATATGGATCTTATGAAAAAGAAGTAAGGGATGAGCTTTTCAATCCGCAAAGACCTATCTATACAAAGGTAAGAGATGACGCTCCGTCACGCTACGGACTTACAAGCAATGTGAAAAATTCAATCATTGCACAGGGTTGTGTTATCAACGGTGAGGTTGAGAACTGCGTTATTTCAAAGGGTGTTTATGTCGGCGAAGGCGCAAAGCTTTCTAACTGTATTGTAATGCAGGACACAAAAATAGGTTGCAATACCAACCTCAACTATGTTATCATAGATAAGGATGTTACCATCAAGGATGGTCGATCACTTATGGGATATGATTCGTACCCCATTTATATTGCTAAAAAATCTGTTGTATAAAGTTGTTTAAACAGGAGGTAATCTTACAATGAGAATTTTATACTGTGCTTCAGAGGCTAATCCTTTCTGCGGCAGCGGCGGACTTGCTGATGTAGCAGGAAGTCTTCCGCACACACTTTGCAGAAAAGGTCAGGATTGCAGAATTGTTGTTCCGCTTTACGGCACAATTCCGCAGGAACTTAAAAACTCCATGAACTTCATCACAAACTTTACCGTGCCGGTTGCATGGCGTCATCAGTATTGCGGTTTGTTCTGGGCAAGATGGAATGACTGTACATACTATTTTATTGATAACGAATATTATTTCAAGAGAGGCACTCTCTACGGTCATTATGACGACGCTGAAAGATTCGCTTTCTTCTCCCGTGCAATTCTTGAAATGCTTCCTTACATTGATTTCCATCCCGACATCATTCATTGTAATGACTGGCAAACGGCTCTTGTTCCTGTTTACTACTATCTGTTCTATTCACACAGACCATGGTACTATAACATTAAGAGTCTGTTCACTATTCACAACATTCAGTATCAGGGTGAATATGGCTGGGAAGTTAACACAGAGTGCGTTGGCATTCCTGCATCCGAAACAAAGATTCTTGAAATGAACGGCAAGCTCAATATGATGAAGGGTGCTATCGAAACAGCTACCCGTGTTTCAACTGTTTCTCCAAGCTATGCGGCTGAAATTAAAGACCCGTGGTTCAGTTGGGGACTTCATGACGAACTCAATCTTCGTCATTACAAGCTTTGCGGTATCAAGAACGGTATTGACACAGAAAGCTACAATCCCGAAACAGACTATCAGCTTTATCGCAACTATTCAAAGGACGATATGAGCGGCAAGGGCGAATGTAAGCGTGCTTTGCAGGAGCGTTTGTGTCTTGAACAGCGCTGGGATGTTCCGCTGGTCGGTATGGTAACAAGACTTGTTGCACACAAGGGACTTGACCTTGTAAGAATGGGCCTTGAGGAGCTTATGGACACAGAAAATATGCAGTTTGTAATTCTCGGTTCAGGTGACAAGGAGTACGAGGACTACTTCAACTATATGCAGGCGAAGTATCCGGGCAGACTTTGCTTCTGTCACGGCTTTGTTCCCGAACTTGCAAGAAAGATTTACTCAGGCGCAGATATTTTCCTTATGCCGTCTGCTCAGGAACCTTGCGGTCTTGCACAGATGATTGCACTCCGTTACGGTACAATTCCTGTTGTTCGTGAGGTTGGCGGTCTTAAAGACTCCGTATTCGACAGTGCCGACAACTACGGTAATGGATTCACATTCAAAAACTATGAATGTGCAGATATGCAGCTTGCCGTAAGACGAGCATTGTGGGGCATTCAGGACGACCAGGGTTGGCATCAGCTTATGTGGCGTGCTATGATGAGCGATAACAGTTGGGAGCGTTCGGCTCAGGACTACATCAATCTCTACAACGATACCCTCAAGTGGGCTTAATCGTGCAGTCAAATTTTATAACAAAAAATTCAGTCGGAAAGCAGATTTCAAATTTGCTTTCCGACTTTTTATTTTATTTGTAGACGAACACGGTTCGCCCCTAATGACATTGTTGTATTTATAAAGCAAGTTGAATTACAAATATTGTACCGTTACTATCCGCCGCTACACAAACAAAAAAGGTTGGAAACTACTGCGGGGAGCAGTCGATTTCCAACCTTAAAGTTATGCATTAGTTTTTCATCAGGTTCTCTTTATTGCGTGCGGAACACGAATTTTACCTGCAAGCTTACCAAGAGCAAACACAAGAATAATCTCGGGAATGCACTTAACGGCAACACTGATGAATCTTGCTGTAAGATAAACTGTATAAGGTGTTGAACCGCCGCCGTAGAGTGTGTAAAGCCAAAAAGCTATGAGGAATGTTTCAACGCAGAGCATATTTGTAAACCATGCAAGAACAACTCTGAGCGGAGTTACATTGTTCTTATAAAGAAACATACCGTAGATAAAACCTGTAATAAAGCCGTTGATTGTAAAGCCGGGGAAATATGCGCCTGTCGGGGCAATGATAAATGAAAGAATATCTCCCAAAGCGCCGACAATTGCAGCAGGAATCGGTCCGAACATTACGCCTGTTACGGCAATGGGAAGGAACGCTGCGCTGAGCTTTACATTGTTTCCGAAAAACGGAAGTGTGCTGTTTGCAAAAAATCCGAGAACAATACGAAGTGCAAGCAGCATTGCAATTGCCGCAAGAGCGTAGATACTCTTCATTTCAAGCAAAGAGCTTTGAATTTTTTTGAGTTGTGACATATTTTTTACCTCCTGAATCTCTGTTGTTGCTTCAGGAAGAAAAAAAGCGGACAGATTGCTCTGCCCGCTGAATTATATGTCCCAAAGTAACAGCGGGATGCGAAATCTGTACCGCAGGATAAACCTTTCGTTCTTGCGGCAACTCCCCGTCCGCAAAACACTTCACGCACAAATTTCTACTCTGTGATAGATGCCTTTCGACACCGTATGTTATTATACGCCTGAATTTGTTGTTTGTCAACCAAAAAATTAATTTCGGGTTTACTGAACCGTTGCTTTTTTTCTTCTTTGTAAGAAGGGCATCGAGGCTGTTGATAAGTCTTGAAAGCGGCTTGTAGATTATGAAAACAACTACCGAAATGATGAGTCCCTTAATGATATTGAATGGACCTACGCAGTACAGGCAGAATGTAAATGTGCCGTCAATTGCAGGGAAAATTGCCTGTCCCATTTTGATAATTTCTGTAAGCGGCATAAATGACGAGTAGAGCGGAACAAGCACGAATGTGTTAAGAACCACACCGATTGCCGCCATTGCAACCGTACCCGTAAGCATTCCGACAATCGCACCTACTCTTGTTTTTTTGTACTTGTAGATGAAACCTGCCGGCAGAATAAACGAACAGCCGATGAGAAAGTTTGCAAGCTCCCCTACTCCACCTGTGCTTGTGCCTTTGATAAGGAACTTAACGAGAATTTTTATAAATTCAATTACTGCACCGGCAATCGGCCCCATGCTGAATGTTCCGACAAGAACGGGAACTTCGGAAAAATCGAACTCATAGAATGAAGGTGCGATGAATCCGAGAGGAAATTCAAAAAGAACATAAGAACTGCCGAAAGCGCCGCAAGCATTGCGGTTACGGCAAGCTTTGTTGTCTTTGCCGTGTTGTCTGAATTAATTGTTTTTGCTTTTGATTTTGTCATTACGACCACTCCTGAAAAATTATTTCGAGTTGTCGGGAAAAGAAAAATCCCGCTACAAATGTAACGGGATTGCGTACCAAAATAAAACAGACGAACCGCCTGTTCTGCCGCATCTTCTCGTATCCGGACTATAACCGTCGGTGTCTGAATTTCACAGACTCGGCAGGCTTTCACCTGTTCGTGGACTTTAACCACCGGTGGAGAATTTCACTCCGCCCCGAAGACAACTGTTGATTATATTATATGCCGATTTTCGGATTTGTCAATATCTCCTCAGGGTTTTGAGATATTTTTTCGTTTCATCGTCAATTCTGAAACTTTCAACGCATTTCCGAATCATTTTATTAAAGGTTGCATTATCAAGCGAATTTGACTTTATGTACCGCATAGTCTGTTCTCTGCACTTTGCAAGTGCCGTTGCAACAAGCCATGCCCTTGCCATACTCACATAATAATGCGGATTTTTCGCATTGTCGCAACATTCAAGCACCGTGTCTATATACTCATCTTCAAGATAATAGTCAAGCATCAGCACAAGACCTGCACGAATTATCCACGGATTGTCGCTTTTGGTGTATTCACAAACATGAGGGAAAAATTCTGATTTATACTTTTTCGTCTGCTTTAAATTTGCACAAAAGCCGTCGCAAACCGCCCAGCTGTCTATACGCTGTACAAAATCATCGCTGTACATCAAAAATTCTTCATAGCTTTCGGTTTTGAGCAAACCGATTACAATACCTCGCATTGTTTTTTCTTCATAAGAATTATCAGTTGTCTGCTCTAAAAAACTGCGTCCGTTGCCCTTAGAAATTTCCTTGCCGAGCTTTCGCATAACAGGCATTCTTACTCCGATAAAAAGTCCTTGTCATTGTCGGGAATCAATGAAGAATGAAAGCTTCTGTACTTTTCATCGGCATATGAACGAAGTTCTTCTACAAAATCATCATAGTCATTTTTAGTCCAATTATCTCTTATAAGCTCCATAATGCACCGTTATTTTTGCTTATTCTTTCTTTTGCTGTCATAAATTTCACACGGTGAGTTCAGGTCAAGATATGCAATATCGTGGTGTGGCACTCTGTCCTCAACCGGCGGAAGCTGCATATAATCACCGAAAACCATTCTGAGATACTCGTCATATCCAGACATACACGGCATTTTTATGCCCTCAAATGTGACATAATCAACACCCGAATAAATGTGTTTCGGATACTCAATTTTCATCCAATGAGGGCCCGAACAAAGCTCCGTTACACACTTGTTTTTATCAAGCCTGTACTTAATCATATGCTTTTCGGCAGTTCTCCAAATCTTTTCACGGAGCTTTTTTCCTCTGAAAATTGAAAGCAAAGCCTTACTGCCTGCCCCCACAATTCCGCCGTGCTTTTCGGGAACAACCTGAGCCAAAAACAGCGAATAAAGCATTGTCCACACATACTGCATTTTGCGTGCAAAACGGCTGTCGGGACAAACATCAAGCGGAAAGACATCAAGCACAAGTCCGTGCGGAATATCAACCTCGGTCTGATTTGTCTTGACCATAGTGTAATTTGTGTCGGTTACGGTCATAAAAATATTGCCCGTGAACATATCGCTGTCGGTTTTGAGAAGTCGAAATCTTCCATCTGCGCCCTGTTCATGCCAAAGCTTGTACAGCTTTTCGTAGTCCTCTCGTGGCAGCATAACATCAACATCATCATCCCACGGAACGAATCCGCCGTTTCTGAGCGCACCAATTAATGCACCGCCGATGAGATAGAATGTGAGATTGTTCTTTTCGCAAAAGTCCCTGAAATACACGAGCATATCAAGCTGTTTAAGCTGTAACTCACGCAAAAGTTCGGGGGTAAGTTCTACTTTTTCAGTCATAAGTATCTCCGTAAATATCAAATACGGGCGGAGATTATCCGCCCAAAAAAATTATTTGTATGAATGACCGGGAAGTGTGTTTTCCCTGATTTTTCTTTTTACCTTTTCAATGTGTTCTTTCGCACCGCTGTTTTTGATTTTCTTCCGCCATGACGGAATCTGAATCAAACCAACAATTGTGCCTATTCCGTAGGCAACATGGAGCAACGGGAAAATGAACGGCAAAAAACACAAACTGAGGCTGAACATTTTTCATTGTGCAACATCCGACAGCGTTTACAATATCAAACATTCCGTAAATTATCAAAAGAATGTACAAAAAAAGCGGAAGTCCGAGAAATGCAAGCACGGAACAGCCGAGAAGTGCCATTACAAAAAGAAACGGTGCAAAGTGAAAGTATGAAAGACAACCGGGACATTCCGAGAGTGTAAGTCCTATCCACCGTCCGTTTGAATACTTCTGCCTTATCATTCCGTGAAGGTCGTTTCGTGAATGCTGATACGAAATAATATCGGGGCAACAGCACATCTTGTAGCCCGCCATTCTAATGCGGTAGTGAAATTCATTATCCTCGGTTCTGCCGAGATTTTCGTTAAATCCGCCGACCTTGGCAATAACCTCTCTGCGGTAAGCCGCATGAAAAAGGCTGTCAAGATATTCCTTTTGCGCAAGCGGCCGTCTGTACGAAGCAACCGAACTGCCGAACAGAGAATCCTCAGCCGCAAGCAAGGTAAGCTTCCAGCTTGAAACATTTGAAGTGATATTCGGTCTGCCGCCGCCTACAACATTTTCGCCCTGCTTTATGTTATAAACATTTCGTGAAACAAAGTTTCTCGGAATTCTTGCATGAGCGTCAACTCTTATGATAACATCGCCCTTTGCGGTCATCAGAGCGGCATTCCATGAGGTTGCCTGATTACGCTTTACGCATTGAACAACGGACACATTCCAAAAGCCGTAGTCGGTATCACGAAATTTTTCCATTTTTTCTTTAGTATCATCGGCTGACATACTGTCAACAAATACCACCTCAATTTTATCATGCGGATAGTCCTGAAGTGCAATATCCCTGAAAAGTCCGCTCAAAGCATTCGATTCGTTATAGGCTATCATACAAAGTGAAACTAACATATAATATCTCTGCTCCCTTCAAGCTCGAACAACCATTTTGCAGACATTGCAGAGGTTGTCAGAAAATAAGGTACGGCATAAAATGCCGGAACAACAAAAAAGCACAAAGCCGCCCAGCCGATAAAACCGATAAACAGCTTTATTGTGGAGATGAAGTTCTTTATTGAAAAATCCATCATTCTCGGAAGATAAATTCCGAGCGGCAGATGTTCGTTAAAACCGTAAGCCAAAAATGTATAATGAACAAAAATAATGTAACACACACAACAACCGCAGTGCTGACGATAAACGCCAAAACAAGCAATACAGCCACAACCGCCGTGAGTGAGGGTGAATTGTCAATTATTTTATCCGAAACCGCACTAAGATAATTGAACACATTGAGCAGACCGCTTATGATAAAAAACAAGCCGACTGAAATTACATCAAGAATAACAGACTTAAAAAATAATTTCGGCTTTTTATAATAGTAAAAAACATCAAGAGGACTGCACTCTCTGCCCCTGACTACATTACACACACTTCTGTAAACTCCGTTTATGAGCGGCAGACACACAACAACAAAAGCAAAAAAATACAAGCCCGAAAAATCATTGTAAGCATCTGCTGAGTCTGATTCGGTTTTTTACATCATAAAGTCCTGCCACAGACATTGCAAGGCTGAACGCAAACAGCCCTGTCAAAAATGCAAGCACAGCGACCATTATCTCTGAGATAATTACCGACCGATTCCCCTCAAGAACCTTTTTTGCCTGTTTTCTAACAGTTTTTTCCGTATTCATTAGCATTCCCTTTTCATCTGAATTTGTTCATAACGAAACGCATTATTCTCCGTCAGTAAACATTCTGTACATTGCCTCAAGGCAAATCTGAGCGTGTTTAAAAAAGTTCTCCTTATCCATACTTTCGTCTGCATTGTGCATACGAACATCGTCATTTTTGAATGCAGGACCGAATGCAACACCATTACCTCCGAGCATTCTTGCGTATGTTCCGCCGCCTGTTGAATAAAGCTCAGCCTTTTCACCTGTTACGCTTTCATAAGCGTCAGAGAGAAGCTTTACAAGCTTGCTGTCCTTATCGGCATAAAGCGGTTCTTCGTGATTGAGAACAGTAACCTTGAGGTCGCTGATTTTTGCAACCTTTTTGAACTGTTTGAGAACTCTGTTTCCGCTCACGGTAACGGGATAACGGATATCAAACACAGCCTTTGCGGTCTGTCCCTCAACATTCACGCTGCTGAGGTTTACGGTGAGCGAGCCCGAAACAGCGTCGCTCATTTTAAGACCGAGTGATCTGCCGTTTGTTTCCTTGTTAATTGCGTAGTCAATAAATGAACAGATTGAACCTGTTTCCTTTGTTGTGTAAACATTTGAGATAAGGTCAACAAGTGCAGCTGCGGCATTGTAGCCCTTGTCCGGTTCACACGCATGAGCCGCTTTGCCACGGCTGATTATCATAAGACCATCGATAGTGTAATTAAATTCAAAATCACCGTCACTTGCGTCTGCAAGGCGCATGAGAGTCTGCTCGTCATAGTCTGATGAATCAAGCATTACATACGCTCTGTCGGGAACTGCATTAACTGCTCTGCCTGCATGGAACTGGCTGAGTATTGTTGCATTATTTAAAAGTGTGCTGACTTCAAGCTGAAGAATACCCTTTTCGGCAAAGCAGATGCCGTAGTCGCTGTCGGGAGTGAATGCCATGTCAGGAAGTGGATTTTTCTTGAAATAATTTTCCATATCCTCCATACCCGTTTCTTCACCCGTGCCGTAAATAGCACGCAGAGTGTTCACGCCCTTTACACCGCTGTCCTTGATTGCTTTCAAGCAATAGAGAGTAACAAGAGCCGCACCCTTGTCGTCTGCAATTCCTCTGCCGTAAAGTCTGCCGTCCTTTTCGGTAAGCGCATACGGCGGAACGCTCCAGCTGTTACCCGCAGGAACAACATCAAGGTGAGTAAGCACACCGCAAAGCTTTCCGCTGTCGCCAAGGGTTATATGACCGCTCTTGTCGGTCGTTCTCTCCCCTGTCAGTCCGAAATCTTCTGCTCTTTTAAGAATAAAATTCAAGGCATTATCGCACTCGTCATTCTTTTCACCGTCAACCGATTCAAAAGAAAGAAGTGTGTTAAGATCCTTTAAAAGTTCGTCTTTGAAGTCAAGTATTTTGTTTCCAAACATAATAAATACCTCCGTACTTAAATGCTGATTATATCTTTATCAGTTCTTATTTTTCTTTTTTTAACTGTTTTAACGGTCACAATAACCGCACAGTAGATTAAAAATGCTCCGAATGCGCAAAGGCTGATTTTGACACCTGTTGAAAATCGGGTGTTTCGTAGGTGAATACAATGTCACACTTTTCCCCTTTGGAATCTTAACAGCCATAAAGCCGTAGTCAACCTTTTCAACATCTGCCGCCTTGCCGTTTACAGTTGCGGTAAAACCATCGCTGTAAGGAACGCTGAAAAACAACAGGTTATCGTCACCCTTTTTATTATTGTAAACAGCCTTAAAGCCGTTATCTGTATATTCAAATGAAGTACAACTGTTCAAGGCCCTGAGATTACAAACCTTTTTGTAATCTGAATTACTGTAATCAAACTTTTCCGTAATGCTGTCATAATCCTCCGGATGTTTGCCGTACAAAAGCTTGTACTTTTCATCGCTGTAGCCCGTAATATCGGAATACTTCTTCATAAGGTCACGGGAAAGAACCATTGCGTAGAGCAAAGCCTCGGACTTGTGTGCGTTCGTCACAAGGTCAAATTCTTCTTCGGCAATGAACTTATCAAAGGTGTATCCCATAGGAATGTAGTATTCGTTGCGGTAAATATCAAAACGGTTCTGCGTTCTGAGATATTTCCAACCCGGCATTCTTGTGTTGCCGTTTTCGTCAACGAATGAATTCAGACTTCCCGATTTTCCGTCGCCACGGTAATCAAAAAGATACTTACAACTCAGAAACGGGCGAAGTCCGTATACATCAAGGTCAGGTCTTGACGCAACATCCCTTGTAATTCCGAGTGCATCGTAAAACTGCATTATAGATGTTGAAACAGAACTCTGAAAGCAGTTAATGCTCTGAATCTGCCAGAACATTGCCGTGTTGTCAATACATTCGTAAAAGTCACTGCGAACATTGTCAATATCGGCAATTGTGATGCCGTCACGCCTGTTTATGATATCTTCTTTGATGGCATTTGTACTGCTGCTTGAGAAATAGCCTGTGGCGATTATAAAATATGATGTGAAAAGCGAAACGCTCAGGATACCAACAGTGAGCATAACCGTAAATCTCTTTTTGTTTCGTCTGAATTTTTTGATGATGAGAACGAACGCAAGCAGACTTAACAAAGCCATAAGAACATAGAGCCAATAGCGTTCAAATGTTGCCTGAGTGCCGATAACCGTATTTTGAATATCGCCGCTCTCCTCATCCGTATAGCTCACAGGCATAAGACCTATCAGCAGAGTTGCGCCTACCGTAATTCCTGCCGACCAACGAATCGCCCTGTTCCAATCGGTTTTTCTGTTTTCAAACGCCTTGATTGTTGCAAGAACAAGCATAAGCACGCCCATATAGAACCATCTTGCGTAGTAAATTGAGCTGTTCATAAGCTGGAACATACTGTTCAAAACAGGCACACACGCAAACACCGCAAGCACGGCAAGAAGCTTTTTGAGCCAGCTTTTTCGGCAAACCTGAAAATATGCGATAACTCCCGTCATTCCGACAAGCGGCAACCATGCCGCAACAGACGCCCATCTGCAATTTGAGCCGGGTGTGAACACAGGGAACGCAGGCATATCTGCGGGGAAAAACAGGCTTAAAATTATCAGCCAGTATTTTTGCGGTTGACTGTAGGCAAGCGAATCCCAGCCGTTCGGAAGCTCGGCAAGCCTTGGGTTTCCCATTAAGCCGAGCACTGACGGCAGCAGTATGAATGCCGTTGCAAGGAATCCTATGATAACCTCAAGCGCAAGCAAGAGAAAATTTTTAACTTTAAATTTGTAGGGTTTTGGTAAGCGTAATCATAAGAAAATAGATGATTACGAACAGAACCTGTCCCACAAAGAAGTAGTAGTTCACAACACAAGCGGAGAATACCGCAAGTGCGAACACCATTCTTTTTCCGTCATAGATGAATGCGTCAAGTGCCGCAAGCAACAGCGGAAACATTATCATCGGTTCATGAAAGTGGAAAAAGAACACATTGTAGATTGAAAATCCCGAAAATGCATACAGCAATCCGCCTACAAGAGCGAAATTCCTGTTAGCCACATATCTTTTCAAATAGAGATATGCAGAAAGTGACGCACAGCCGAATTTTAAAATCAGCAACGGTCCGATAAGATACGGTACAGCCTCACTCGGGAACGGAATTGTCAGCCAAAAGAACGGACTGCCAAGAAGATAAAAGCTGAAGCTTGAGAGCATATCCGTTCCGAGGTCAACATTGTGCATCCAACCCATATCACCGTTTCTTACGGCGTCATGCACAAGCTGATAAAACGGAATTTCCTGAACATTGAAATCACCGTAATAATAGAAAACACCGCCACCCATTATGATAAACGGTAGAAAAAGTGCTGTTGCAGTTATAATTGATATAAGAAACACACGCAAACCAAATAGTTTTTGTGTTGGATATTTTTGCAAAATTCTGCTCGGCATAAAACCCTCCACGGAGCAAAAAGTCTGAAAAAATTTTTTTCGATAATTTCTTTTACTTTTTAAATTATGAATAGTATAATCAGTAATATAAATGTCCTTCACCGTTATTTATTCAAAAGACACCTACATATTCAATTCGAGCAACGCTCTGCTTTGCTTGCAGAGAACAGAGGACACTCGCATTTAGATTACATTATAACATAATGCGATACAAATTGCACTAATTTTTAGCAAAAAACAGGAGAAACTACCTATGAATATTTCACATTTTTACGCAATGCTTTCAAGAATGAGGTACATCAACCGTTGGGGACTTATGAACAACACACGCTGTGAAAACCTCAGCGAACACAGTCTTGATGTTGCAGTGATTGCACATTGCCTTGTTTTGATTCACAACAAGCGTTTCGGCGGTAATCTCAATGCCGAAAGAGCCGCATTGCTCGCACTTTTTCACGATGCAACCGAAATCATAACGGGCGATATGCCGACTCCCGTAAAATACTTCAACCCCGAAATCAAAAATGCCTATAAGGAGATTGAAACAACGGCAGGCAACAGGCTTGTGTCGATGCTTCCGGATGATTTTAAGGACGACATGGATAAAATCATCAAAATGAACGGTGCAGGTGACGATGAACTTAAAAAAAATATGTTAAAGCGGCGGACAAGTTTTCCGCACTCATAAAATGTATTGAAGAAGTAAAATGGGCAACAGCGAGTTTTCAAAGGCAAAAGAGGCAACCGAAAATTCAATTCACAACATGAATATGCCCGAAAACGAGGTATTTGAAAAAGAGTTCCTTCCGTCCTTCTATTTGTCACTTGATGAACAGGATTGACAGTTACCGACAAAAAATCAATATTTTCAGTCAGATTTTTCGCTAAAACTTTACGAAAAGGCAGATTTTAATTCTAATTTAGCATTAAAAGAAATTCTCATATGGTATAATAAACTATACTTATGTATTGTGTGCTTTTTACCCGATTGGAGGAGTAATATGCCAAATTACGAAAAAAGCAGTCAAAAAAGCAATTTTATTGACATAAGCTCAAATAAGCAGGTCAAAAAAATTATATAATAAAAAAAGGCAGACTTAAAAGAATCCTTTGTCTTGTGTTTTCAATAATCTTCCTGTTGGGCGGCGGCGGAATGCTCTACTACTATTCGTTCCTTGACACTCTCAACTTCAAGGATCTTGATGACACAAACAACAACAACACAGCAGCTACCAACTCATCGGTTGCCCCGCTTGAGGGCGACACAACAAACCTTTCGCTTTCAGAGGGAGAGCTTCTGCAGAACTCCAAGGAGCTTAATGTTATGCTCTTTGGCGAAGACAATTCAAACGACGATAAATACGGCAGAAGTGATACAATGATCATGATGACCATTGATAACAACCACAAAAAGCTTAAACTGACATCATTCCAGCGTGACACCTATGTTTATATTCCGGGTTACGGATATGACAAGCTCAACGCATCTTATAACTACGGCGGAGCAAAGCTTTCAATTCAGACAATTGAGGCAAACTTCGGCATCAAGGTTGACCGTTATGCGGTTGTTGACTTTGACAGCTTTAAGAAGATTATCGACACCCTCGGCGGTGTTGATATGGAAGTTACTCAGGACGAAATTGACTACATCAACTATCAGATGTACAAGAACAATCAGGCTGACACAAGAACAACTATCACAGACGCACCGGGTACTGTTCATCTCAACGGTCAGGAAGCTCTTTGGTATGCTCGAAACAGAGGTCTTAAAAAGGGCGAGGACGGCAACGAAATCGGTCTTGACGGTGACGACTGGGACAGAACCTCAAGACAGAGAAAGCTTCTTGAAACTTTGTTTACAAGTATGAAGAGTGCGGACCTCGGTCAGATTGTTTCAATTGTAAGCTCTGTCGGTCCCCTTGTAACAACAAACCTCAAGAAGGACGAAATCACAGCACTTGTTTCTCACGCTCTCACATATCTTTCCTATGATGTAGAGCAGTATTATGTTCCTGAAGAAGGTCTTTGGTACTATGATGATAAAACCGAAACATGGAACGGTGCAATCACATCAACAATCAAAATTTCAGACCTTGAAGAACAGAGAAAGAAGTTCGCAAGCTTCGTTTTTGAAGAATTGTTCACAGGCGGCACTTCTTCAAAAGAAACAACCTCCGCATCAAATTAAATATTGAACAAAATGCAGACAGCCAATTATCGGCTGTCTGTTTTTACGGCGAGCCGCCGTACCCTATTCGTGAAGATAGTTTGTTTAATTACAAAACATATTACACCCGAGCGTATCATTGCGGTTATTCGCTCTAAATTAGGGCGAGCCGCCGTTCCCTATTCGTGAAGAAAGTTTGCGATATTAAAACATATCATGCCCGAGCGTAGAATTGTTATTATTCGCACGATTCAACAACCGCATTGCACATAAAACAAAAATGCATCAGAACCTTACTTGGAATCTGATGCATTTTATTTGTTTTATTATTATTCTATTTTCGTATAATAAATACTCAAAAACAGCTGATAAAATTCTGCCTCGCTGACATTGAATTCTGCGTACTTTGAACCCATTGTAACCTGACCGGGGACTGAAACCATATCAATTCCGTTCATACCGCCAAGCACAGCCTGCTGAGCAAGATATGACACCTTTGACGGATTAAGATTCGTACATGAATACGGAGCGGACGCATTGAACAAATCGATTGGCGTGGTTAAATCTTCCTTTGTCTGCTGAAGAACCGTATTCATAAAAGACTGAATGTAAACCTTCTGTCTTTGCATACGCATATTGTTTGAATCGGTCTTGCTTGTATCACGGGTTCTGACAAAGCTTTCAGCCTGCTGTCCGACAAGGTGATAGCTTTCTCCCTCAACAAACTCCCCAATTGTTTCGGGTGACACAACATCAACACCGCCAACGCTGTCGTTGAGAGCGGAAATGCCGTCAAGGTCAAGCGAAAAGTATGTGTTAATCGGAATGTTATAGAACAGCCTCTGAACTGAATTTACGGTATTTTCACAGCTTGATTCCTTACCGTCACCGTATGAATACGAAAGACAAATCTGCTGTTTTTCCGTGCCGGCATACGCACCGCCTGCTGAATACATTGTGACATCAACCATCGAATCTCTCGAAATGTTGAAGAGTGTTATTTTACCGTTTGAAGTGTCGATTGACACAAGCATAAGCACATCCGCCTGACCGCCGCTCGCCTTGACTTTGTTGTTATTATTTTCGTCAAGGTTGCGCTTGTCAACACCGATACACAGAACATTCGTCACCTTTTCGTTGAACTGATATGTTTCACCGTTGTATACGACATACTTACCGTTTTCCTCGGTTTCAATGCCCTGTGGGGCGGTAACATGAATATCAGTATTAAACAGCTCGTTTCCGCCCTGATAAATCAAATACGCAACCGTGCCTACGGTGAGTATAATTAAACCAAGTAATGTACAGCCGATTGACAAAAGCACCTTTTTCCAGGTTTTCATCTTTCGATGCTTTGAATGGTGATGATGCGACTTTGATCTATGCTTTTTATAGTGATTTGTGGTATTACTATTCACGACAATGCTGTCGGAATCAACTCCATACACATCTGTATATACTTTTTTTCTTTTTCTTTATTAACTTGCTGTCCTTGAAAATATAACCTTCTATATCCAGCCTTGAAAGATTGCTTACATGCTCCTTACTGTTCTTTTCTCTTTTTGATTCAAGAATTTCCGGTGTATTCGGATCAAGCTTGTTTTCTATATTTTCAGTTGTTGCCTCAGCCGAACTTTCATTTTGTCGGTTCATCTTTCTTCAGCACTCCCTGCACAAGATATCTTCCGTCACCGCTGTTTAAGCATGTGCTTAAAACAAGAATTTTATCATCGGTAGTAAGCTCCGTATTTCTCTTGTTCACAGAAACAGAATGTGGATTTTTAATCATATTGAGATAATCCGAAAATACATTATCATCGGAAAAATCAAACGAATTCATAATGTGTCGGTTATCATATTCAAAAGCTGACACAATTTCGTATGTAAGCTTTCTGTCGGGAGTGTAAACATAGATGTATCTGTTCTTGTTAAAGAAATCGGCATCATAAAAGCGATGGAGCGTTGCAAACATTGAGCCGTTTGCCATATTATGACCGTAAAGCACAGTCACTCTGTCGGAATAATCACGCTTGTTGCACATCTGCGAATAGATACTGCCCGAAAAGCTGTAATTCTTATAAATATCGTGGTCAAGATATAAGTTATCGTCAAGATGACTTTGCAAAACAGGATAATTTACATTTGTATTCGGAATGTAAATCCACGAATAAATGTCGCTGTTCTGCTGTTGAAGCGACTTGAAATCAATCGGATTTTCGACCTTTTTCACATTGATTGACGGTGAAGTCACTTCTGTTGCAGAGGTTGTACCGTTTTCAATGCCTGACGCATACGAGCCTGCGATGTTATCAAGACTTTTTCGTTCGTTATTTTCATTTAAGTTTTTAACGACTATGTACGCAAGTGTGCCGATAATTGCAGCCACAAGCAAAATAATCAAAGCTATAAGAAATTTGTTTCTTTTTCTGCTCATATCAAAAACTCCCAATTGGTCATATTGTATCATTTTTGTGTCAGTATGTCAATTAATCATTACTTGTTAGTAAAATTTTATTACAATTTACAAACTACTACATCTGCAATACAAAAACCTGATTATTCAAACATCTAATGAATAAAAAAGAGACTTCCTTATGAGAAGTCTCTTGATTTTTAGTTAAGGTTGATTATTTGCTCTTTACAAGCTTAAATACAGCCGCACCGCAAGCCGCAAGAGAAAGAACTAAAATTGCATACGGTACAACATCGCTTGCGCCTGTCTTTGGTGAAGTTGTTGAATCATCTTTCTTTGCCGTAGCTGTAGCAACAGGACCTGTTGTGCCGCCGCTGCTTTGCCTTACGGTAATAAGGAGTACAAACAAGGTCGCCTGAAATAATAATATTCATTTTAGCATCTGTATACTTGCTGTCGGTTCTGAAAGGACCGCCCGAAATTTCCCAGTGATCAAAAACATAACCGTCATAAGGAAGCGGCTCAATAAATACATGCTGTTCGCCCTTTTCGTCAATACCTGTTGTGAACTTATAATTACCGTTACCGCCCTCTGTCGGAATAACTTCAACCTTATATTTGAATGTATTCGGCTGAGGACTTACGGCAGCAAATGCGGGAACTGCCGACAATAACATCATCATAACTGCAAATAACACAGCAATTGTCTTTTTTCATCACATAATCCCCCTAATTTAACCCATTCTAACTTTGGGATATGATACTATTCAAAAATTATACCTAATTATAGCACATATTCATTTATGTGTAAAGTCTAAAGGAACAAAAAATATTTTTTCAATACAACCAAAAATATGGGCTGTTTCTTGTTAAAAACGCAAAAAATACAGCTTTTTACACCGAAAGCTATTGCATATAAACTACTGAAAATGTATAATAAGGGGAGTAATTTTAATTACCTTGAAAGGAAAGCTATTATGAATATTTCATCAATACAAGAACAGATTCTCAAGCTGAAAAAGGAAAAGGATGTCTGTATTCTTGCCCACAGCTATCAGGCGCATGAAATTCTTGAAATTGCAGATTACACAGGCGACAGCTACAAGCTGAGTGTTGACGCAAGCAAAGCCGAAAACAAGAACATTCTTATGTGCGGTGTAAGATTTATGGCTGAAACCTGCAAAATTCTTTCACCTGAAAAAACTGTTTACCTTGCACAGCCTGTTGCCGGCTGCAGTATGGCAGACCAGATGGACAAACAGCTTATTTCTCAGGTTAAGAAAATGTATCCCGATTACACAGTTGTTGCATACATCAATACTACGGCAGAACTCAAAACAATTTGCGATGTATGCGTAACAAGCTCATCGGCTGTTAAAATCGTAAACAATCTTGACAATAAGAACATTCTCTTTATCCCTGACTGCAACCTCGGAGACTATGTTGCAAAACAGTGTCCCGACAAGAACATCAAGCTTCTCAACGGAGGTTGTCCGATTCATGCCTGCGTAAATGTTGAGGATGTTAAGAAGGCTAAGGAGCTTCATCCGAACGCACTCGTTCTTGTTCATCCCGAATGCACTCCCGAAGTTGTTGCTATGGCTGATTATGTCGGCTCAACATCGGGCATAATGAATTATGCAAAGAAATCCGATGCAAAGGAATTCATTGTCGGTACAGAAATCAGCATTGCCGAACATTTGCAGTATGAATGTCCGGACAAGAATTTCTACGGTCTTACATTAAAGCTCATCTGCCCGAATATGAAATCAACAACACTTGTTGATGTTTACAACTGCCTTAACGGCAACGGCGGAGAAGAAATCAAGCTTGACGATCAGACTATCACAGACGCAAGAAAGTGCATTGACGAAATGATCAGACTCGGCTGATAAATTACTTATGAACGCAAATCTGTTCGGGAGGAATAAATGACTAACAAAGCATTGATTGCAATGAGCGGAGGAGTTGACAGCTCGGTTGCCGCATTTCTTACCAAGGATATGGGATATGACGCAACGGGCATTACCCTCAAGCTCTTTGATAACGAAGATATCGGTGAAAAGCGAGAAAAACCTGTTGTTCTCTTGATGACATTGATGATGCAAGGAGAGTTTGCCTCAAGCTCGGCATTCCCTACTATGTCTATAACTTCAAGGACAGCTTTAAGGAAAATGTAATCGACCGCTTTATCAGAGCCTATGAAAACGGTACAACACCGAATCCCTGCATTGACTGCAACCGCTTTATCAAATTTGAAAAGCTCATTCGCCGTCCAGAAGAGCTTGACTTTGACTGCGTTGTCACGGGGCATTACTCGACAATTGAGTATGACAAGGGTGCAGACCGCTATTTGCTGAAAAATCGGTTGACAGCACAAAAGACCAAAGCTATGTGCTGTACTGTCTTACACAAAGACAGCTTGCAAAAACACTTCTTCCTCTTGGCACATATACAAAGGAAAAGGTGCGTGAAATTGCAAATGAGCTTGGTTTGATAAACGCACGAAAACACGACAGTCAGGACATTTGCTTTGTTCCCGACGGGGACTATGCAAAATTCATTGAACAGTACACGGGCAGAACTTATCCTAACGGTAATTTTGTTGATACCAAAGGTCATATTCTCGGTGAACACAAGGGAATTATCCGTTACACCGTAGGTCAGCGAAAAGGTCTTGGACTTGCACTCCCCCACCCTATGTATGTTAAGGAAAAGAATCTTGACACCAACGAGGTTATTCTCTGCGATAACAACGAGCTTTTCTCAAAGGAGCTTTATGCAACGGACATAAACCTCATCACCTGTGACAAAATCGACAAGCCGATTAAAGTCAAGGCGAGAGTTCGTTACAGCCAGCCCGAAAAGGACGCAATCGTTGAACAGATTGACGATGACACCCTGCACATTGTCTTTGACGAACCGCAAAGAGCAATCTCAAAAGGTCAGGCAGCAGTCCTCTATGACGGTGAATATGTAGTTGGCGGCGGAACTATTATATAAATTTTATAATTATGATGATTTTAGAGAGCGTGATTTCACGCTCTCTTTTTTAGATTTATAGCATTGCGATTATATTTCAGACAGGAAAACACGGTTCGCCCCTACAAAATAGCGGTAAATTTGTGCCGTTTATAAAATTTGATTTAACATACAATCTGTACTGTTACTTGCGGGCGGATGATATCCGCCCCTGCTTCAAACCAACATAAAAAGTCGGCAAGACAGTTTAATTTGCGTACTGTCTTGCCGACTTATATTTTTACTTATTTACACTTTTTCAAAAAATGATTACCATGTGCCGACATAAGCATGACCCTGTGAGTCATACTGCGACTTTGTATAATAATTGAGCGAAGTGCCGTCAAAACCGATATCAATAGTCTGACTCGAACCGTTTGTGAAAATAATGTAATTAACAGTGTTCGGAACTTCAACCGAGTAAACCTTCTGACCATGGTCATTTGTGTTGAGATATGTCATCGCAACGCCCGGCCATGATTTTGTAGATGTACCGTCTTCAGCCCATGAGTAGCAGTAGAGTGTACCACCCCAGTTGAGTGAATCCGTAAACTTAACTGTATAGGTTGATGACGGAGTGGTTGTAGGCTCTGTAACAGGAGCTGTTGTTGCAGGAACGGTTGTCGGAGCAACTGTCGGCTCTTCTGTTGCCGGCTCGGTAACAGGGGCGGTTGTCGGAGTAACTTCCGGCTCATAATAAGTGCCGACATTTCCGTGACCGTCAAGCTTTGTGACATACATCTGAATGTATGTTGCATCTTTAACGCTTACGATATCATCCTCGGCGTCACATCTTGCGGCCGCGATAAGAGCCTTATCTGAGAGTGTTATAAGCTTCACAATGTACTTCTGAACCGCTGTTGCGTCAAGTACATTAATCGCACCGTTGAGATTAACATCACCTATAAGAATTTTTTCCGTCGGCTGTGTAACGGGGGCTGTGGTAGGAGTTACCGTTGAAGGAGCAGTTGAAGGACGCCCGAGGATGTGTAAAGATAAACAACATTGATAATACCCGATGAAAGGTTGCCTGACGCATTTACGGGAGCAATAACATCTGTTCTGCCCGAAAGCGGAGAAGTTTTGTATGTATCGTCGGAAGAAACCTTTGACTGAATTAAAATTTCATCATCGGCAATCTTTTCACCTGTTGCGGCGTCAATGTGGCTTGTGATAACCTTGCTGCTAAAGCTGAGTTTCTTATTCTGAATCCATGCCTCGCCCGAAACAAGGTAGCCTGTCTCGTTTGCACCCGGCTCCTGCTGTGAGTTTGTGTGGAACATTACATATGAGCTTGATGCAGGAATTGTGCATTTGAGCCATCCGTTGCCCTCACTTGTCATAACAGTTGCGTTGTTCCACTTGCCGTTAGGCTCTTCACCGCCGTCTGTGTAAGCATAGCAACGAACATTTGACCAGTTGTTTGAGTTATAGTAGTGAACAACCGAACTTGTGCTGTCAAGTGCCTTATAAACAAAGTTAATGGTTGTGTTAGTACCGTTAAATGTACCTGTCGTGTTGGCAGGATACTTGTCTGTGTCAAGCTGATAGCCCTGAATTGATGTGAACGGAACGCTGTAGCTGTCGCCTTCACGATACTTTGTTGAAACGGTGTCCTTAATTGACTCACCGTTTTCGTCAACATAATTTACCGTAACATAGCCTGAACGAATACCGCTTGAGCTGTAAATATAAGTTACATTGTAGTTCTTTCCGCCTGTAACAGTACCCGAAGTTACACCCTGAGTATCCTTAAGAGTATAGTCATAAAGGATGGTTGTGTCGGGGTAAGTACGGTATGTTGTACCGTCTGCATATTTTGCTGTTGATGTTTTGAGAACATTTCCGCTGTCATCAATATGTTTAATTGTTACCGTACCGAATGTTTTTTTTCACTAACCTTGAGGTTGTTGAATGTTGAACTCTGAACAAGCACACAGGCGCTGTTTGCAGGAACTGTATATGTGTTGCCCGAAACTGTGCCAAGACTTTTAAGACCTGCCGTCGTACCGTCTGCAACTACTGTCCAGCCGCTGCCGTCAAGTGTAATCGGCCAATCATTTGTTGAACTTGCGTTTACAAGAACACAAACCTTGCCCCACTCATTTGACTTGTTGTTTGAATATGTGTAAGCAACAACATCGCCGTGTGTTGACTGGAATGAAGGAGTGTTGAATGTTGAACTCTTCATCGGAGAATAGTTTTCTCTGATTTCAAGAAGTTCCTTGTAATAAGCGGCAACATCCGAGTAGGTCTTTACTCTTGACCAATCAATCTCATTTATTGCGTCGCTTGATTTGTAACTATTTGTATCACCCTGTTTTGTACGGCAAAATTCCGAGCCTGCCGTCATAAACGGGATACCCTGTGAAGTAAGGAGGAGTCCCATTACTTTCTTAACCTGTCCCCTGAGTGATGAAGATGTTGAATTCCAGCTTGATGAGCCGTTACTTTTTACAATTTTATCCCAGAGGATAAGGTTATCGTGAGCGTCGGCATAAGCAATTGTCTGTGAAGGAGCCTGAGCCGAAAAGCCCTTGCCGGTTACACCGTTTGCAACCGTTCCGCTCTTATCGGTGTTGCCCTGAACAAATCCCTTTATCGGAACCGTCTGTGCTTCCCTTAATTGCATCACGGTAGCTGTCGCAGAACATACCTACTCTTGAGTTGAGTGAACCTGCCTTTGACTGCGAGCAACCGTCGGAAATTGCAACTGAACCGCCTGTCCACGGTTCACCGTACATAAGAATCTTTTTACCCGAACCGTCTGAATAAAGTCCGTCAAGAGCAGAACGGATATCGTTCATTGTTGTGATATCGTGAATACCCATAAGGTCAAAACGGAAACCGTCAATGTGATATTCCTCCGCCCAATACTTTACGGATTCAATCATATACTTTCTGTACATCAGCTTATCTGACGCAGTTTCGTTACCGCAGCCTGAACCGTTTGAATATGCTGATGATGAATGCATTCTGTAGTAGTAACCCGGAACAGTTCTGTTAAAGCAGGAATCGGTTGAGAATGTGGTTGTAAACAACATCCATTACAACTGAAATTCCTCTGTCATGAAGAGCCTGAATCATCTGCTTGAACTCAGTGATTCTTGTGTTGCCGTCATATGGGTTTGTTGAATATGAACCCTCGGGGGCGTTATAGTTCACCGGATCATAACCCCAGTTACGGTTTGAAGAAGAACTTGCAACATCTTCCTTTACCGAACCGTAATCATAAACAGGCATAAGCTGAACGCAGTTAATGCCCTGCTCAACAAGGTAGTCAATGCCTGTTGAAACGGCTGATGAACTTGTGTCTGAATTAAGAGTTGTGCCGCCCTCGGCAAATGCAAGATACTTACCCTTGTTGTCCTCACTCACACCCGAGTTTTTGGAAACTGAAAAATCTCGCACATGAACTTCCCATACAGCCGCCTCGGATGCGCTGTTAAAAAGAACATGCTTATCGTCCGACCAACCGCTCGGATCGGTTGAGTCAAGGTCAACAACCATTGTACGGTTGCCGTTTACACCGACAGCCTGTGAGTAAACATCCTGTGTTTCCTTGGTTGTGCCGTTTACTGTTACAAGATATGTGTAATACTTGTTTTTGTAATCACCGCTCAGATTAAGTGACCAAACACCTGTTGAGCTGTCTTTTTTCATATCATAGGTGCCGATTGCCGAAGCGCCCGCCTCGTTGTCAGAACCTGTTGTGTAGAGCTTGAGCTTTACGGATGACGCATCAGGTGACCAGGTTTTCCATGTTGTGGAAGTTTTGCTGTACACTGAGCCGAGTCCCGATTCGTTATACGCTTTGCTTGCATAGCTTTCAAGATAATTTGCATTGTAATAATTGCCTGCTGAAACCGATTCATCGCTTGTTACTGCCGCATTTGAGGCAAAGGCCGACATACCTGCAATCATGGACAGAGAAAGAAGAATCGATAATGGTTTGCGTAATCTCATATTTTCACTCCTAAATATTATTTCGCACAAAGTACCGCACGATAACTATATTTTAACATTTATAAATGCCGTATTTTTCCTATTGAGAACTAAAAAAGCATCCTAAAGCCAAACTTTAAGAACGCTTTTTATACATTATGCACAGATAAAGACTTATACAAAGCAATCATTAACTATTATTGCAATATTTCAGCAGTTAACTGTTGTCGATATGTTATTTGCCGTTTGCCGAAAAATCTGACTGCACTGAAATTATATACCATATGTAATACTTTGTTACATATTATTAAGATTTTATCGAACTAAAGTTTTTATTGTTATATAATTCTTTAACTGTGGTTTACATTCATTTGTCATTATGTACAATTTATTACTGATACATCACTATTTGTTTACAATTCAACAATATTTTTGTAATAATATTGACAATATCGCAACATAATAGTATTATTATCTTGTGACCGGTTGTTATCCGGAGGGGAAAAATGATAACCTACAAATTGAATCATACACCCGAAGACGGATTTAACACCTTTGGGATAAGCGCATTTTGCGGCAAAAAGCTTATAAAATCCGTGTCGGGAATCAGCGAAAGCTTTCGTGAAATGACGGAGCTTGTCGAAATGTGCAACGAACTTGAGCTTGAACTCTGCCAGCTTGACGATATCATCGAAGATTATCTTACTGATTTCACACTTTAATTTGCAAAGGCTTTAACTTTTGTCATAATCGTGGTACAATAGTGTTTAATGTTCTATCAGACATTATATATCAGATAATAAGGTGATATCATGATTTGCAATTTATGTCCGAGAAAATGCGGTGCTGTTCGTACTGCCCACAGCGGAAACGGATTTTGTAAAATGGGAGAACTGCCCGTTGTTGCAAGAGTTGCTCCGCACTATGGCGAAGAACCGTGCATAAGCGGCACAAAGGGCAGCGGAACTGTTTTCTTTTCGGGCTGTACAATGAGATGCGTGTACTGCCAGAACTACGAAATTTCAAACGAGGACGGCGGAAGAACAATCACTCCCGAAAGACTTGCCGAATGTTACAAAGAACTTGAGGACAAGGGAGTGCATAACATTAACCTTGTAACGGCTGACCATTTTGCACACGCTGTTGTTAAAAGTCTTGAAATTTACAAACCGAGAATTCCGATTGTATATAACTGCAGCGGATACACAAGTCCGAAAACTCTCAGTATGCTTGACGGACTTGTTGACATTTATCTTCCCGACTTTAAATATGCAGATGATTTTCTTGCGGTAAAATACTCTTCCGCACCGAATTATGTCAACACGGCTGTTGCAGCAATTCACGAAATGACTTTTCAGGTTGGTCTGCCTCAGTTTGACGATGACGGCATTATGAAAAGGGGCGTTATCGTAAGGCATCTGATTTTGCCTGCCCACACAAAGAACAGCCTTGAAGTGCTTGATATTGTAAAACGCAGATTCGGCGATCAGGTTTTGTTAAGTCTTATGTGTCAGTACATTCCTATGGGCAAGGTCAGCGACAGGGAGTTTTCACGAATTAACCGTAAAATCACACGCAGAGAATATGACAAGGTAAAGCTTGAAATGATGCGACTGGGAATTGACGGCTTTACACAGGAGCTTTCTTCCGCAGATGAAAGCTACGTCCCCGAATGGGATTTTGAAGGATAATTTTGTCAGTTCGGTCATCTGAATTCCTCTTCATTTTTCAATTGGTATTATTTACTTAGTATTATTCTCTTAGTCTTTTTCTATGGGTATTATTAGGCTTCAAATTCTGAAGTAGTCCCCTTCAAAATCTGAAGGGGGCGGGTTCAAATTCTGAAGGGGGCAGGTGCTAATTTTGAAGGGTATGAGTTCAAATTCTGCACCCTAAAATACGAACTTTTACATTCGATTTTACCGCCCGTTAAAAACAATTAAATTAACATAAAAACGGAGAGCGTCTTGCCCTCCGTTTAATTTTTTTATTAAAATATTTTACTGCTTTTCAACCGTTTGTGACGGTTTTACATACAGGGTTTTGTTGTTGACATAAATCACCATACCCGGTTTTGAGCCGTTTGGCTTTGACACATAGCGAACAAGTGTGCAGTCAACGGGAACCTGACTGCTGTTTCTCGCCTTACTGTGATATGCCGCAAGCCGTGCCGCCTCATAGATTGCCGTGTCGGAAATCTCTTTGCCGTCCGAAACAACAATTACATGAGAACCGTGAATGTCCTTTGTGTGCAGCCACATATCGTTCTTTGACGCTGTTTTCAAAGTCAGCTTATCATTCTGGCGGTTGTTTCTTCCTACAAGGATTTTAAAACCGTCGCTTGATTCAAATTCGAGCGGCGGCAAAGTTGTCTGACGGGGCTTTTTGCCCTTTTGAACCTTGAGATAGCCCTGCTCGGTAAGTTCCTCACGAATTTGCGCAAGGTCTTTTTCATTCTCCGCACGGTCAACCGTATCGAGAACCGAGTTAATATAATCAAGCTCTTCCCTGCCCTTTTCAAGCTGTTCTTTGAGCATAATTTCGGCATTTTTAGCCTTGCGGTAATCCTTGTAATACTTCTGGGCATTTGCCGAAGGTGAGATTGCCGGATTAAGCTTTATGCGTAAAATTGCGTTGTTCTCATCGTAAAAGTTTTCAACATCAACATACTCCGCACCACGCTCAATGCGATAGATATTTGCCTGTAAAAGATCACCGCATATGCGAAGATGCTCACGGTCTGCACAGCGTTCAAGCTCACTCTTCTGCTTTGCAATTTTTCGTGCAAGCCTTTCAAGTGTGTTGTTCAAAAGCTTTGTAAGGCTTTGTGATTTCACCCTCATTCTGTCACGACTGTCACGAGCCTCATAGAATCCGTCAAGCAAATCGGAGAAGCTTTCCTTACTCTCAACCTTTGCAAAATCGCCGTACTGCTCAACGTTCATAAAGCAGAAGTCCATAGGCTTTCCGTCCTCACGATAAACCACAACAGGCTTGCCCGAACAATCGCTGCAAACGCTTTTCAGCTTTTCAATTTCAACTGCGAGTCGGTCAAAAAGCACACCCTCAATTCTGTTTGTTGCGCCCTCCATAACCTTGTATTCAATCTCACGGCATACAATCGGAGAAACGCCCTCAATTGTCCTTAACAGCGCCTTGTTAAGCGGCATTTCCGTGTCAAGATTTTTTACGGCTGTACACACATCAAGCACCGAACATTTAAGCAGATTCAGCTTGTTCTGCGATTCGGGAAGTTCGTATTTTATATTCGGCAGTACAAGTCTTTTACTGCTCATTGTAAGATCTACACGCTTGAGCGAATCGATGATGATGCCGTTTGAATCGACAATAATTATGTTGCTGTACATACCCATAATTTCGCATACAACAGTTATCATCACAGTATCGCCGAGTTCGTTCACGCACTCGAAATTGAGCATAAGAACACGGTCGCAACCGTTCTGGCGAAGTTTCACAAGCTTTCCGCCGCCGATTCTTTTTCGCAAAAGCATACAGAACATCGGAGGTTGTGCAGGATTTTCGGGTGTTGAGGAACAAAAGTTCACTCTCGGTGAATTTGCTCGTGCAGAAAGCAACAGCTTTTTGTTGCCGGAAAATGTTCTCAGCCCGAACACAAGCTCCTCTCTGTTCGGCTGATAAATCTGCGACACCCTTGCACCGAGAGCCTCTTTTTTCTATTTCACTTTTAATATGTCTTAAAAAAATTCCGTCAAGCGCCATAGTAACTCCGTAAATTATTTGTGATATTTACCGTTTGATGAAATCTCAAACGCACGGTAAATCTGTTCGCTTAAAATCATTCTTGCCATTTGGTGAGGGAAGGTCATTCTGCTCATTGAAAGACGAACATCTGCCCGTTTTTTAACCGATTCGTCAAGTCCGTAGCTGCCGCCGATAATAAAATCAACGGTGCTTTTTCCGCTTACGGACGCATTGTCAATCAGCTTTGAAAGCTCCTCACTCGACATAGACTTTCCCTCAATACACATTGCAACAACATAATCAGAAGGCGAAATTTTCTGCATGATTCGTTTTCCCTCAGAGAAAATAACCTCATCAATCTGCGACCTATTCGGTATGTTGCTCTTAATGCGTTCTTCCGAAAGCTCAATAATATTGAATTTACAAAATGCGGTCAAGCGTTTTGCATACTCTGCAATTGCGTCGGTAAAATATTTTTCCTTGATTTTGCCGATACAAATTATGTTAATCTTAATCATATTTCTCTTGTTTGTTTAAGGTTAAAAGATGATGGCTTTTGTTGTGCTTACACTCGGAGCAACATCAAGCGAATAATCGCTTTTGTACTTCATTCCGTTTGATGTGAGCAGGTCTACGGATGTTGACATGGCAAGCGGAACGGTATTATTTTCTTCGCTGAGATGGCCGAGCATAAGTCTTAAAGTTCCCTTTTCAACAAGGTTAACAAGTTCTTTTGCACACGCCTCATTTGAAAGATGTCCTCTGTTTGAAAGGATTCTCTGCTTTAGCGGATAAGGATAAAATCCGTTTTTGAGCATATTGATATCGTGATTTGACTCAAGCACAACAAAGTCACTCTGCTCTGCGGCAGTTCTGACATCGGGCAACATAACGCCCATATCGGTTGCTATAAGTGCGGATTTTCCGTCGGGAGCAGTAACACGGTAACAACAGCTTTCCGCCGCATCGTGGGGTGTGTCAATTCGCTGAACACGCATATTGCCGATTACAACCTCGTCAGTTATAACATCTGCATCTGTGTTTGGATCAAGCTTATTACCTGCCCTCAAAGCATTGAGCGTACCAAGACTTGAATACACCTTAAAGCCGTAACGCTTTGCAAGCACACGCAACGCACTGCAATGGTCTGTGTGTTCGTGAGTTATAAAAACCGCCCCGATACTACCCATATCAAGTCCGTTTGCAAGCATGGCATTTTCAATCTGCTTACATGAACGGCCTGCGTCAATCAGTACGCCTTCGCTTGCCGAACCTATGTAGTAGCTGTTACCCTTACTTCCGCTGAACAGCGGTACTGCTCTTTGCCAAAACAATCAATCCTTATCTTTAGTATAACGAATATGATAACACAAATTTTAAAATTTGTAAATTATCTCACAAAAAAGCCGTTCTCACAAAGAAAACGGCTTTGATTTCTAATTAAATTTTAGTCAGGCACCGAGCTCTTGCTCGTTGTCTCCTGTAAAATACACCTTTTGATATCTGCACCAAGTCCTCTGAACTTTTCAACAACATCTTCATATCCACGCTCAATGAACTGAATATTTGAAATCTCTGTTGTACCGTTAATTTCAAGAGCGGCAATAATCATAGCCGCACCTGCACGAAGGTCGGTTGCCTTAACGGGAGCCGCTGTGAGCGGAACACCGCCCTCAATGATTGCAAGTCTGCCCTCAACAGAAATCTGCGCACCCATTCTGATAAGCTCGCTGACATACTGGTAGCGATTATCCCAAACATTCTCGTTGATGATGCTTGTTCCGGGAACGCTCATAAGCAATGCGGCAAACTGCGGCTGACAGTCTGTCGGAAAGCCGGGATGCGGCATTGTCTTGATATTACAGCGCTTTAGCGGAGCAGATGACGCATCAACCTTGAGAGCCTCATCATATTCCGTAATCTTAACACCCATCTCACGCAGCTTTGCGCTGATTGATTCAAGATGCTTCGGTGTAATATTCTTTACCGTAATACAACCTCTTGTTGCGGCGGCGGCACACATATATGTTCCTGCCTCAATCTGGTCAGGAATAATCGAATAAGTAATGCCGTGAAGATACTCAACGCCACGGATTTTGATAACATCCGTACCTGCGCCCCTGACATCCGCACCCATTGAATTAAGGAAGTTCGCAAGGTCAACAATATGCGGTTCTCTTGCGGCATTTTCAATAATGGTCTGTCCCTTTGCCTTTGATGCGGCAAGCATAATGTTCATTGTTGCACCTACGGACACAACATCAAGGTACACATGTGTACCGACAAGGCTGTCACATTCTGCCTCTATAATCGCACCGTCAACAAGCTGAGTTGTCGCACCGAGAGCCTCAAAGCCTTTAAGATGCTGGTCAATCGGACGCACGCCAAAGTTACAGCCGCCCGGAAGAGCCACCTTAGCCTTGCCGTACTTGCCCAAAAGTGCGCCGAGGAGATAATATGACGCTCTCATACCTCTTACAAGGTCGGTCACAGCATTGCATGTGCGGATTTTTGTAGGATCAATATATAAGGACGAACGGTTGATTCGTCTTACATTAGCACCCATCTGCTGAAGAATTCTGCTGATAAGTGATACATCGCTGATGTTAGGAATATTTTCAATCTGGCACGGTTCATCACAAAGAATAACTGCCGGAATAATTGCAACGGCTGCATTTTTCGCACCGCTGATTGTCACTTCACCCGATAATGGCTTTCCGCCGGTAACTACGAACTTCTCCAATTGTTACACCCCAATTAATGTGTAGAAGATACTTTTTAACTAAATAAGCTAAATATCTGAAAATGTATATCTATATAGTGTATAAGTAAAAATCAAAAAATTATACGAATCTAAAAATTCATAATGAGAACTAATTTGTTACATTTTATTAAAAACGAACCAACTCGGTTACGCAGATGTAATTTAACAATTCTCTTACAGAAAATGATACTACAAAATTGTAGTAAAGTCAACGGAATAATAAAACTGTAATCTATTTTTGGGCAAGTTGTACTCAAATTATTAATTTGTTGCTTTTTTTTGTTTTTAATATAACCAACCATGCTTTTTAAAACCGTTTTTTCCTAAAAAGAAGTAATTAATCAAAGCGATTTTTTGTAAAATTATTACAAATTGAAACAAGTGTTATTTTCGTGTTATCATCAGACATCTGAGCAATTTACAATTCAAATTTAACACAGAAAAATATCGTTCCGTTATTCCTATGATAATTTTACACCTTCAATCTTCTTTTTTTCAAATCTAAAATTAACTTTCTATACTATATTATATATACTTTCCAAACGGACACAATAAACAAGTGAAACTTTGGGGCAAAAAAACTTGAAAAACATTACATTTTTTCGTGTGTGTCTATTGACTTTTTAAAAAGGGAATGCTATATTATAATTAACATATGAGCATATCTTCATATGTTCAAGTATAACTATTAACCTGAGAGAAAATTAAAGAGGACGCCTATGGAAAACAAAGAAAAAACAACCACTCCCGAAATGCCCGACATTGATGTGCTGTTTGAGCTTGCAGACCTTTTAAGGTTTTCGGTGATTCAACCCGACTTCGCATTATGTACACCATTTCGGAAAATGAAATGTCGGTGCTCAACATTGCTGAAGCTCTCAGCATGGAGCAAAGCACAATTTCCCACCAACTGCGTGTGTTAAGGCAGAACAAGCTGGTGCGTGTTCGCCGTGAAGGAAAGCAGATTTATTACAGCCTTGACGATGACCATGTGAAACGAATCATAGAAATGGGACTTGACCATGTTCTTGAATAAGGAGGGAGACATATGAGGTACAAATATCAGCTTGACAATCTCAACTGCGCTCATTGTGCAGGCAAGATTGAGGCTAAAATTGCAGAAACAAACGGCTTTGAGGATGTGAGCTTCAATTTTGCGACAAAACTTCTCAATTTCAAAAGTGAAAAGCAGAATCCTGTTTCCGAAATTCAGGCAATTTGCGACAGCATTGAGGACGGTGTAACCGTTGTTGACAAAACTCCGAAAACCAATCTCAAAAAATACACCTACACTTTAGACAATCTCAATTGTGCTCATTGTGCGGGCAAAATTGAGGCTAAAATTGCAGAAACAGACGGCTTTGAGGATGTAAGCCTTAATTTTGCGACAAAACTTCTCAACTTCAAAAGCGAAAAGCAGAATCCTGTTTCCGAAATTCAGGCAATTTGCGACAGCATTGAGGACGGTGTAACCGTTGTTGACAAAACTCCGAAAAATGATATCACAACAAAGGCAGAACCCGAAATCACGAAAAAGAAAATCAACCATGACACAATCTTCCTTGCAATTTCAATTGTACTTGCTGTAGTGTCCGAAATTCTCCACCTTACACTTGACGGTGTTGCGGCTGTTCATTATGTTGTACTCGCAGCGTGTTTTGTTGCAACACTTCTTTCGGGTTACAAGGTATTTATCAAGGGTGCAAAAAACATTCTAAAGCTGAGAATTGACGAAACAACGCTTATGTCTGTTGCGGTAATTGCGGCATTCTGTCTTGGAGATTTTGTTGAGGCGGCAATGGTAACAATCCTCTTTTCTATCGGTGAAATTTTTGAGGATCGAGCAGTTGACGCATCCCGCCGTGACATTGAAAAGCTTGCAAACATTCGTCCCGATACAGCAACAATTATTGTTGACGGTGCGGAACAGGTTGTTCCTGCCGAAAGCGTTGAAATCGGAAGTATCATTGAAGTCAAGCCATACGAAAGAGTTCCGCTTGACGGCATTATTATTAAAGGTAAAACGACTCTCGACACATCGGCTCTCACAGGCGAAAGCCTTCCTGTTGATGCAGGCGAGGGCAGTGAGGTACTCAGCGGCGCAATCAACGGCAGTAACCTTATTACTGTCAAAACCACAAAACATTTCGGCGACAGTACCGCAACAAGAATTCTTCAGCTTGTTGAAGATGCCGCCGCTCAAAAGGGCAACAGCGAAAAGCTTATTTCAAGATTTGCCTCTGTTTACACACCTGTTGTTGTACTCATTGCGGTTGCAATCGCAGTAATTCCTCCGCTTTGCGGACTCGGAGCATTCAGCGAATGGCTCTACCGTGCGCTTGTTTGTCTTGTAGCGTCATGTCCGTGTGCTATTGTTATTTCCGTACCTCTCTCCTACTATTCGGGTATCGGTGCGGCATCCGAAATCGGTGTACTCATCAAGGGCGGAAAATATATTGAGGCTCTTGCAAAAGCAGACACATTCGTATTCGATAAAACAGGCACGCTCACAAGCGGCAAGCTCAGCGTAAACAAGGTTAATACTGTCGGTTCATACAGTGCTGACGAAGTTCTTGCTCTTGCCGCTGCAAGCGAAAAATATTCTGCTCATCCGATTGCCTCCGCAATCAGAGAAAAGGCAAACGGTCTTGAACTTCCCGAGCTTTCCGACTACAGCGAAAGTGCCGGTCACGGAACAAGTGCAGTTTATAACGGCAAAACTATTCAGTGCGGCGGTTCAAAGATTCTTTCGGACGAACAGAAGAAGATTGCAAATAAAGACGATTCTGTTTTCGTAATTTATGACGGTCAGCTTATCGGTTCGCTCAATGTCAGCGATACGATAAGACCTGAGGCAAAAGAGGTTATCTCACAGCTTAAAGCGCTCGGTGTCAAGAACACGGTAATGCTCACAGGCGACAGACAACAGCCTGTCGAAAATGTTAAAAACGAACTCGGACTTTCCGAATGTCACGCAGAGCTTCTCCCTGCTCAAAAACTTGAGCTTTTCAAGGGCTTGAAATCAAAATCCAAGGGTGCTTGCTTTGTGGGCGACGGCATCAATGATGCCCCTGTTCTTTCGGCAAGCGACTGCGGTATTGCAATGGGATTCGGCAGTGAAGCCGCTATTGAAGCGTCAGACGCAGTTCTCGCATCAGGCACACTCAAACAGCTTCCAAAGGCAATTAAAATTGCAAGAAGTGTTATCAACACCGTCAAGGGCAACATCATCTTTGCCCTCTCAATCAAGGCTCTTGTAATTATCCTCGCCGCATTCGGTCTTGCACAAATCTGGATGTCTGTTATCGCCGACACAGGCGTCAGCGTAGTCTGCGTACTCATAGCCGCAAGACTCCTCAAAAAGAAATATTGATTTTTTGCAAATCATATCATTTATTATGATAAAGCACCGTGAGCTTTCACAAGTTTCACGGTGCTTTCATTTGCCAAAATTTTTCTAAACATAATCTTATATTATAGTATTTTAAAATCATTGACTTTTATAATTATATAAATTATAATGTTTTTGTCAGCGCTTGTAACTGATAAATAAACTTCGGAGAGATGAATTTGAAAAAGATATTTTTATTATTAGTAACCGCTTTATTTTTACTTTCATTATATGGATGTAACACTTCTTCATCAAGCAATAATTCCACTGAACAAACAACCGTAACGAATACAGATGATTTATCTCTTGATTCAGATATTGAAACAACAGAATTAAATCATGATTTTGAAATTTACAATAACGGCAAAAGGTGGATACTTTAAATCTTTACGGCTTATTTAAACAAATTGATAACGGCTTCATATATTCAAAAATCAATAAAGACTCTCCAAATGAAATGGAATACTACAGATATTATTTAGATAAAAAAAAACAGTGTAAAACTTGGTTCAATAAAAAACTGGTCTATGCAAATTAATGATAAGGCATATGTAAACAATCACCTTTGTTTTACGGCAAGCACGGGCGACATTACAGACGAAGAAAACAGTACTCTTGAATTTATTGATATCGACCTTAATAAAAACAAAATGACGACTGTATTCTGACAAAGGCGGATTTCCATATGACACTGTTACAGGAGCAGACAATCTTGTCATAATCACAAAAGTGCTAGACAACGGTACTTCTTTGGAACTGTATGATACCGAAACTCAAAAATTCAAGCAATTAAAATATTTAGAGTTTGATGATAAAAACAGTATCGGGGAAACTATAAGAAAAGTTTCAATTGACAAAAGTACAAAAACAATCTCTCTTTTGGTTTTGGATTGCATTTCACAGAACGGACTTCTTTAAAATAGAAACTTATGACTATGATATGAATTTTCTCAAAAGCTATGATATTTCCAACATTTCAGATGATTCAAACGAATTAATTCAGGGCGTACAGGTTTTTGATTTTAAAAACAATTATCTATTCTATCAAAATTTCAGCATAACAAGATGTATAGGATATATAGACAGCGATAAGCTGAAAAAATCCGACATATCAGAAGATGTAGATGATACTTTTTCAATAGTATCCGCATCTGAAGATGACAGTGATACAAATTTATTGTATAAGAGGGCGGAATCAAGTTCAGAAAATAACTACATATATCTTTTTGATACAACCAACAAAACAATGAAAGAAACAAAATTTAATATTGAAGAAAAAAGGGTACACTATAGGCGGTATATCACGGATAGGAAAAGATAATTTGATGATAATGATGTCCCCTGATAATGCAGACAAAAAAAGTGACCTTAATTCAAGAATATACTTTACAAAATTAAGCGACTTAAATTTTCAGTAAACAGGCGGTAAAAATCAATTAAAATCCATTTTGCAAATTATCTGTCAAAATCCTGCAAAAAATTTAATTTATGGGCAATACTGCTCTTTACTTTTTAAGGTATTTATTGTATAATTAGCGGTAAAGTAAAAAGGTATATTTAATGTTACAAAACACCTTTTGCTCACAATAAAAAAAGGATAGGAGGGACAAAACATAATGATCAGCGGTGCTGAAATTATGGTAAAATGTTTGGAAGCCGAGGGCGTTGACATAGTCTTTGGTTATCCCGGTGCGGCTATCTGCCCATTTTACGATAAAGTTTACGACTCGAGCATTACCCACATTCTTGTTCGTCAGGAACAGAACGCTGCTCATGCGGCAAGCGGCTATGCAAGATGCAGTAATCGTCCCGGTGTTTGCGTGGCAACTTCCGGTCCCGGTGCAACCAACCTCATCACAGGCATTGCAACCGCCTATACGGACTCTATTCCGATTGTTGCCATTACAGGTCAGGTTCGTTCCGACCTTCTCGGCAGAGATGTCTTTCAGGAAGCTGACATCACGGGAGCTTGTGAACCGTTTGTAAAGCACAGTTATCTCGTCAGCAAAACAGAAGACCTTCCGAGAGTTTTCAAAGAGGCTTTCCATATTGCCTCAACCGGCAGACCCGGTCCTGTACTTATCGACATTCCCGTTGATATTCAGGAAAATGAAATTGAAAGTTTTGAATATCCCGAAAGCGTAAACATTATCGGTTACAAGCCGAACACTAAGGGACACGCAATTCAGGTTAAAAAGGCTGTTGAGGCCATCAACGCAAGCAAGCGTCCTGTTATCGTATCAGGCGGCGGCGTGCTGAGTTCTGGTATCAAGCTTAAACTTCAAAAATTTGCAGAAACTACGGGTATCCCCGTTATTTCAACTATGATGGGCATCGGTGTTATGCCCAGCGAGCATGAGCTTTATCTCGGAATGCTCGGCACTCACGGCAAGGCTGTTGCCAACCGTGCTCTTCACGAAGCCGACCTTGTAATCGTATGCGGTGCAAGACTCGGTGACAGAGCTGTTGCGGCTCCCGACCAGATGAGTGAAAACACAAAGGTAATTCACATTGACATTGACCCTGCTGAAATCGGTAAGAATGTTAAAACAGAAATTCCGATTGTAGGCGATATGAAAAATGTCATCAATATGCTGCTTGACAGCATCGGCGATTACAAGGTTACAACAATGTGGAGCGAAACCGTAAAGAACTGGAAAAGACCTTTACCGTGAGCCTCCCGTTTTTGACGGCTTTGTTGAGCCGAGAACACTTGTCGGTCATCTCAGTGCAATGTTCCGCTCAAAGGCAATTCTTGTTGCCGACGTAGGACAAAATCAAATCTGGTGTGCAAACAACTTCCGTATTCGTGAGGGCAGATTCCTCACAACAGGCGGTATGGGTACAATGGGTTACTCAATTCCCGCTGCAATCGGTGCAAAGTTTGCAAGACCAGACCGTGATGTTATTGTAATCTGCGGTGACGGCAGTTTTCAGATGGGGCTTAATGAGCTTGCGACTATTGCAGGCAATCAGCTCGGAATTAAAATCATCATTATGAAAAACGCACGACTCGGAATGGTTCGTGAACTTCAGGACAAACACTACGGTGGCAGACACTCTGCAACAATTCTCAACGGTGATCCCGACTTCTTGAAGATTGCCGATGCTTACGGCATTGACCATGCAGAGGCTCATTCAAACAAGGAAGCCGAAAACATCATCAAGGGTATTGTTGATTCGGAAAAACCGTTCATTCTTGTTTGCGATGTTCACCCCGACACTCCGTCAATTTAATGAGGTGATAAAATGCAGTATACATTATCAATACTTGTTGAAAATCAGGCGGGCGTTCTTTCAAAAATTTCGGGACTTTTCTCTCGCCGAGGTTTTAACATCGACTCACTCGCAGTAGGTGTTACTCAGGAACCGTCGGTTTCCCGAATCACAATCGTTGCAAACGGTGACGAGTACATTGTTGAACAGCTTGAAAAACAGCTCAACAAGCTCATTCCCGTTATTAAGGTAAAAAGGCTTAACGAGGGCGAATTTATCAGCCGTGAGCTTGTTTTAATCAAGGTTCACTGCGCCGCCTCAAAAAGAGCCGAAATTGTCAAAACGGTTGAAATTATGCAGGCGAAAATCGTTGATGTATCCCCTTCGTCAGTTACCGTTGAGTACTGCGAATGTGCAAGCCGCGTAAACACGCTTGTTGACTTACTCAAGCCTTATGGTATCCGTGAGATTGTAAGAACAGGTACTGTTGCCATTGACAGAGGCACAGCTTCGGTTTCCGTTTAATCTTACAGTTAGCATATATTTTAATTTATATGCCGCGTTTGCGGTAAGGAGGACTTTAATATGAAAGACTACACAAAAACATGACAGCACCAATCTACTATCAGTCAGATTGCAACCTTGACCTTCTCAAGGGTAAGAAAATTGCTATTATCGGTTACGGCAGCCAGGGTCATGCACACGCTCTCAACCTCAAGGATTCAGGTTGCGATGTAATCATCGGTCTTTACAAAGGCAGCAAGAGCTGGGCAAAGGCTGAGGCACAGGGCTTTAAGGTATATACATCAGCAGAGGCTGCAAAGCAGGCTGACATCATCATGATTCTTATCAACGATGAAAAGCAGGCAGCTCTTTACAAGAACGACATCGAGCCAAACCTCGAAGCAGGCAATATGCTTATGTTCGCTCACGGCTTTAACATTCACTTCGGTTGCATCAAGCCTCCAAAGGATGTTGATGTTACAATGGTAGCTCCTAAGGGACCGGGTCACACAGTTCGTTCAGAGTATCAGGTTGGTAAGGGTGTACCTTGCCTCGTTGCTGTTGAGCAGGATGCTACAGGTCAGGCTAAGGATCTCGCACTTGCATATGCACTTGCTATCGGCGGCGCAAGAGCGGGCGTTCTTGAGACAACTTTCAGAACAGAAACAGAAACAGATCTTTTCGGCGAACAGGCAGTTCTTTGCGGCGGCGTATGCGCTCTTATGCAGGCAGGCTTTGAAACTCTTGTTGAAGCCGGCTACGATCCGAGAAACGCTTACTTTGAGTGCATTCACGAGATGAAGCTTATTGTTGACCTTATTTATCAGTCAGGTTTTGCAGGAATGAGATATTCTATTTCCAATACTGCTGAGTACGGCGATTATATTACAGGTCCTAAGATCATTACCGAGGATACAAAGAAGGCTATGAAGAAGGTTCTTTCCGATATTCAGGACGGTACATTTGCTAAGGACTTCCTCCTTGACATGAGCGATGCCGGTTCACAGGTTCACTTCAAGGCTATGAGAAAGCTCGCTGCCGAAGCTCCTGCCGAAGTATTCGGTAAGGAAGTTAGAAAGCTCTACAGCTGGTCTGACGAAGATAAGCTCATCAACAACTAATGTTTTTAGTTCGTGAAGTTAGTTTGATATATTCAAACTTCTGTCACCCGAGCATGACATAGTACGAATTTAGGGTAGCTTGATTTTCAAGCTACCCTTTTATGAGTACCTCGCCCGTAGTTCGTGTAGGTAGTTTGTGATAATCTACAACTACTTATTCCCGAGCTTCACATAGTTATAATTTTCAAGCTACCCTTTTTGCGAGTACCTCGCCCGCAGTTCGTGTAGGTAGTTTGTGATAATTTACAACTACTTGTTCCCGAGCTTAACATAGTACAGATTAACGGTTCAGTCAATTTGGCTGAACCGTTTTTTGTTAGTGCAATAAAAGGGTTCAGCTTTTTACAGCTGAACCCTTTTGCAGTTAAAACTTATCAATTTTTAAATAAAATCAATACTTCTCATAGGAGAAAGAATTATATGCGTCAAGCAAAGACTGCTTATTCTCAGCGGTAGTGTTCTCACCCCATACGCTGTTATCACCATAACCTGTCGCAATAAATTGGGTAAACATATGTGCATTTACGCAATTATTAAACTGTTTAAGGTTAATTTCGTTATATTTTGCCCGTGAAATATTTTTGTCATTACCGTCAAAATAATTATAATAAATATTATTATTTGATTCTTCGCTTACGCCTCTTGACGAATACATATTTGCAAAAAGATTCTCTCCGTCGTATGTGATTATTGAATTACCCGACCAATAGTAACCGTCATCTACATTTAAATATATATCCAGGTCGTGAACCTCATACTTTTTGGCAGTTTTATTATAGTATATCGAAAAACCGTCGTTAACATTTCCCACTCTTTTAACTTACCGTCTTCAAATTTGTAAACAACGGAATGGAAACCATACTCATTGGAATCAGCCTTTTGTGCAACAAGCTCCGGAACTCCGTCAAAGTCGAAATCCAAAAACATAACACCTGACAAATTGTGATCACTTCCCAGGCTTGGCATCCATTCACTCTGATGATTCATCATATAATTGATATAAGCGTCCCTTGTTTTATCGGATGTCTTATATCTGTATGTTACACCGGTTGGGTTAAACATCGTAGTAAACTTTTTACCGTCTTTTGAAACACCTCTTACCGTATAAGTGTTACTGCCGGACTTTGCACCCTTGTGAACATAATAGTTGTCATAAGTTTCTGCTATCCTCTTCCAAGAACCGTTTTCTTTAATATAAACACGGAACTTTGGCGCATCTCCCGTCCAATGCATTTCAACACCGTTGTTTACTGCACCAATGCTGTAAATTTCGGGACAATCCTGATGATCGCCAATGGGCGTACCCTTTGAATCGTAGCCGCTTGTAAAACTCTTGGCATCCTTGCTGATACAACGAACCGTGTAATAAATATCGTCAACGCTTAAATCAAATTCCTTTGAAACAACATTCATATCAAGCATAGTCGTGCCTGTTGTATCGGCAAGCTTTGTCCAACCGTTTCTGTCCTTGTAGTACACACGATACTTCTCTGCACCTGCAACCTTGTTCCATGTCAGCTTTACGCCGTCATATGTAACCTCAAGTTTTGAAATTTTCGGTGTGGCAACATACTTTACCGACTTGCCTGTTGGGTTATAACCGCTTGTAAATTTCTTTTGCGTCTGATGTAATACATCTAACCGTATAAGTGTAATTTCTGCCGGATGAAACATCCTTGTCGATATATGAGGTTGAAGTTGTATCAACCATTTTTGTCCAGCCTTTACTGCCCTTGTAGTAAACTCTGTATTTAGTCGCACCGCTTACTTTGCCCCAAGAGATTTTCACACCGCCGTTTACGCTTTCAAGCTTTGAAATTTCGGGGGCGGCAATATATTTTACAGTTGTTCCCTTTGAATCATAACCGCTTGTAAAGCTCTTTCCGTCAGCAGAAATACATCTTACAGTATAGGTGTAATTCCTGCCCGATGAAACATCCTTGTCGATATATGATGTTGAAGTTGTATCGACCATTCGTGTCCAACCTTTACGGCCCTTGTAGTAAACTCTGTATTTATCCGCACCATTCACTTTGTTCCATGTAAGCTTTACACCGCCGTAAACACTTTCGGCTTTTGAAATTTTCGGGTAGCCAAGCTTGCCCTTGCAACCTGTGCATACTGCACAGGTGTGTTAAGCGGTTCAACCGCATTTGCAGAAACTGCCGAAACCGCAACCGCAGACATCGACATTACCGCCGCCATAGCTATAGGTAAAAACTTTTTCATAGTTATCCCTCACTTTGTGAAATATTAAAAATACACTTTATGCCATTTGTAGTCAGTGCTAATAAAATATCCATTCATATAATAAGCAGCAAAATTTTCAACTGTGTCCACCTTATTTTCAACCTTTAATAGTGGACCAAATTTGCTACCGTCAAATTTTCTTATCCCCATCGCATTTCCTATCCAAAATATTTGACTTCGGTTACACGGATCGTATCCAAGTCCTGCACCTTTACCTTTAAAGGCAGATACACCATTGCTTATAACCTCAATCTTACCTGTTTGTAAAGTTATTTTGTACAGATTAAAATCACTAGTATCCCAACTTTGCATATATGCGTATTTTCCGTCATAAGTAATTAAACCTTGATTAAGATTGTATTGACGATTTATCTTTGCTGATTTAGAAACCGTACCATATTTATCTATAGTATAAATATACCAATCTTTATTATAATGAATACCTGAGGAACTTTCAAAACAAATTTTATTTTCCTGCGCATTGTCAGACATTCTAATTAATTTACAATCCTGAAGCAATGGAACAAAATTATAATTTTGGGTATTATATTCATATATATCATAAGTATCGTCAGTACTGCATATTTCAATATAAATTCTTTTCTCCTAATGATACAACATCGTGAACATCTACGCCAAACATAACAGTTACTTTATTATTCACATAATCATATTCGCACAAATGGGAATCGCCGTTCACAAAGTAAAGGAAATTATTTTGTACGGTTATTAATTTAATTGTCCCTTTGAATGAAAACAATCTCTTAGTCTTATTGTCTTTATATAGATAAACATCATTATTTGAAGCATTTGCTACTGTATATATAACATCCTTACCGTTTGTCATTAAGTGTTTTGTATTTGTAGCACTAAATAAAGTTTTTGGCGTACTTGTTGGACTACTCTTAGAATACATCTTTTTTACCGTCAGAATAAAAATATGTACCATTAACATACACAACTTTATAGTCTTTGATTGCCTCTTAACAATTAGCCTTAAATTCTCCTGATAATCTATTACTCATGCTATCTGTGGAATACTTTTCATAAGAAAAAGTAGAATATACAGAATCAAGTTTGGAAATAACTGTACTTTTTGAATCAGAAGTATTTATGATTTTATTGTCAAAGTTGCACTTCAGTCTTATAAGATTCGCAAAATATTCATTAAATTTAGATGTATATGTACTTTTACTTACTTCTTTTATTGTATTACTATTAAAATCAAAAATCTTATATGTAGTTTCTCCATTCTTCTCGATACGCTCATCAAATAGGTTAATATACTTATAGCTATTACCTATTTTAGTAAACAGACACCACTTACCGCCATATGCTATATTGGGACGATAGCGATTATACAGCATAAACTGATACCTGTCATTCTGTTTATTATAATATAATTTTAGATTAGGGATTGTACCGCCTGCATACTCATTATCACTTGAATAAATGCTGTACATTTTATTTTTTGATGTATCAAATTTATAAATGGTTGTTGCCTCAGTTTCTGTCGAACCTCCATTATCGACTACCATTTCAAGATTATTATCTAAATCAATATCAATAAAAGCTACTCTAGATTGTTCACGCACTCCGTTTTTATTCCAATTGCTACGATATTTTAATGCTAAATCTATCATTTTTCTATGTTTTTGACTATATGAATATGTAGCCTTTTTACCAGTAGAATCATATCCGCTGGTGAATTTATTTGCTGACGAGTTAATGCATCTTACAGTATAAATATACGTTTGTCCTAATTTAACATTCCTATCGATGTAAGTATTCGAGGTCGTGTCAGATAGCTTTATCCAACCCTTACTGCCCTTGTAATAAACTCTGTATTTTTCTGCACCGTTTACTTTATTCCATGTAATTTTTGTACCGTCATATACACTCTCTACCTTTGAAATTTTCGGTGTGGCAACATACTTTACCGACTTGCCTGTCGGGTTATAACCGCTTGTAAATTTCTTTGCGTCTGATGTAATACATCTTACAGTATATGTGTAATTTCTGCCGGATGAAACATCCTTGTCGATATATGAGGTTGAAGTTGTATCGACCATTCGTGTCCAGCCTTTACTGCCCTTGTAGTAAACTCTGTATTTAGTTGCACCGCTTACTTTGCCCCAAGAGATTTTTACACCGCCGTTTACATTTTCAAGCTTTGAAATTTCGGGGGCGGCAATATATTTTAAGGTTGTCCCTTTGAATCATAACCGCTTGTAAAGCTCTTTCCGTCAGCAGAAATACATCTTACAGTATAGGTGTAATTCCTGCCCGATGAAACATCCTTGTCGATATATGATGTTGAAGTTGTATCGACCATTCGTGTCCAACCTTTACGGCCCTTGTAGTAAACTCTGTATTTAGCCGCACCGTTCACTTTACTCCATGTAAGCTTTACACCGCCGTAAACGCTTTCGGCTTTTGAAATTTTCGGAGTAGCCAAGCTTGCCCTTGCAACCTGTGCATACTGCACGGGTGTGTTAAGCGGTTCAACCGCATTTGCAGAAACTGCCGAAACCGCAACCGCAGACATCGACATTACCGCCGCCATGGCTATAGGTAAAAACTTTTTCATAGTTATCCCTCACTTTGTAAATATTCTACGCATTATTAAGAACTTTTGCTAAATTTTTATGCAAGTTAATTGTAACATTAAATGATATAAAAAGCAATACATCTTGATAAACTATCACAAATTTTTTAAGCTAAAATAAATAAACCGCTCTCAATAACGAGAACGGCTTTTATAGGGATTATTTAATTTGTAAATTACTCAAAATGATTTCTGCGTTTTGCAAAAATTACTGCACAACCTGCAAGCATTGCAACAAGAAGAATTACAGCAACGCTGTTCTGTCCTGTTTGAACTGCACCGCCGTTGCTCTGTGAATTGCTCAGTGTGTCATTTGTAGCTGTGTCGCTTGTTGAAACAGGCTTAGTTGCCGAAGTTGCAGAAGTTGTATCGGGTACTGTTACAGGTTCGTCAACTGTTGCAACCGTAGTTGTAGGCTCAGTAGGAACAGTTGTATTCGGTTTATTAGATTTCAAACCAAAATTCATTTTTGACAATTCTTCAAGAATACTATCATCAATAACTCCGCTTTCATAAGCCTCTTTAATTGAGTAAACATTGCCATTCTTATAAAGCATAACATCATCGTTATGGTTGTAACAATAAGTATAATCACCAATTGTTTCTTCAATTGAATAATCAAGGCTAAAGCCTTCATTGTGCATAAAATATACTCCGCCGTCACTTGTTGAACCAACAATTTCAATGTTGAGATACTCAGGTGCTTTGCCGCCGTAATATGTATCTATCATCACCTGTCTGATTTCTGATGCAACATCAGATTCTGATATTTCATCAGGTGTAGCCGCAAAAGCTGTTGTTACAACCGAAAAGCACATTACAAATGCTATCAATGCTGTTAAAAATTTTTTCATTTTTATTTCCTCACCTTTTATTTATTCTATCTGTAATAATGGTATATGCAACAGATATTCAATTTACTTTATTATACCACTAAAATACATGTAATGCAATATAGTTGCTAAAAATTTAGCAAGAATAATTCTGCTCAAATGAAAATGCCACTTTCACAGTGAAAGTGGCATAAATGTTAATTTTAGTTGTCAAATCAAACAGGGTGAACCATATTTTTCTTGTCAAGCTTGTCGCCGTTGATGCCAACCTTGGCATTTCTTCTCTTTTCAAAGAAGTCGAGGGCAACCTTCGGGAACTGTGCATAAGAAAGAACATCCTCAGGCTGTTCAATCCACTGCTCAATCTCGCCACGGAGCTTATCAAGCTCAGGCTCAAGCTGATCTGCAGGACGACCTTTGATAATCTTCTTGTCACCGATAATCTTCTTCTGAAACGCAGGATCAATCGGCATTGGAGTTGTACCATACTCACCGGCAACAAGTCCCTTGAACTCGTTTGTGCACATTGAGTAGCGCTTGCCTGTGATTACATTGAATACAGCCTGTGTGCCGACAATCTGTGATGTCGGAGTAACAAGCGGAGGATAACCTGAATCCTTACGAACACGGGGTACTTCTGCAAGAACTTCGTCAAGCTTGTCTTCTTTACCGGCCTGCTTGAGCTGTGAAAGAAGGTTGGAAAGCATACCACCGGGAACCTGATAGATAAGAGCGTTAGCGTCTGTTGCGAGCATCTTAGGATCAAGAAGTCCTGATTTGATGTACTTCTCACGGAGAGTCATGAAGTAAGCACGGATGTCAGAGAACTGTTTAAGGTCAAGACCTGTGTCGAACTCTGTGCCTGAAAGAGCGGCAACCATTGACTCTGTAGGTGCGTGTGATGTACCGAGAGCGAGTGGGCTGATTGCTGTGTCAATGCCGTCGGCACCTGCCTCAACACCCTTCAAAAGACACATTGATGCAAGACCTGATGTGTAGTGGGTGTGGAGCTGAAGCGGAAGCTCCGGAACAGCGGCTTTGATAGCCTTTACAAGGCTTTCGGTTCTTGTCGGAGTAAGAAGAGCAGCCATATCTTTGATACAGATTGAATCTGCACCTGCGTCTGCAATTCTCTTAGCATACTCAACATAGTATTCATCTGTGAATACAGGACCTGTTGTGTAGCTGATAGCAACCTGTGCATGACCGCCTTCTTTGTTAGCGGCCTTGATAGCTGTTTTAAGATTCTTGATGTCGTTAAGAGCATCAAAAATACGGATAATGTCAATACCGTTTGCAATTGAACGCTGAACAAGGTACTCAACGCAGTCATCGGCATAGTGACGATAACCGAGCATATTCTGTCCTCTGAAAAGCATCTGGAGCTTTGTGTTAGGGCAATGCTCTCTGATTGTGCGGAGTCTGTCCCACGGATCTTCGTTTAAGAATCTGAGGCATGAGTCATATGTTGCGCCGCCCCAGCATTCGAGTGAGTAATAACCGATTTTATCGAGTTTGTCAAGAACAGGGAGCATTTCCTCTGTTGTCATTCTTGTTGCAATGAGTGACTGATGAGCGTCACGCAGAGCAGTTTCGGTAACTCTGATTTTTTTTGCCATTTTACAGCATCCCTTTCTCCGAATTATTGATTAGTTAAGTGTTACGAGAACCTTACCTGAGTCAACTGACTCACCCTTTGCAACATCAACTGTTGCAACTGTGCCGTCCTGCGGAGCCTTAACGGGAGTTTCCATCTTCATAGCCTCGATGAATACGAGGTCATCTCCAGCCTTAACAGCCTGTCCTGCCGAAACAACAACATTAACAACTGTACCGGGCATAGGAGCCTTTACAACAACAGAACCCTGAGCGCCTGCGGGAGCTGCCGGCTTTGCTGCAGGAGCGGGAGCGGCTGCCGGAGCAGGAGCGGCTGCTGCGGGAGCTGAAGAGCCACCGAGTTCTTCAACCTGAACATCATATGCTGTGCCGTTAACTGTAATTCTTAAATTCTTCATTTTTAGTATCCCCTTTTATTTTAACAAGTAATCATTTATCAGATAGTTGAATGCTTCTTTGAAAGTGTTGAAACACGCTTGCCCGAGAGCATATCAAGAGCAGAAATAAGAGTCTGACGGAGCTGAGCTTCTTCAACAATACCGTCAACATAGCCGTTCTGAGCGGCATTGTAAGCAGAAAGATTCTCGTCAGCAAACTTCTGAGCAACCTCAGCCTGCTTATCTGTGGCAACATTCATAACTTCGGGAGCCATAATGAATGCGGCAGCCTCAACATTAACAGGTGAAATAACCGCATCGGGAAGTGCGTAAACAACATCTGCATTAGCGCCTGTGCCTGCAAGAGCAACATAGCCTGAACCGATTGCCTTGCCTGTAACAACAGAAATCTTGACTGTTGTTGCCTCAGCATAAGCGGCTGACGCCTTTGTTGCCGACTTGATTGACTCAAAGCCCGGGCAGTTTACGAATGTTACGACAGGGAGTGAGAAAGCGTCGCAGAAACGAACAAACTTTGCTACCTTGTTTGCAGACTTGCAACCAAGCTCATTGCCCTTTGTAACAACAATACCTACAACCTGACCGCCGAGTCTTGCAAAACGAACATTTGCTTCCTTGCCGTAATCATTGAAGAGCTTTACAATGCTGTTGCCGTCAACTGTTCTGCTGACTACACAACCGCAACCGTCCTCTGCCGGAGCTTCTTCAAATGACTGAGGAGCCATTGTGAGGTTATTTGACGGAAGATAAAGGATAAGTTCCTTTGCAGCCTTGATTGCCTTGTCTGCGTCGTCACAAACGATTGAGGCAATACCGTTTTCAGCATTGTAAGCGGCATCGGAATGCTTGCCTGTTACCGAAAGTGAAAGCTGTGCGTCTTTGCTCATGATAACGATGTCTGCGCTTGCGGCGTTAAGAGCGTTTGTTCCGAGGCAAGTGCCGAGAACAACCGAGATCTGCGGTACAACACCGGAAAGTGACGCAGCCGCATTGAGAACATCACCGCAACCTGCGAGAAGCTCTGTACCCTGATTAAGTCTGCCGCCAACGCTGTCATAGAAGCCTACAACAGGAGCGCCTGTCTTGAGTGCAAGACCATACAGCTTTTTAAGCTTGGCAGCCTGTGCCTTACTCATAGCACCGCCGCAAATGTCGCTGTTCTGTGCAAACGCATAAACAGGCATACCTTCTACTGTTCCAAAGCCTGCAACAACCTCGGCAAAACCTTCACCGGATTTTGCAAAGGCATCAATTTCACAAAAGCTGTCTGCATCAAAAAACGCCGTAATTGTCTTATAAGCGGAAGTTGCGGCAATTTCAGCCTTTGCCTGATTGATCTTTTCAATACTCATCTTAAAATCCTCCAATACCATGTATTGAATATGCACGAAAACTGAGCGTGCATACTAATTTTCTACACATACATTATACTCTATAATCTTCAAAAGTACAAGAAAAACACGCTGTACTATTTCAATTTTGAACACATTTAATAGTTATTCCGTGAAAACCTTTAATTTATTGTCGAATTAACGAATAGTTTTATTGACCGTTTCGGAAGTATTTTTCAAAAACGGAAAATTAAAGCTGTTTGCCGTTTAAAAACGGGTTTGCAAGCAGTTTTTTAACCTCTTGTTCGGTCAAATCTCTCCAGTCGCCCTGTTTGAGCATACCCATTTTTACTCCGCCGATCTGGGTGCGTTTGAGTCTTGCAACCTCAAGCCCGACAGCCTCGCACATTCTTCTGATTTCACGGTTCTTACCCTCGTGAAGAATCATTTCAAGAACTACTCTGCCCTGCTCCTTGTGAATTACATGGACATATGCAGGAGCGGTTTTCCTGCCGTCAAGCTCAACGCCTGTTTCAAGCTTTACAAGCTGATCCTCGTCAATTGACGGTCGAACGGTTACTCTGTAAATCTTGTAAACATTGTTTTTCGGGTGCATAACCTTGTTTGCAAAGTCACCGTCATTTGTAAAAACAAGCATACCCTCGCTGTCTTTGTCAAGTCTGCCTATCGGATAAACTCGCTCGCCGACATTCTCAACAAGCTGTGCAACACACTTTCTGCCACGCTCATCATTCATTGTGGTAATGAATCCACGGGGCTTGTTGAGCATAATATATCGGTAATTACCACCCTTCGGTACAACAATTCTCTTGCCTCTTACAAACACCTTGTCTGTAGGAAGAACCTTATCGCCGAGAATTGCGGTTTTGCCGTTCACCTTGACATGACCGCCGAGAATAAGCTCCTCGGCCTTTCGCCTTGACGCAATACCGCATTGCGCTATGAATTTCTGAAGTCTTATAGGTTCAATTTTAGCCATATGTAAATTCCTTTTTAATAAAATTTTCTGTATATTTAAGCTGTCACGAAAACAGATTTCCTATTGCCGAAAATATTGACACACTCTTTTTATCCGATTTAATCTTTTCGCCTGCAACAATGTTGCATTTATAAAGCAGCTTTCCGCCGAGTGTGTATTCAATTCTGCCGACCGATTCGTTCTTTTCAATCGGAGCATACAAAAAGCTGTCTATGAAGATTTTTTTCTTGATTTTATCGCAGTCCTCACGCTTTAAAACGATTGTGTTGTTCTTCTCCCCTGTAACAGTTACGCTGTCCTTATCACCGCCCACGCACGGAATATCGGCACAAAAGTCAGCGTCCTTGCAGTCAACTCCCCTGTACTTTTCAAAAGCGTAATCATAAAGAGAAATATGGTCATTCCAATCGTTACGGTCATTCAGAGTGACGCACACAAGCGTTACACCGTCTTTTTTTGCAGAGGAAACAAGGCACCGCCCTGCCGCCGTTGTATAGCCTGTTTTTCCGCCTGTACAGTAGGGATAAAGCGACAAAAGCCTGTTATGATTTGCATATGCGGTTTTCTTTGATTTCGGTTCAAGGAATTCAACAGTCACGCTCTTCTTAGCCGTAAGATTTGCGAAATCGTCATTTTCAAGTGCATATGACATAAGCAAAGCCATATCCTTTGCACTTGAGTAATGGTTGTCATCGTCAAGTCCGCTCGGCGTTACAAAATTGGTATTCGTCATACCGATTTGCTTTGCCTTTTCATTCATTCGTTGTGAAAACTTTTCAGGACTGCCCGAAATCGTATATGCCGCCGCATTCGCCGCATCATTACCCGACGCCATCATCATTCCTGACGCAAGGTCCGAAAGTCGGACTTTTTCACCGACTTTAAGATACATCGAACTGCCCTCGGCAACCATTTCCTGTTTGAAGGTTACTTCGCTGTTACAGGATGCCGCCTCATCAAGCGTTATGAGAGATGTCATAATCTTTGTGGTACTCGCAGGTTTCATCTTTTCATCTGCATTCTTGGAACAGATAACCGTGTTGTTATCGGGACAATAAAGAACAAATGCCTGTGCAGAAGTTGTGGGAGGAGTATCCTCCGCAGTTTTTGCGCCCATAAGCACAAACGGCATAACAAAGCACACCGCAAGCAAGATTATTTTTTTCATAAGGACACCCCCTGCATAAATCTATGCCGAGGGGTGTTGCAATATTACGAATCAGCCGTCAATATCGTCCTGTGTGATTTCGGAAAAATCGTCTGCGGATTCGCTCTTATCCTTTTGAAAACTCCCTTTACTTTTTTAAGAACATCGGGAATCATATTAACGAGCTTGTCGGCTGTACCTTCTTCCCTGTCAACGGAAACAAGCCTTACATCGCCCTGATAAACGGTAAGAAATGCAACAGGCTGAATTGTCACACCTGCACCGCTGCCGCCGCCAAAGCAGTCTTTGTTTTCCTTTTTGGTAGGCAAATCCGAACCGCCTGCCGCAAAGCCGTAGCTTACCTTTGAAACAGGAATGATGAGTGTGCCGTCAGGCGAAGTTATAGGCTCGCCGATAATAGTATTGACATCAATCATTTCCTTGATTTTTTCCATTGTGGTATCCATTAAACTGCCGATAGGATGTTCCATAGCCATTCTCCTTTTTCAACAATATTTATATCAATCATTTTTAACTTCTGCAAGAAGTTTAATTCCCTTGATTCCGTGCTTAACGGCAAGACCGATAAGTCGGAATGCGAAAATTCTTGCGGCAAAGTCAAAGTTAATTTCTGTTTCTGCTTTTTCCGAAAAATTCGGATTTATGTCAACTCCGTAGCCTTTGCATTTTACAACACGGACAATTGTGCCTACTGCCGGATAAACAACGGCACAGTATTTGCCGTATTTTATAGCCGTGTCAGCCGCATCGTCACCTGCAACGCTGATACTCAGCGACAATTTTTTAACCAGTATGTGGCTGAAAAAATCCTGCAATGCAGATACTGCAAGCTCTGCAACTTTTTTTATCAGGTTCAAAAGCCACTCAATACCGTATTTTTTTATAAGACTCGGCTTTTTTTCTGTCGCTTTTTTAGGTTGTTCGGTTTTCTGAGTTTGTTTTTTTGCTTTTTTCTTCTTCTTTTCCTTTTTGGGTTTTGCCGGCACAAGCTGAAGCTTTACAAATCCGATATACACGGCGCACCAAAACTCCTCTTTATATGATGCACGCAAAGTAATCGGAATAAACATCACAAGCGCAATAAACAGCACAATTCCGAGTAGGATATATAGCCAAAGCAAAGGGAATTCCCCTAAATTTTACTGCCTGTCAACAGGCTGATCGGCAAGCAAATCAATCTGCTCATTGCCGTTTTCAGTCTTTTCCTGTTCTTCACCGTTTTCTTCGGACTCCTTGTCCTCATCACTCTCGGGGAGCGGAGGAAGTTCGTCAAGACTTGAAATGTTAAAGCAACGCAAAAAGTTTTCGGTTGTGCCGTAAAGCAACGGTCTGCCGGGTAGCTCAAGTCTGCCCTTTTCTTCAACAAGTCCCTTTGTTGTCAAACTGCCGATTACACCACTGCAGTCAACGCCACGCACCTGCTCGACAAAAAGCCTTTGTAACAGGCTGATTGTACGCAACAACTGCAAGAACCTCAAGAGCCGCCTGTGAAAGCGGGTGTTTCTTCTCAAATCCATAACGGTACGAATCTGCGGAGCAAATTCCTTTTTGAAACCATCTGACAGGAATTGTCAAGCAATATTATAGTTATGCCCCGTCCTGACGCCTCATAATCATCAATCAGTGCAGAAATATGCTCTTTAACCTTTTTTTTCGGAAATTTCAAGTGCCTGCGCTATTCGGGAAAATTCAACCGAAGCACCGTTTGCGAACAAAATCGCCTCAATCGCACCACGAATATTTTCAACAGCCATTACTGCACCTCTTCATTTTCATTGTTTTCGTCCTCGCCAACCTGTGGCAAAGGCATTGCGTTTTTATCCTCAATCATATGAACAACGGCATTTTCACCGCTGCCCTCAATTCTGATACGCTTGCCCTTTACCAGCTCCAGCGTTGCAAGAAATGTTGCCACAAGGTCGCTTTTGCCCTCGCACACCTCAAAAATTTCGTGATATTCAAGCCTTTTGCCGTGCCATAGCCTTCTCATAAGATGGATAATCTTACTGTTTACCGACACGATTTTATGCGACACAATGCCCGAAAATGCGTCTTTTGACGGCGGAAGCTTACGCTTGCCTCGTCCGACTGCGCTGACATATGCCTTTGCGATATCCTCACTCGGATGAATTCGGTTATATGTCAGGTCAAATTCAACAGGAGATGCATCTCGGTAAAAGCTGTCAAAGTCATAAATATCGCCGAGTTTTGCCGCCATTTCACGGCAAACGGCATATTCAAGAAGCTGTCCCGAAAGTTCTTTCTTGAGTTCTTCAGCCTCTTCCTCATATTTTGGCAGGAGCATTACAGACTTGATATAAACAAGCCTTGACGCCATTGTCAGAAATTCAGATGCGATATCCATCTGATTTTCCTGCATCATATTAATCTGCTCCATGTACTGGTCGAGCAATTCGGAAATGCTGATATCGTAAATATCTATTTTGTTTTTAGAAATCAGCGTCAGCAAAAGGTCAAGAGGACCTTCAAATGCCGACAGCTTATATTGAAGTTGTTGTGTTTCCATAAATAAGTTTCAGTTATGATTTGATGTTACGAATGATTTTGAAATCAACCGACAAACGGCATATACGGCAGGCTTGCAAGCCAGCTGATAAAGTCAAGAATCTGATTGCTGAGCCAGTTAATCGGCGTGTTGAGAATTCCTACATAAAGGAGAACAAAAAGACCGATGAAGAAATACATCTGATATCTGTAAAAAAAATCAACAGCCTTGTCGGGCAAAAATACGAACAGAACCTTTGAGCCGTCAAGCGGAGGAATGGGAATAAGGTTGAACACAGCAAGTCCGACATTGCACGAAATATAGAAACTTAAAAACTGAATAATGTAATCGCCGATTGTTGAAAGCGGAAATGCGCCTGTAAAAAGGATAATCGGATAGTAAATGAGGAGTCCGACAAAAGCTGCAACGATATTTGCAATCGGACCCATAATTGCGGTGATTGCCATACCGACCTTTGGATTTTTAAAATTTCTCGGATCAATCGGAACAGGCTTTGCCCAACCGAATCCGAACAAAAGCATACACAAAGCACCCATAGGGTCAATGTGGCTGAGCGGATTAATCGAAAGTCTGCCTCTGCCCTTTACCGCCTTATCACCGAGAAGTGACGCAGTAAAAGCGTGCGCCCATTCATGGAACGGGAGAATTAAAAATATAATAACGAGTACAGCCAATATTTCGGCAATTACCGAGCCGAAATCAAGGTTGCCGTTTCTGATGCCGTTAAGTAATAATGAGAGCATAAGAGCCTCCTGAAATCTGAATTTTTAGGTAACAATCGTGTAACTATATTTATTCTTAATTATATAATATATCGTCAAAAATTACAAGAGCAAAAAACAAGTTAAGAAATTTTCAAAAAACACTTGCATTTTCTCTCATTTTCTGTTATTATAACAAAGTTAGAAATAGAATTAGTTTTCTTTAAGGAGGTGCAGACGCATGGCAAAATGTGAATTCTGCGGTAAGGATGTAAAGTTCGGTATTAAGGTATCTCACTCACACAGAAGATCAAACAGAACATGGAAGCCCAACGTACAGCGTGTTAAGGCTATTGTTGACGGTTCACCAAAGCGTGTATATGCTTGCACCCGTTGTTTGCGTTCAGGTAAGGTTACCAGAGCTAACTGATTTTACAGATTACGAAACAGCTCCACTATTAACGGTGGAGCTGTTTTTTGTATTTTTATCAGAATTTTAAACCTCAATCACAGCACAGAAAGAGGGCTGACCTTTGTTTGGTCAACCCTCTTAATTATTAGTCTTTATCAGCCGTTAAAGGATTTCCTCTTTCTTACGAAGAACGAACATTACACAAGTTGAGCCGATGAGAAGTGTAAGAATTACAACAGCCAGAGGAGCTTCACCTGTCTGAACAGCAGCATTTGCATTGTTATTGTTGCCATTGTCAGATGTATCCGGAGTGTCGGATGTTGAGCTGATTTTCTTTGTTACAGGCTGTGTTACAGATGTTGCTTCCTCGGTAGAAGGCTCTGCGGTTGAAGGCTCGGCAGTCGTGTCTAATGTTGTAGATTCCTCGGTTGTAGGCTCGGCTGTTGTCGGTTCTGCATAGGTTGAAGGAGTAAGCTCAGTTGAAAGACCATTATTTGCTGCCACAGCAACAGGATCTTTCTTAACTACTTCTTTATCAACAAGAATAACTTCTTTTGAACCGTCAGTCATTTCTGTGTCCGGATTTACTTCCGAAACACGAAGCACCTCAACAACAAGGTCAACCGTCGTCGAAACCGGTGCAACCTTTGAAATGTCTTTAACATCAAAAACAACTGTTGCAAAAAGCGTCTTTTCGCTAAAGTCATAAAGACCGAGATTACTTGCACCGAATCTTACATAACCAACGCCTTCCGACTTATTCTTGAAGTTTACATATACACCTCTGCCGTCCATTGTCGGGCAAACCGACTTAGCAGTATTCACATCAGCAACCGAAAGGATTGAAGGGTCATAAGAAATGTGCCACTGCGTGTCGAGCACATTCTTTGGAGACTGCATAATATATGTAACCGTTACCTGATTTGTAACTGCATTATACTTTGCACTTGCCATTGGGAAGTAATTAGATGTTGCATTTACTGTAAGAGCAAGCGAAGATTCAGCAGACGATGTTGTACCCTCTGTTGCAACGGGGGCATCAGTTGCAGACTCGGTTGTTTCCGATTCTGTTACAACCTCTGTTGTTGATTCGGCTGTTGTTTCCTCACCCGATGGATTGTACTCTGTCGGGAACACACCGTCTTTGCCGTAATAATCGCCGACCTTGAGGTCTGCCTTTTTAGGAGCATTGCCGTATTCACCGTTACCGTAGTAGTAGAACCACTCACCGGCAAAAAACAATTCATCCTTATCGTTCTCGGAAGTAAATTCAGGATTGATAATATAAATCATATTGTCAAAGCTTTCAACACCGTTGGGATAATAATCAGACTCGCCTTTTTCATAACCCTTAAAATTAATATCGGTTGTTCGATAAGCAAGTTTATATTCAGGATTTGTCGGATCGTCTGTACCCTTAAGAGCGTTGTTCCAGATTACTTTATCAACATCGGTCGGTACATCAGAACAGTAAACATTTTTGATATCAGCATTGCGAGCTGAATAACCCGGCCACGCTGAAGGAGTATCCGAACCGTTTTCCCAATAAACACCTGCATCAGATGTATATTTGTTTTCCCAGTCATCAGGCTTGTAGAAATATATATGGTAGGTTTCAGTGCCCTCAGAAGGCACATAACTGCCTTCATCGTCCGTATCGGCAGAAACGCTTATTGCAGCAACCACTATCATTGCCGCTGTGAGCATAACAGCCAATAAAAGACTGATAACTTTTTTGGACATTTGTATTTCCTCCTTATGAATTTCCGACACCATACTTGCATCTCTATGCTTATTATAGTATAAAACGCAGTAAAAATCAAGTGTTACAGGGAATTTTGAGCCTTAATCTCAATGTAATAACAACCAAATTTTTGTGTTAAATTCCACCAAATTTGCATTTTATGGAATTTTGGCATATTTTCAACCGTAATTTCCGCTTATTCAGTCATACATAAGAGAACAAATAATAAACAGTAATGCAAAAAATGCCCTCCAAAGCGGAGGGCATCAAATAATTATGTATAATTATTTAAGATTATTCAAATCTCTTGCGTGTGTAAAGAACTGCACCGCCTGCAACGAGGAGAACTGCGAGAACTGCAGCTGCTGTTGTAGCACCTGTCTGAACTGCGCTGTTGTCTGTGCTATTTGCTGTGTCAGCAGTTGAAACTGCGTTTGCAGAAGATGTTGGGTTCTGACCTGCAGTAGGAACTGTGTTCTTTGTAGGATCTGTGTTGTTGTTATTTGACGGAGTTGTTGTTATAGGCTGATCAGGTGTAGCAGGTTTTGCATTCTTGTCTACTGTCTGAACAAGACCTGCTTCCTTAGCCATATCATAGTTAGGAAGTGAACCGTACTCGTACTTGCCTGTTTCTTCGTTAAGACCATAGTAGAAGTAGAACTCACCGGCATATGTTTCCTTACCTGTGACACTTACAGAAGTGTTGCTAGGGTCTATAACATAAATCATGTTGGTGAGGTACATTGAGATACCCCAGTCAGGATCCTCAAAGAAGTTGTCAGCAAATTTACCGAGGAATGTCTTGTCATCACCGTCAAATGCTTCCTGAGCCTTTGCCCAGAATTCGCCGTCAAGCAAATTGTCATAATATTCATTGTCGCCTTCCGAATAGTACTGACAAGAAACATCGGCAGTCTGCTTAGCAGCCTTAAACTGATCCTCACTAAACTCGTAAGTTACTTTACCTGTTGCGGCATCTTCTGTCCTTTGACCGCCGTTAAGGTAGTTGTTGAAAACAAGATTAGGAACATCTGTAGGAAGGTCAAGATAGAAGATGTTATTTTCAGCATTTTCAACCTGCATCTTATAACCCGGCCAAGCAACACCTACTGACGTACCGTCAAGAGAGTTACCTGCGTCTGAACCGTTCCACCAGTATGCACCTGCATCATGAGCATTGTACTTTTCACTCTTCCATGACTCAGGCATAAGGAAGTAAACTTTGTGTTTCTTTTACGCCCTCACTTGGGACATAACGACCGTCTGTATCAATAGCTGCGGAAACGCCGATTACACCTACAAGAGCAAGTGAAAGAACGAGAGCGCATGACACTATGATACTAATAAGTTTTTTTGACATTTGAATCTCCTCCAAAAAAAATTTCCGATTTCTATCGGTATGAAATCATTATATAACAAAATTTTCAAAATTGCAATCTTTTTCAAAAAGCTTAAAACAAAAAAATACACAAAATTGCAATCGCAATTTTGTGTATTTAGCTTGTATTATAAAAAATTTTCCTATAAAAGATATTTATCTGTTTTATTTATCCGCATCTGCGTCATCCGACATTGCATTATTGTCCGCAGCTTTGTTCTTTTTTTTTCGTCCTTTTTCTTTACGAAAATAATTGCACCTGCGGCAATCAAAACAACAACAATTGCAATTATAATAATTAATGTCGTATTTGAACCCGAACCGTTTGCAGAGCTCTCAACGACCTTTGTAACATCTACAACCTGACTATTCTGCTGAGTTGAGATGTACTTTTTCTCAACAACTACCGACTTATGATCGTCTTTGTTAGGTGAGTTTTCCTCGCCCATTCCGTCAATGTAGTTTACAAAATCGCCCTGAATTTTTTCGGAATTTGCCGTATCATTATTTACTATCGGAACGGCACTATCCTCTACCTCTTTACCGTTCACCCAAAGCTTGCAGGTGATTTTATATGATTTGAGATATGTCATATCATCGCCGTACATATCAGAGATGAAATATGAAAGATCGGTTTTGCCTCCCTTTAGTACCTTGAATTCAGCAGAAACAAGAGCCTTGTCACCGTTAAGCTTTTTACTGGATTCTGAACATCTGTCCATGTAAAGGTGTAATAATTCTTCAGTTTAGGGTTACCAATCGCATTTTTAAAGCTTTCACAGTTTATTGAATCGGCATTCAACTTCAAATATTCATCGTTGTAAAAAGAAACTCATTGCGGCTCCGATTACTTCTTCTTTTTTGTATCGGTCATATAAATAGCATACTTTACCGTATCGCCGGCTTTAGCTGTTACGGAATCCTTTTCATCTGTTGAAATGCTGATTGTAAGGTTATCCTCGGCAGCACTTGCAGGAATACAGAATGCTGACACGGTAAGTACAGCCACGAAGAGAATTGAAAGCATATTTTTGATTTTTTTAGACATTTTTTTCATTCCTTTAGTTTGATATCCCTATTATATATCATTAAGACTAAAATTTCAATCAATATTTTAACAATTCTCGGTGAAATTTATGTGAAAAAAAATTAATTGCAGACTTACCTTTAAAGAAATGATATTTTTGAAATTATAATTCAAACTGATTTTCACAACATTACGATATAAAAAACGCCCTCGGAAAACCGAGAGGCGAAAAATTATTTTTTAATCTGTCAACGCCGTTAACAGTCTTACAATAGGAAATTCAATTACTTATTGAATCTCTTTCTTGTGAAGTAAACAACACCTGTTGCAGAAACAAGAGCTAAGAGGATAACTACTGCCATAGAAGCATTACCTGTCTGTACTGCGTTGCTGCCTGTGCCGTTAGCCGGTGTGTCAGAAGTAGCTGTGTCAGCTGTTGACTGACCCTTTGTTGCAGCCTGTGTAGCAGATGTAGCATCAGGTGTAGTAGGAGCTACTGTAGTAGGCTCTGTTGCAGCAGGCTCTGTTGTAGTAGGCTCTGTTGTAGTAGGCTCTGTTGTAGCAGGCTCTGTTGTAGCAGGCTCTGTTGTAGCAGGCTCTGTTGTAGCAGGCTCTGTTGTAGCAGGCTCTGTTGTAGCAGGCTCTGTTGTAGCAGGCTCTACTGTTGTAGGCTCTGTTGTTGTAGGCTCAACATATGCCTCAACCTTAGCGTCTGAGTTAATGTGATCAAAGAGATCATTAGCCATGTCGCCGTTAACTACTGCTTCATATTCTGAATCAGCATCAACTGTGCCTGTTGCAGGATTGAGCTTACCAAGTGTAAGATCAACTACATTGAGGTCAACATTTGTTGTACCTGTACCATTAACTGTGAACACAGCCTCAACAAGCTTCTTGCCGCCTGCAAAATCATAAAGTGCAAGGTTTGAAGCATTGCCTGAAACATCATTCATATTTACCATGCCGTCAGCGATTTCAGGCATTGTAAGTGAATCAAGTGTAAGGAGGTTCTTATCATATGTAAGAGCCCACTGTACTTCTTCAAGCTGTGCGTCCTTAGTGTCAAGGAGATAGTAAACTGATACCTTGTCGCCTACATTAAATGTGCCTGAACCGTTAGCCTGGCAAATATTAGATGTAGCGTTGATTGTTAAATTATCAACTGCAGGAGTTGAAGGCTCAACCTTAACAGTAGCCTTAGCGCCTGTACGTGTTGAATAATCAAAGTTTGTAATGTCGAGTGTGATTGTTACATCAACGAGTGAATCTTCTTCAAAACCTGCAGAAACTGTGTTAAGAAGCATATTCTCACCATTGAATGTAAGGTCAAATTCTTCGCCTATAGGAGCTGCGCTCTGCTCGGGAAGACCCCAGTTAGCTGCCCAAGTATCGTTTACAGCAAACTTGAACTGATAAGCATCGTCTGCAGATTCAATGTTTTCATACTTAATCTGATATACCTTGTCAGCAACAGGAGTCATGTGGTTAACTTCAGCGTCAACACCCCATGCTACACCGTTGAGCCAGTTATTTTCACCGTTACCAACAACTGTAATGGTGTTAACTTTAAGGTCTGCTACCATTTTAACGCCGTCACCTGTTACAGTAATCTTGTTTGTAGCAGGATCGAATGTTACAGTAACATCACAAGCTGTTTCTACATCGAAAGTTACATTGTTATCTGTACCGTCAAGACCGATCCACTTCTGCTCGTCGCCTGTGTTTGCAACAACCTTGAGCTGATAGCTTTCACCTGCAGGAACAGCAGAGAATGTCTTTGTGAATACGCTGCCGTCAGCTGTCATAACATTTTCAGGAGCTGCGTCAGGTGTACCAACCCATTCATAACCTGTAAGATTTTCTGTACCGGCAACTACATATGTAGTATCGGCAGCAGGAGTTGTTGTAGGCTCTTCTGTTGTAGGCTCTGTTGTAGTAGGCTCTTCTGTTGAAGGCTCAACCTTAACAGTAGCCTTAGCACCTGAGCGTGACGGATAATCAAACTTAGTAAGATCAAGTGTGATTGTTACATCAACGAGTGAATCTTCTTCAAAACCTGCAGAAACTGTGTTAAGAAGCATATTCTGACCATTGAATGTAAGGTCAAATTCTTCGCCTATAGGAGTTGCGCTCTGCTCGGGAAGACCCCAGCTAGCTGCCCAATCATCGTTTGCAGCAAACTTGAACTGATAAGCATCGTCTGCAGATTCAATATTTTCATACTTAATCTGATATACCTTGTCAGAAACCTGAGTCATGTGGTTAACTTCAGCGTCAACACCCCATGCTACACCGTTGAGCCAGTTATCTTCACCGTTACCAACAACTGTAATGCTGTTAACATCAAGGTCTGTTACCATTTTAACGCCGTCACCTGTTACAGTAATCTTGTTTGTAGCAGGATCGAATGTTACAGTAACATCACAAGCTGTTTCTACATCGAAAGTTACATTGTTATCTGTACCGTCAAGACCGATCCACTTCTGCTCGTCGCCTGTGTTTGCAACAACCTTGAGCTGATAGTTTTTACCGGCAGGAACAGCAGAGAATGTCTTTGTGAATACGCTACCGTCAGCTGTCATAACATTTTCAGGAGCTGCAGCAGGTGTACCAACCCATTCATAGCCTGTAAGATTTGTTGTACCGGCAACTACATATGTAGTATCGGCAGCAGGAGCTGTTGTAGGCTCTTCTGTTGTAGGCTGCTCTACTGTTGTAGGCTCTACTGTTGTAGGCTCTTCTGAACCGTCGGGAACTGTTACAGTTTTAGCAACTGCGACATACTTATCAACTGCATCCTGATCTAATACAGATTTGTCTAAGAGTACTACCTCATCACTAGGGATTTCCAACTCTGATACAGGGTCTTGATTTGAAATAGTAAGATACTCTACATCAAGGTCAACAGTAGTTGCTACAGCCTCGGGATTGATGACATCGAATTCAACAGAAGAAAATACTATTTCTTTTTCTGATGAAAAATAGAGACTTGTGTCACTTCCTATACCCATAAGTAAACCAGGAGCTACATTTTTGTTGAATTCGAAATTTGGATATTCGAATGAAGTACTCTTTCTTGTATTAGCTGAAACCTTGAGAACAGAAGGATCATAGTTCATTTTATACTGGAAGTTCAACATACCATCTCTGTCCTTGGTCTGGAACATGTATGTAACCCTTACAGTCTTCTGATCTGCGCTGAGAGTAACCTGCTTCTCAGAAAAGAGGTTTGAAGTAGCTGTAACTGTGAGACCCTTTTTTGCAGGAGCTGCAGTTGTAGGCTCTGCTACTGTTGTAGGCTCTGCTACTGTTGTGGGCTCTGCTACTGTTGTAGGCTCTGCTACTGTTGTAGGCTCTGCACCAGTAACGATGTCAACCTTACCCTTTGCACCCTGCTTTGTAGCATAGTCAAAGTTTGAAAGGTCAAGTGTAAGAACGATGTCATAACCGTCTTCGTAACCAGCTGCATCTGTATCAATGATCATGTTCTGACCGTTGTATGTAAGGTCAAACCACTCATTGAGAGGAGCTGTGCCCTGCTCAGGAAGGCCCCAGTTATCTGCCCATGAACCGTTGGCAGCAAACTTGAACTGATAGTTCTCATAAGCGTCAAGGCTCTCAAACTTAATCTGGTAAACCTTTGAACCCTCAGACGTCTCTGTCATGTGGTTAGCTTCAGCATCTACCTTCCAGTCCTTACCGTTGAGCCATGCATCTTCACCGTTACCAACGACTGTAATGTGGTCAACAACAAGTTCTGTCGGAATTACAACACCTTCACCTGTTGCAGTGATTTCATTTGTTGTAGGGTTGTAAGTTACTGTTACATCACATTCCTTTGTTACATTGAATGTGAAGTTGTCTTCGCCGGTATCGCCTACACCAATCCACTCTTTATCGTTTTTAACGACCTTGAACTGGTAGCCGTTGCCGACTGCTACGTTGGTAAATACTTTTTCGTAGTTACCGTCGCCGTTTTCTGTCATTACATTATCTCCGCAAGTTGCTTCAGTCTCAGCCCACTTGTAACCTGTGAGTTCTTCGCAACCGGATACGAAATATGAATCGCCGGCAGCAGAAACGCTCACTACAGTTGCAACGAGTGATGTCACAACAAGCATCATAGACAGTAAAAGGCTAAGTGCTTTTTTGAACATTTTCTTTTCCTCCTTATGTGATAATGCTTCTATAAGCAGTTTAATTATACAACAATCAACCACCAAAAGTCAATGCTAAAAACTCTTGCTGACTGATTATTTGACAAAATATTGTTTTTTTTGTAGGAATGCACAAATAAAATATCATTTATTTGTTATTTGTAACCATTCACATTGTGAGATTGCCAGTTCCAACTGTCACGGCACATATCCTCAAGACTTTTCTCGGCAATCCATCCAAGTATTTTCTTGGCTTTTGTTGCATCGGCAAAGCATTCTGCAATGTCGCCTGCTCGGCGTGGCTTTATAACATAAGGAATTTCAATAGAATTTGCCTTTTCAAAAGCCTTTACAATATCAAGAACGCTGTAGCCCACACCTGTTCCGAGATTAAAAATCTCGGTTCCCTTGTGCTCTGCGGAATATTCAATAGCCTTTACATGACCTTTTGCAAGGTCAACAACATGGATATAGTCACGCACACCCGTGCCGTCATGCGTAGGGTAATCGTTGCCGAAAACACCGAGACACTTGAGTCTGCCGGCGGCAACCTGTGTTATGTACGGCATAAGGTTATTCGGGATTCCGTTAGGATCTTCACCGATTCTGCCGCTTTCGTGAGCGCCGATTGGGTTAAAGTAACGAAGAAGAACAACAGACATATCGGGATTTGCGTTTGCGGTGTCTGTAAGAATTTGTTCCATCATAAACTTTGTCCAGCCATACGGATTTGTAGGAGAACCCTTTGGCATTGTTTCAACAAGCGGAACAGTTTCCGGAGTACCGTAAACCGTGGCACTTGAGCTGAAAATAAAGTTATTTACACCGTGTTTTTTTTTCATCACCTCAAGCAATGTGAGCGTTGAATCAATGTTGTTACGGTAATATTCAACAGGCTTCTCGCAGCTTTCACCTACTGCTTTAAGACCTGCAAAGTGAATTACCGCATCAATCTTATTCTCCGAAAAAATCTTTTCAACGGCATCTCTGTCACATACATCGGCCTCATAGAGCGGAATTTTTCTGCCTGTCAGTTCTTCAACTCTTTCAACCGCAACGGGACAGCTGTTTGAAAAATTATCTGCAATTACAACATCGTGACCTGCGTTGATGAGTTCAACACAAGTGTGCGAGCCGATATATCCGGCGCCGCCTGCAAGCAAAACATTCATTTTAAAATTCCTTTCTTAACAATCAGCATTTTTCAGGCTCGGGATAGTCAACACCAAAGGTTTCGGCTGTAACCTTTGCCATAATCTGAGGATCAAGAGGCTTGTCGGAATAGTCTGTGTCACACTCTGCGATTTCATTGACAACATCCATACCCTCAATCACCTTGCCGAATGCGGCATACTGACCGTCAAGGTGCGGAGCGTTTTTGTGCATAATGAAGAACTGCGAGCCTGCTGAGTCGGGCATCATTGAACGAGCCATTGAGAGAACACCCTCTGTATGCTTGAGATTGTTTTCAAAGCCGTTCACGGCAAATTCGCCCTTGATTGAATATCCGGGACCGCCCATACCCGTGCCTTCGGGGCAACCGCCCTGAATCATGAAACCGTAGATTACACGGTGAAATGTAAGGCCGTCATAGTAACCCTTGTTTACAAGGCTGAGAAAATTATTTACAGTATTCGGAGCAATTTCGGGATAAAGCTCCGCTTTGATTGTTTTTCCGTTTTCCATTTCAAAAGTAACAATAGGATTGCTCATTTTAAATCGTCCTTTCGGTTTATTAACACTATTTTAGTATATTCTTGATAAAATAGCAAGTGTCTTAGTGATTATTTGCGAATAAATCAACCTTTTTCAATACTCATTGTAGCAAAAGCATTGAGGTCTGTTCCTGCAATATTTCCGCTGAGAAACTCGTAATATCCCTGTGAACCGACCATGGCGGCATTGTCACCGCAAAGAGATTTTTCGGGCATATACATTTTCCAATCACGCTTTTTACACTCCTCTGCAAGGGTTCTTCTGAGAAGTGAATTTGCCGAAACACCGCCTGCGATTACAAGCTTTTTCTGTCCCAAGTCTTCAGCCGCCTTGATAAAGTTTGTAACAAGGCAATCGACAACGGCATAGCGGAATGATGCACAGACATCGGCTTTGTTAAGCTCAACACCCTTTTGTGCCGAATTGTGGATGAGGTTGATTACGGCTGTTTAAGTCCCGAAAAGCTGAAATCATACGGCGCATCGTGAACTGTGGGACGAGGAAGCTTGAATGCAAACGGATTGCCGTTTTCAGCAACTCTGTCCATTTCAATTCCGCCCGGATACGGCATTCCCATTGTCCTTGCGGCTTTGTCAAAAAGCCTCGCCTGCGGCATCATCACGGGTTTTGCCGATAATTTTCATCTTTTTGTGTAGTCCTCAACCATAACAATATGGCTGTGACCGCCGGAAACCACAAGACAGAGAAACGGCGGTTTTAATTCTATATTTGAAATATAATTTGACGCAATGTGTGAACGAAGATGGTGAACAGGAACAAGCGGAATTCCTGTTGCAAGTGAAAGTCCTTTTGCAAAATTCACTCCCACAAGCAACGCTCCGATAAGTCCGGGGGCATATGTAACGCCGATTGCGTCAATGTCGGAAAGCCTGCAGTCTGCATCTTCAAGAGCCTGTCTTACAACAGGAACAATTGCCTCTGCGTGACGCGTGATGCGATTTCGGGAACAACACCGCCGTAAAGCTTGTGTTCCTCAACCTGAGATGCAACCACCGAGGAGATTATGTTTCTGCCGTCCTCAACAACCGCTGCCGCAGTTTCGTCACAGGACGATTCTATTGCGAGTATCTTCATAATTTTCCTTTCACTACGAAACATTTATGATGAAGTTCCGTAATATCGTTAATATAATGTTTTATTACATATATATGTCAAAAACAGCGTGTCATTAAAACAGCGTTTTCGGTTGGAGAGGAGTAGTAATTTTCCTCTCTCCCACCTTGATAAATCCGAATTTTTCATAGAGAGAACGGGCGTTCCCGTTACTTTCACGAACCTCAAGAGTGAGAAAGCAAAGGTTATTTTTCTTGGCATAGGTCACAAGCGTTTCAACAAGCGCCGAACCTATTCCCCGATTTCTGTGTGTACCGTCAACGGCAACATTGAAAATGTAACCCTCATCAACAACAACGCTCATTCCTATATATCCGACAACGGCATTATCTTCCGTTGCGGTAAAAAACAGCGAGGTTTCGTTGTTCAGTTCTTCTTCAAGGCTGTTAAACGACCACGGATGCGAAAAACACCTCTGTTCAAGCTGTGCAACCGCCTCAAGCTGATTTTCGGTCATTCTGTCAATTTTCATACGCTTTTAATATTTCCTTTACAGAATTAACAATTTCATCACGGCAATGTCTGTACACCTCAATGTCGCCGCCGTAGGGATCGCTTATACCGAGCACGGCGATTTTTTCGGGCTGTACAAGAAAAAACTGCATCAACATTTTTGCGTGACTTTGCGACATACAGTAAAATTTTTCGTATTTTTCAATGCCGGCATCAGCTACGGCTGTTGAAGCTTTGCCCGAAAGGTCAATTCCGATTTCCTTACAGGCAATCACTGAATTTTCCGACACGGGAAGTCCCGTTGAGGTTGCAATGCCAAAGCTTTCCGCCCTGACGCAAACACCGTTTTTTCTCTGCCATATCATTAAAAATTGCCTCTGCCATGGGACTGCGACAGGTGTTGCCCGTGCATACAAAGGCAATCATTCTGTTATCCTTTTGCATCATACCAAGTCCTTCCGATTGCCGCATCGGCTGTGAGCGGAACGCTCATTTTAACTGCGTTTTCCATTTCTTCCTGAACGATGAGTGCAACTCTCATGCTCTCATCCTGCGGAGCTTCGACAATAAGTTCGTCGTGAACCTGCAGCACAAGCCTTGCGCGGAGATTTTCGGCTTTCATTCGCTCGTCAACCTTAATCATTGCAATTTTGATAATGTCTGCGGCTGTGCCTTGAATAGGCATATTTCTTGCAACTCTTTCACCGAATGCACGGATCATATGCTTGCTCGAGGTGAGTTCGGGAAGATTTCTTCTTCTGCCGAACATCGTTTCAACATAGCCGTCAGCGTTCGCCTTTTCAACAACATTTTTCATATAGCTGTCAACACCGCTGTAATGGGCAAGATAGCTTTCAATGTAGTGCTTTGCCTCTTTATTTGAAACACCGATATCCTTTGCAAGTGAAAATGCGCCGATTCCGTAAACAATACCGAAGTTAACCGCCTTTGCACGGCTTCTCATAATCGGAGTTACCATATCAAGCGGCATATTGAACACCTGTGACGCTGTGATTGCGTGGATATCTTCGTTATCCTTGAACGCTTTAATCATATTTTTGTCACCCGAAGTATGGGCAAGCACACGGAGTTCAATCTGCGAATAGTCGGCGTCAACAAGCGCCCAGCCATCTCTTGCACAGAAAAACTTTCTCATCTCTCTGCCAAGCTCGGTTCTTACGGGGATATTTTGGAGATTCGGCTCTGTTGAGCTTATTCTGCCTGTTCTTGTTTCGGTCTGATTGAAATTTGAATGGATTCTGCCGTCATCTGCAATGACCTTTAAAAAGTCCCTCGCAGTAGGTTGAATTCAGCTTTGAAAGCGTTCTGTATCTCAGCACCATTTCAACAACGGGATGTTCATACCTCAGGCTTTCAAGCACCTCTGCATTTGTGCTGTAGCCGCTCTTCGTTTTCTTTTTTGCAAGGGAGTCCGAGGTTTTCAAATAAAACTACGCCAAGCTGTTTTGGAGAATTGATGTTAAACTCACAGCCTGCACTTTCGTAAATTGCGGTTTCAAGCTCCTTAATCTGTGCAGAAAGCATTTCGCCGTAGCTTTCAATGCCCTGTCGGTCAACACAGACACCGATATTTTCCATTCTTGCAAGCACCTTTGCAAGCGGAATTTCAATTTCACTCAACAACTTTTCCTGACCGTGAGCCTTGATTTTATCTCCGAGTTTTTCGCACAATTCTGCGTAACAGGCAAATGCCTCGTATTTTTCATTCTGCTCATCAGTGCAGACAGGCAGAGCGATTTCGTAAGAGGCACAAAGATTTTTGTCCGAATAATCCTTTGACGACGGTTCAATCAGATATGCCGCAAGCTCAATATCAAACACAATATTTTCAACATCAATATTTTTCTCATCGGCATAAGCGTAGAGAGTTTTGATGTTTCTTGTGTACTTTTCAAGTTCACTGTCGGCAATAAACTTAACAAAAAGCTCTTCGTCCGTGCTTATATACACCTTGCCGTCAAAAAGTACGGCAAAGGATTTTAATTCTTTATTCTCTGTTTCAAAGTTGAGATAGAGCTTTTTCTCTGACTTAACATTTTTTAAAAGTTCATTTTCGTCAAAATCAGACACAACCTCAAGCGAATTTTTCTCAACCTTTTCGGGCTTTGTATTTTTGTCAGCCTTGATGCCGTATTTTTCTATTAAAGAAAACAGTTCAAGCTTTGCCATAAATCCGGCACATTCATCGGCATCTTTCATATCTACAACATAATTTTCGACACTTGTGTCAACAGGAGCGTTGCAGTTTATTTCACCGAGCATACGGCTGAGAATTGCATTTTCCTTTGACGCAGTCAGCTTTTTACGCACACCGTCCTTGATTTCAAGTTCATCAAGATGGTCATAGATATACTCAACAGTGTGATATTTCTGAATGAGATCACCTGCACCCTTTGGACCTATTCCCGCAACACCCGGAATATTATCCGAAGTATCGCCCTGAATCGCCTTGATTTCTATAAGCTCCTTTGGAGTTACACCGTAAGTTTCAAGAATCTTTTCGGGGGGTATAAAGTATATCCTGTTTGTTTGAGCAAAGATGAACGCTTGTTTTGTCCGACACAAGCTGAAGGCTGTCACGATCACCCGTTGCAATAACGCACTCATTTCCGTTTTCTTCACAAGCCTTGGCGAGCGTACCGAGAATATCGTCAGCCTCAAAGCCCTCACAGGTAACAAGCCTGTAGCCTAAAAAGGGTAAGAAGCTTTTTCAGCGGTTCCATTTGTGACGCAAGCTCCTCAGGCATACCTTTTCGTGTTGCCTTGTAGCCTGCATAAGCCTTGTGTCTGAAGGTCGGTGTTTTCAGGTCAAAGGCAATCGCCACGGCATCGGGATTTTCTTCATTTTTAATTTTGTACAGCATTGTAAGAAATCCGTAAATTGCGTCTGTAAACTGACCGTCCTTTGTAGTAAGCGGTCTTATTCCGTAAAACGCACGGTTTACAATGCTGTTTGCGTCAACAGCAAGTAATCTCATAATTTATACATCACATTCTCAATTTTTCCGTCTTTAATGTAAATTCTCGGAACACGCTTTCCGACAAGACAGACGGTTTCGTAGTTTATAGTTCCTGTATTTTCGGCAAGCGAATCTGCAGTAGGCTCACCGTTTTCGCCTGTACCGAATACGACAACCTCGTCACCTGTCTTGACATCTTCAATATCGGTAACATCAAGCATTGTCTGATCCATACATATTCTGCCCACAATTTTCGCTTTCTTTCCGTTCACCGTCATATAGCCGTCTTTTGCATTCTGTCTGATGAATCCGTCAGCGTATCCGATAGGAACGGTTGCAATTTTCATCTTTCTGTCGGCTGTAAAAAGTTCTGCCGTAGGAAATTGTTGCACCCTTTTTGAACCTCTTTTACAAAAAGCAACCACTGTTTTAAGAGTCATTGCAGGAACAAGGTCAAGTCTGTCGGCAAGCTTTGATGACGGAGCAAGTCCGTAGAGGATAATACCTGCTCTTACCATATCGCAACAGGTTTCGGGGTAATCTTCAATTGCGCCGCTGTTTGAGCAATGAACAACGCTGATATCAACGCCTCGCTTTTTAAGGCTGTCACGCACATGAATAAAGTTTTCATACTGCTTGTTCGTGAACTCTCTGCCCTCGGCATCTTCATCAGACACACAAAAATGAGTAAAAAGCCCCTCAACCTCAAGATTTGGCAGGCAACAAGCCTCGCAAATTTCTTCAATAGAATATTCATCCCGTGGAAATTCCTGACACATAAAGCCGATTCTTGACATTCCCGAGTCAACCTTGATGTGCATTTTGCAGATACAATCCTCTTCAACACATTTTTCGGAAAGCTCCTTTGCATACTCAAGTGAAAAAAACAGCCTGAGAAATATCATATTCAGCAAGATTTTCAGCCTCTGAAACGGGAGTGTAGCCAAGAATCACAATAGGAAGTTTTGAACCGCTTTTTCTGATTTCTATACCCTCGTCAATATTTGAAACAGCAAAAAAATCTGCTCCGAGTTTTTCATAAATCTGTGAAAGCTCAACTGCACCGTGTCCGTAGCCGTCAGCCTTTATAACACAACAGACCTTTGTATCGTCTGCAACCTTATTTCTTATTATATTATAGTTATGCTCAATTGCATTAAGTGAAATTTCAGCCCAAGTTCTTTTTACCATATTCATTTCTATCTCTCCACATACCTTTTACAGTCAATTTGCAATCAATGTAATTATAATACTTTTGATTCTTCAAATCAACACAAAATCCCCTTTAAATGCATATAAAAGTTATTTTATTCGTAATTATGTGCAAAATGTTACTCCTGAATTTTTGCAAATGCACAAATTATCTGCATAAAAGCCTAAATACTGCAATTCACTTGATTTATTTATTCATTTTTGGTAGAATTAAAAGGTATTTGATTTATAAATTTAATTTCAGGAGGGGCATAATGACAACAAACAACATAATAGTTCTTTGTGCGTTTATAGCTTATATGATTATTATGATCGTAATAGGCTTCGTTTGTTCAAAGGGCAACAAGAACAATGAGGACTACTTTCTCGGTGGCAGAAACCTCGGCAGTTGGACAGCCGCAATGTCGGCACAGGCATCTGATATGAGCGGTTGGCTTTTGATGGGACTTCCGGGCGCCGTATACCTTGCCGGCACAGGCGAGGCATGGATTGCCGTAGGACTTCTTATCGGCACAATTCTCAACTGGTACATTGTTTCGGCAAGACTTCGTAAATACACAATTGTGGCAGGCAACTCGCTCACTATTCCGAGCTTTTTCAAAAATCGCTACCGTGACCATAAAAACATAATCAAAATTGTTTCGGCTTCAATCATCGCAGTTTTTCACGGTTTACACAGCGTCGGCATTCAGTTCGGGCGCAAAGCTTTTTGCAACGCTCTTCTCGGACAGCGCAAGCGGTGACGAAAACTACAATCGGGTTTATGTTATCGGTCTTATCGTTGCCGCAGTAGTAATTCTTGTATATACATTCATGGGCGGTTTCAAAGCAGTTTGTACAACCGACCTCATTCAGGGACTTATGATGATTGTTGCAATCCTTACCGTTCCGGTGCTTGCATATGCAATTCTCACATTTGACACAAGCTTCAGTTCTGCACTTGCTGCAAAAGGTGTTGAACAACCTGCTCAGTTTCTTAACTTCTTTGTAAACGGTGACGGAACTCCTGTTTCGGCTGTTTCGATTATTTCAAACCTTGCGTGGGGACTCGGTTACTTCGGTATGCCGCATATTCTCGTCAGATTCATGGCTGTAAAGAGCAATGAAGAAATCAAGAAGTCAAGAAAAATTGCTGTTGTTTGGGTAATTATTTCACTTACTGCGTCATGCCTTATCGGTCTTATCGCAAGAGGCTACCTTACAGCACAGCTTGACGATGCGACAAGCGAATCTGTATTCATCAGAACAATCCAGCAGCTTTTCTCAGGCAACGGCGTGCTTATCTTTATCGGCGGTATTTTCCTTTGCGGAATCCTTGCCGCAATTATGTCAACAGCAGACAGTCAGCTTCTCGTCACTGCGTCGGCTGTTTCGGAGGATCTTTACAAAGGTGCTGTTAAAAGAATGCAAGCGAAAAGAGTTCGCTTTTGGTCGGCAAAATTGCAGTTGCAGTTGTCGCTGTAATCGCATTCTTCATTGCACTTAATCCTAAATCAAGCATTATGGGACTTGTTTCGGATGCATGGGCAGGATTCGGTTCGGCATTCGGACCTGTTGTTCTGTTGGCGCTTTTCTGGAAACGCTCAACACTTTCGGGTGCAATCAGCGGCATGGCAACAGGTGCTCTGACAGTTATCATATGGGACTATATTCCGCTTGTAAACGGTCAGACGCTTTATGCGGCAACAAATCTTTATTCACTTGTTGTAGGCTTCGGACTTGCGCTTATTGTGAATGTTATTGTTTCCCTTCTTTCAAAAAAAGCCGTCAAAAGAAATCATTGACGAATTTGATTCAATTAAAAATATTGAAGTATAAAACACAGGGGCAGTCGCTTTATCACGACTGCCTTTTTGTGTCTGAATTTAATTTTTTTTCGAAAATAAGAAAAATAAGGCATGGAATATCACAAAAAATCAATTGAAATGTGCAAATCTTTGTAGTATAATCTATCGTATTGTTTGTTACTATTTTATTTTTCAGAAAAGAGATTGATATGAAACTTTTAGAAGACAGAATTCTTAAAGACGGACATATTGGTGCCGACAATGTGTTAAAGGTTGACAGCTTTCTCAATCATCAGATTGATGTCAATTTTTTGTGTGAGCTTGGCAAGGAATTTTACAGGCTTTTCAAGGACGAAAACATAACAAAATTCTGACAATCGAAGCGTCTGGAATCGGCATTGCCTGTCTTGCGGCTCAGTATTTTGGTGTTCCGGTTGTTTTTGCAAAAAGACAAAGACAATCAATATTTATTCCGATACATACAACGCAACCGTCCACTCATACACTCATAAAAGGGACTATGACATAGTTGTTTCAAAGGAATTTTTGAACAAAGAAGACAATGTGCTTATCATTGACGATTTTCTAGCAAAGGGCAGCGCCTTAACGGCACTTCTTATGCTTATTGAAAAAGCAGGCGCAAAAAACAGCAGGTGCGGGAATTGTTATCGAAAAAGCTTATCAGGGCGGCGGCAACCTCGTTCGTGATATGGGCATAAGAGTTGAATCTTTGGCAAAAATCAAGTCAATCAGTAAAAAAAGACGGAATCGTGTTCTGCAAGCAGTAGTAATATACTGCTTGCTTGTACTTGACTTTTGCTGATATTTATAGTATTATCTAACGGTAGGTCTTGCAGAAATTGAAAATGCGGGTGTGGCGGAATTGGCAGACGCGCTAGATTTAGGTTCTAGTGTCAACCGATGTGCAGGTTCAAGTCCTGTCACCCGCACCAGTAAAGGTGGTTTTTTAACCGCCTTTTATTTTTTGCCAAAATTACTTAAAATGCCTTAAAAGTGGCTTAAACACTGGGTTTTTGAGATTTTAAAAATTCAGTTGAGTAATTTTGAATTAAGTTAACACAAGATAAAATGCAGTCAAACTTACTGTCAAACTTACTGTCATTTTAGTTTGCCTGCCGATTTTCAAGGAAACAAGATAATATATTTTTAAAATTTATTACATCGTAACACAAAAGATTTTTCTATTATTAAAACAACAAAGAGGTTAAGCAATTTTTTCTAATGCTTAACCTCTTTTTTTATTTTGTTGATTACAGAGCATTCCCATACCATAACAATCCTCTATATTTTTGTTCTCAATTAACATTATGCTTCATCACCTACAAAACTGCATATTGTCATCTTAATACCTCTTTTCTATTTTAAATATGATTACTTTTCTATTAAAAAGTGTACCACATATAAATCACAACCAGTAAACCTACTACTACTGAACAGATAAATAGTAGTACTCAATATCCATATACTCTGCAACCTTTCCTATTGTTTTATTATATTTTACCATATATTATAATTAAATTGAATACTTTCTTTAGTATAATATTTATTTTTAACATAGAAAAAGAGGGTTCATAAAGAACCCTCTCTTCCCAATAATTATTTTAAGGATTTATACTTGCTATCAAATTTAATTATCTGTACTCATAGTGACCGCCAGATACAACCTTCTCATCATGAGGTTCTACCCACTTCTTGTCTTCTACTGTTTTCGTTCCTGTCTGTACATACTCTTCTTCATAATGGTATGAACCTTTTCCACCATTATCCGCTTTCCAAGTAAGATGTTCTTCTTGGTTGTCATCTGTCATTTTCATACCGCAATCATTGCATACATTGTAGTACCCAACCATATACTGGCTCTTCCTTTGTACCTACTACTTCCCAATAACCATCGTGGTGTACTGTCTTGTAGTCAACTACCCATACCTTCTGCTTTGGCTTTTCTGTAGTTGTTACAGTACTTGAAGAAGTGCTTGGCTTAGCTGGCTTCTGGTTATTACTTGAAGAGTTGCTTGGCTTCGCTGGCTTCTGATTATTGCTTGAAGAGTTGCTTGGCTTAGCTGGCTTCTGATTATTACTTGAAGAGTTGCTTGGCTTAGATGCTGGCTTCTTGTCGTTATCAGATGTATTTGTCTTTGAAGAGTTGTCTTTCTTTGAAGATGTATTTGACTTGGTATCTTCTTTCTTTTCGGTGTTACCCTTATTGCTGTTGTTTTTGTTAGATACTGTAGTTTTTACATCGTCAACCTTAACTGTAACTGTCTTACCGTCATAAGTATTGTTGTAAAAGGTGGTGAAAATGTAAAGGGCAACCTTATCCGTTATATGCTCAATGTCATTAACTATGAAACTCCAAATGCAGATACAATTTCTGCAATAAAAGAAGTTGAAGAACTGAAAAAAATCCAAACAAAAAAATCTATGCTTCATTTAGAGAGCTTTTAGAGGATATTACCAATGAGTAAATTAAGAATTGTGCCATCACAGAAATTCAACAGAGATGTTAAGCTGGCAATTAAGCGTGGATACAATATTCAATTGCTTGATGATGTTGTTGAAATGATAGCTGAACAACATTGACGGTGACATTGCATAGCTGAACCAATATGCTCCGACTTTAAGACCGGCGGATTTTTGCCTTTTTGTAGTTTGTTTCAAACATATTGTCTTTTTGGCTTTTTTCTTTACCGTAGCCTGCACGGATAATCACATAGTCATAACCGGCTGATTTTACCTTGTTAAAATCTATTGAGCCTTGCCAAGTTGATACAT
>VOFD01000757.1_pt1 | contig 76000 bp, 81 predicted proteins | sample 5384101 | NCBI WGS metagenome assembly VOFD01 (sample SAMN12384723, study PRJNA508395) | human gut metagenome | isolation source: healthy gut C | host: Homo sapiens
TCCCATTAAGTCAATTAATCCTTGTGGATCGTGGAATACAGACCATGAGTAGTGCCAGCTGTTTCCTTCGGTAAATGCATCCCCCATTTCAATGGTGAGAATGGAGATTGGAATGTTCCATCTTCATTTTTTCCTCGCATGAGCTTGGAGTCTTTATCGAATACATTCTTATAGTTCATCGCCCGTTTGGCAAAGAGCTGTATTTCTTTTTCCGGTCGTTTTAATTCTTTGGCTAATTGGTAGATACACCAGTCGTTGTAGGCATACTCCAAAGTTCTGGCAGTGTTTTCATTGATTTTTTACGTCATAAGGGACGTAGCCTAGCTTATTATAATATTCGTATCCGCGTCTTCCTGTGGAAGATACGGTGGGATGTACGCTTTTTGTTCCATGTATTAACCCTTCGTACAAGGTTTTCACATCTTCTACTTTAATACCTTTTAAATAAGCATCTGTCAGTATGGAAGCCGAATTATTTCCTATCATGCAGTCTCTGTGTCCGGGGCTGGCCCATTCGGGGAAGAATCCGCTTTCTTTATAGGTATTGATGAGGCCTTCCTGGATTTCTTTATTCATCGACGGATACATCAGATTCAGTAATGGGAAAAAGACACCGGAAGGTATCCCAAAATCCGGTGTCGGTAAACATATATCCCGGTAGAACTTGCCCGTTATAGGGGCTGTAATGAACAGGTTTTCCGGCTTCGTCCAGTTCGTAGAATTTTCGGGGAAAAGTAACGAACGGTATAAGCAGGAGTAGAAAGTGCGGTATTGATCGAGATTTCCTCCTTCCACTTCGATTTTTCCCAGTACGCTGGTTCCATGCTTTCTGTCCTTTTTGTTTTATCTGCTCCAGATTGTCATTTCCTAATTCTTTCATATTCCTTGCAGCCTGTTCGAAGCTGATAAAGGAAGAAGCGATGCGTGCATGTACTTGTTCTCCACGTTGAGTTTTAACCTATAATGGCTCCTGCATGGTCAGTAGTCTGTTCGGTTGCATTTTCTTGAATACTTCCATTATTCACAGTGGCTTTATAGGTGAAAGGTTTATCGAATTGAATAATGAAATAGTTCTTGAAGTTTTCGGGAACTCCTCCGCTATTGCGTGTACTATAACCGATAATTTTGTTTTCTTCTGGGATAATCTGAATAAAAGAACCTTTGTCAAATGCATCGACTGCAATATACGAATGTGCGTTTTCGGGGAAGGTGAACCGGAAGAGTACAGCACGTTCAGTAGGAGACATCTCCGTGACAATATCGTATTCGGCCAGATACACCTTGTAGTAATAAGGAGTTGCTTCTTCTCCTTTGTGTCCGAACCAGCTAGCCCGCTTTTCTTCGTCGAATTCAGGTTTACCCACCATCGGCATGATGGAGAACTGTCCGTAATCGTTTATCCACGGGCTGGGCTGGTGGGTCTGCTTGAATCCGCGGATTTTCGTGGCGGTATAGGTATATTGCCAGCCATCGCCCATTTTCCCGGTTTGGGGTGTCCAGAAGTTCATGCCCCAAGGGCGGGCAATGGCAGGGTAGGTGTTACCTGTTGATAATTCAAAAGATGATTGTGTTCCCATTAACGGATTAACGTATTGTGTCCAGTCTTTGGACTGGGCAAGAAGCGTGCAGCTAAGCACTGAAAATAATAACCAACATTTCTTCATAATTTTCTTTTTGAGTTTATAGCTTGCGAAGTAATCACAGCGTTTTCATGCGTTGCCAACGTTGAATGTTCCAACGGGTTGAGACATGACAAAAGTATAGCTTCGTGGTTAAGGTCGTGGTTAAAATCGTGGTTAATGCGATGGCTAATAGGCGCTTTTTTTTTATTAACCCCGCTAAAGAAACTATCGCAAAAGTATTTTTTTACTATGTTATTCAACTATCTATGTGAAATAGACAAATATACCTTACTGTTATTATTTGTATTAGTGTTCTTTTTTGTCAAACCATTTATGTGCTCAAGGCTTTATATTAGCAAGCATTGTGAATGGTGCTGTACAGTTAGCCGTTTCCAATTAGAAACAGAAACAATCAACTGCTTGGTGATTGGTTACTAAATAGCCTTTTTGTGCGACTGCCTATTTATAGATTTGTATCGGCAATTCCCCCTTTAGTGCTCCTACGGCATTAAATGCTAACGACTCCATTTCATTTTCTCCGGGATAAACGTAGATGGGAGCCAGGAAAGAAATTCTTTTTTTCAGTCTTGAAATCACATAGTCCTAATAAGCAATACCTCCTGTCAGCAGAATGGCATCTACTTTCCCGCAGAGTACGGTGGCACTGGCTCCAATGGCTTTCGCAACATTATATATCATGGCATCCAGTATCAGTTCAGCTTTTTTGTCACCTTCTTCGATAGATTGTATAATGGCGGGAACATCGGTTGTACCTAGATGGGCGGTCAGTCCGGCGCGTCCGGAGATACGTTTTTTCAATTCGTCTTTGGTGAGTTGACCGCTAAAACATAGGTCGATCAGTTGACCGGCGGGAAGTGTACCGGCACGTTCCGGTGAGAAAGGACCTTCACCGTCCAATGCATTGTTGGCGTCAATGGCTCGTCCGTGGTGATGGACTGCGACAGAGATGCCACCTCCCAGATGGCAGATAATTAAATCCAGATTTTCGTATTGGGTTCCCTGCTCTTTGGCAAAGCGGCGGGCGATTGCTTTCTGGTTTAATGCATGCCAGATAGCAATCTTCGGCATTAAAGGAGAACCTGTGATGCGTGCTATGTCTTCCAGTTCATCCACCACTCCCGGATCAGCAATGAAAGCCGGACAGCCGGGCAATGTAGCCGCCAGTTCGCTGGCAATCAATCCTCCTAAGTTACAGGCATGGGTACGCATGGCATGTACGGTATCACGTTTCATGGCCTCATTTACTTCATACACTCCGCCCGGTATCGGTTTTACTAAACCGCCACGTCCGATGATGGCATCAAAAGAAAAGTATCTTATTGTTTTCCAATTCTTGTAACACCAGGTTTTCCGGAATTTAAACTGGTCTATCACCTCGGGAAAAGCGGATAGTTCTTCTACTGAATGTTTTATATTGCTGACGAACAGAGGAGTGTCATTTTCGTAAACCGCTATTTTGGTAGAAGTAGAACCGGGGTTGATGACCAGAATTTTCATGAATAGTAGGCTTTTAGTGGTGAATTTAGAATGATGAGCCGGTGACTTGGCTGACTTGTTTTCTGCATTTGCAATCTCCTGACACTTGTAAGCATGCCATCGCAATGCTGTAATATTTGGACAAGCCGGAATCACTACGCGATGGAAGCACTACAGGGCAAATGGGGCCTTGCAGCAATCCTGCCATTTCTGCCTGTGCAAACAGGGAAACGGATTTGTAGAACGCATTTCCCGATTCTATATTGGGGAAAATCAGCACATCCGCCTGTCCGTTGATAGGCGAAACAATTCCTTTGATGTCCCCGCTCGCCTGCTCACAGGCAGTGCGTACATCCAGCGGACCGTCAATAATCACATTTCCGAATTCTCCCGCTTCGGCAAGTTCCACGATGTTCACATAATCCAGCGAATGCGGGAACTTGGCGCTCACTTTTTTTCTGTGCAGTGAATCAGTGCGACACGCGGTTGTTCGATCCCGAAATGACGGCAGGTGCAGATAGCATACCAGATCATTTCAATGCGTTGTTGCAATGTAGGGCGTGGAATCACTGCGGCATCGGAGAAGAACAGCAGTTTATGGTAAGTCGGAATCTCCATCACCGCCAAGTGCGTGAGGATTTTCCCTTTGGGTAGCAGTCCTTTCTCTTTGTCGAGGATGGCGTGCAGCAGATTGTCCGTGTTGATGATACCTTTCATTAGGATATCGGCTCCCCCTTCGCGGACGATACGCACCGCTTCACGCGCCGCTTCATCCGGATTTTCTATGTGGATGGTTTTTACGTATTCAGGATATTGTTTGAGTGTGGGATATTTCTTCAGAATGGTAGAATCTCCAATCATGAGAAACTCTGCAATCCCTTCTTCCAAAGCACGGGAAATGGCATATTCCGTATTAGGGTCGTTGGCACAGACCACGGCAATTCGTTTTCTATGGTTTAGTTTTTTAAGATGAGCCGTTAACTGGGCAAAATTCTGAATAGGTTCCATAACGTTAGATTTTTAGCAAATATCAGAAAAATCATTGAAAAAATAATGATTATAACCCGAAAAATTACATCCATTATGTAACATTTTGCTATATTTTATTTGTTTTGGCCGTTGGATGTGCATGGAACCGTTTTTTCCTGTATTTTTTGCAAATAAATCCCCCAATAAAATAAAAGCACCATGAAACAGTTTAAAAATCTATTATTTCTTAGCTTAATTCTCCTTTGTTGGACGCTTGTTTCCTGTAAAAGCAGCAAGACATCTTCCGGTTGGTCTTTGATCTGGGAAGAGAACTTTAATCAGAAAAAGAACTTTGATTCACAGGTCTGGAGCAAGATTCCACGAGGAAAGTCAGACTGGAATAACTATATGACGGACTTTGATTCCTGTTATGCCATGCGTAAAGGCAAACTGGTGTTGAGAGGTATTGTCAATCATACCCAACCCAATGACACTGCCCCTTATTTGACAGGTGGTGTTTATACGAAAGGTAAAAAGGCTTTTTACGAACGGGCGTATTGAGATTTGTGCCAAGCTGAATGCGGCGGGAGGAGCATGGCCTGCCATCTGGATGCTGCCTGAAGGAGCGGCATGGCCATCCGGTGGTGAGATTGATATCATGGAACGTTTGAATAATGATTCTATTGCTTATCAGACCGTTCATTCCCATTACACTTATACGCTGGGAATCAAGGATCACCCAGTATCACATTCTACGGGAGTGATTCACCCCGACCGCTACAATATTTTTGCAGTCGAAATGTATCCTGACAGTCTTTCATTTTATGTCAATGATGTGCATACGTTTACTTACCCCCGCATACAAACCAAGAAGAGGGACAATTCCCTTTTAATCAGCCATTTTATCTGCTGATTGATATGCAGTTGGGAGGCTCGTGGGTGGGAGCAGTCTCTCCCAAGGATCTTCCGGTAGAAATGGAAGTGGACTGGGTACGTTTTTATCAACGAAAGTCAATAAAATAAGAACATATATGGATATTCAATTTCCTCCCTTTTTTGCAGAATGGTGATAAAGTGGTTATTGTATCACCTTCGAGTAAGATAGACCAACAATTCCTGAAAGGAGCCAAGAAACGGATGGAATTATGGGGCTTGAAAGTGGCTATAGGAAAACATGCCGGAAGTTCGTCCGGAAGATATGCCGGGACAATCAAGCAGCGGCTGAAAGATTTGCAGGATGCGATGGACGACCCTAAAGTGAAAGCTATTCTTTGTAGCCGTGGAGGGTATGGGGCGGTACATTTGATCGATAAAATTGATTTTATGGCCTTTCGTGAGCATCCGAAATGGTTACTGGGGTTTAGTGATATAACCGCCTTGCACAATCTGTTTCAGAAAAATGGATATGCGTCCCTTCATTCATTGATGGCCCGTCATCTTACGGTGGAACCCGAAGATGATCTTTGTGCAAACTATCTGAAGGATATTTTATTGGGAAATATTCCTTCTTACACGTGCGAGAAGCATAAATTGAACAAGCAGGGAACTGCACAAGGTGTTTTGCATGGCGGTAATATGGCGGTAGCTTACGGGCTGCGCGGCACTCCTTATGATATTCCTGCCGAAGGAACCATCCTGTTTCTCGAAGATGTCAGTGAACGTCCTCATGCCATTGAGCGTATGATGTATAACTTGAAATTAGGAGGCGCACTTGAAAAACTGTCCGGGCTGATTATCGGTCAATTTACGGAATATGAAGAAGACCGTTCACTGGGCAAGGAATTGTATGCCGCTTTGGCAGATTTAGTAAAAAGTATGATTATCCCGTCTGTTTCAATTTCCCGGTGGGGCATGTGACTCATAATCTCCCGCTTATCAACGGTGCAAAAGTAGAGCTTGTGGTGGGAAAGAAAAATGTGGAGTTAAAGTTTATTTGTTAATAATCCATTCTATCTGAACGATACTGTGGTGAAAATGACTAATTTTGAGGCTTCAATAGATAAAAGGACGATGAAAAAAGAAAAACTATGATAGTATTAATGAGTGCCTTTTTGTTATTGTCAGCATTCTCTTGCGGTGGAGGTAACAAGGCAAATAGTACGAGTGAACAAGACGAAAAGACAGTTGTGAATGTACCTCAGTTTGATGCGGACAGTGCCTATTTGTATGTAAAGAATCAGGTAGATTTCGGACCTCGTGTTCCTAATACAAAAGAACATGTTGCCTGTGGCAATTACCTTGCCGGTCAGTTGGAGGCTTTCGGTGCTCAAGTGACTAACCAATATGCCGATTTGATTGCTTATGACGGGACGTTGTTGAAAGCGAGAAACATTATCGGTTCTTATAAGCCGGAAAGTAAAAAAGAGAATCGCTTTGTTTGCACATTGGGATACACGTCCATGGGCGGATAACGATTCTGACGAGAAGAACCATAAAACTCCGATTCTGGGTGCAAATGATGGTGCCAGTGGGGTAGGAGCTTTGCTCGAAATAGCCCGTCTGGTCAATCAGCAACAACCGGAATTGGGAATTGACATCATTCTATTGGATGCAGAAGACTATGGTGCGCCACAGTTTTACACGGGGCAGCACAAGGAGGAGTTCTGGTGTCTGGGATCGCAGTATTGGGCACGTAATCCTCATGTACAAGGATATAATGCACGTTTTGGTATCCTGCTTGATATGGTAGGAGGTGAAGGCAGTGTGTTTATGAAAGAAGGATATTCGGAGGAATTTGCTCCGGACATAAATAAGAAGGTTTGGAAAGCGGCAAAAAAAGCGGGTTACGGAAAGACTTTCATGGATGGAAACGGAGGATTTGTAACAGACGACCATCTGTTCATTAATCGTCTGGCACGTATTAAAACGATTGATATTATTCCATATAATCAGGAGGGTGACTTTGCCCCGACATGGCATACTGTCAATGACAATATGGAACATATTGATAAGAATACGTTGAAAGCAGTCGGTCAGACCGTATTAGAAGTGATTTACAATGAGAAATAATAGAATCGAGAAATAATATAATAAGGTGTCGATATACTGGTGTGCCGTTTTTAAATACGGCATCTGTTATTCGCACATTGGTATATTGTCTAATTAAATAATTACTATAATGTCAATTAATGAACTACAAGATGAAGTGATTGCAGAATTCAGCGACTTCGACGATTGGATGGACCGTTATCAATTACTTATTGATCTGGGGAATGAGCAGGAACCACTTGAAGAAAAAATATAAGACGGAACAAAATCTGATTGAAGGATGCCAGAGCAGGGTATGGCTTCAAGCGGATGATGTGGATGGTAAAATCGTTTTTAAAGCAGAAAGCGATGCTTTGATTGTAAAGGGGATTATTGCCTATTGATTAAAAGTCTTTTCCGGACATACTCCTGATGAAATATTAAATGCCGATCTTTATTTTATAGATAAAATCGGGTTGAAGGAACATTTGTCACCTACGCGTAGCAACGGTTTGCTGTCGATGGTAAAACAAATACGAATGTATGCATTAGCATTCAAAGCGAAAAGAGAAATAAAATTCACCACAGAGGACGCTGAGTACACAGAGTCTTTTTTGAATTACACATTTTGCGATTACTACATATCCCTGCTGTCAGTATAAACCTTTGTGTCCTCTGAGTCCTCTGTGGTGAAAATTCATGGTCAGTATGATACCGATAAACAGGAGGATTGACCCGAATAGGACGATGAGATACGGGGTACCGTTAATCAGGTCGTCCATATTTTCTGCTTCGGGATATTTGATACTAAGATAGACTGACAATGAGTTGTTTAGTACATGCATGAGTATACAAGGTATCAGACTGCCTGTTTTGTAATAAGTCCATGCCAACAGGATACCGATCAGAAATGCCGGAAGGATCTGGGCGGGATTTATATGAAAGACACCGAACAGAAGTGCGGAAATCAGAATTGCTTTAGTCGGATTGTATTGCTGAAGTAAAGCGTGGGTGATGGCTCCGCGAAACAATAACTCTTCAAGTACGGGGCCTACGATAGATATTGCAAGAATACCGCCCCAGCCGGATTGGAGAATGTTGAAAGACTGTTCCATGATATTAGGAATCCAATCCAGCAGGCTCATTAATGAGGAGACTGCAAACCCGCAAGTGAGGATTGCGATGGCACTGCAAACCAGATAAGAGGCCGATACTGGTAACCATGTTGCCCTCTTTTTACTGATATAACCGGCTTTCCATAGATAAATACCCATCATAATCTGACCGGCTAGCTGTGCCGGAATCATAATCATTTGCGTCAGAGTGACTTTATCCAGATTTCCCGTGGTGACGAACAAATAGATCGTACAAGGAATCATAATCAGGATTGGAGCAACAATCTGCGCAATGAGAAGGTCTATTAATACTAATTTGATAGCCGTTTTCATGGTTTTTTATTTAGTGGTAAAGAAACTATAGATAAACATTGCTAACATGGATATAGCTATTACCACCAAAGAGATGCTCATAAATGACTTTTGCATAAGAATCTATTTTTTAAGAATTGTTTCTGTCTCTTCAGCATCCTTATGGAGCTGTGTTATTAACTCGTCGATACTGGAGAATTTCAGTTCGGGACGTGTCCGTTTTACAAAAAGTAAGCCGGATGAATTTATCATATATGTCGGAATGGAAGTGGAGGATATTCACCTCAATCGTCCGGTTCGGACCATTGTCAATCGTCGGGCGGACACCTATATTCAGCATCCCCATATACGTTTTTTCCCGTCAAATGTTACCCATACGGCATATACGCCATCGGCAGGAATCAGTTTATCGGGATCATCCACCCGTAAATTGGCTGTTGGGAAACCTATTTTTCTGCCTACCTGATAGCCGCCTACTACTATCCCGTCGAGGAAATATTCATATTTCAGACAATGGGCGGCCAGGCTAACTTCTCCTTCATGAAGAAGTTTACGGATCAGGGAAGAGCTTACCGGAATGTTGGGCTCGTCCCCTATTTCTATATTGCTGGTATACGCTTTGGCGCGAATTACTTCTATGCCAATTTCTTTTTCCATAACGTACATAATCCCTCGAAACCTTCGCTGCGGTTATGCCCGAAACGATGGTCATATCCGATTACCAGATATTTTACCAGATAACGCTCTTTTTAGCAACTGTGTCATAAACTCCCGGGCAGTGAGCCGGGAACTTTCAGGAGCGAAGTCAAGCATCAGGCAGTACTCTACCCCGATGTCTGCAAGCAGGCTTATTTTTTCTTCGGGAGTAGTCAGCAGTTCCGGACGATACTTCGCATTCATCACTTTTCGGGGATGAACGGGAAAAGTAACCAATGCAGAGCGTAGACCTTTCGCGGCGGCTATCTCCTTCACTTGCTGAATCAGATAGCGATGTCCTGCATGCACCCCATCAAAGAAACCGATGGTAGCTACGCAGGGTTCCGGGGTAATTGCCGATGTGTCACGTATAATCTGCATATCTCTAAAATTATTTAAGGTTGAAAAAGATGGCTCCAGTCTTCGCCTACTTTCGCTATATAGGTGGAAATTCCTAAATTTTGGGCTGTCTTACAGTTCATTTCAGAGTCATCAATAAAGAGCGTCTCTTGCGGTTCGATACCGGCATCCTCTATGATTGCCTTGAATATCTCCGGTTCGGGCTTGGCCATTTTCATTTCAAAAGAGAGGTATGTTTTTTCAAAATAATCTTCCACCTTAAAGGTGCGGTAAGGAAACAAATGAGCGCATGTCCATTCCCAATGAATTTGGTTAGTATTGCTCAATAAGTAGACGACATATTTCTCACGTAATTTTAATAATAAATCAAGTTTTGTGTGGGTATATCTACTAGAAAACTATTCCAGGCTGCATCTATTTGTTTGTCGCTGACTGCTTTACCGATCATTTTACGAACTCCGTCACGGAATTCGGCAGGTGTAATCAATCCTTTTTCTTGTTGCATCAGGATTCCGTCCTGATTCTGGATATCCAGCAAGTCATCCACGTTTTGGAGCCCTAACTTCTGAAAGTGCTCAATGCAACGTTGGCGGTCGAGATTGATAAGTACACCACCTAAATCAATAAGAAGGTTTTTTATTCCTTTACTTTTCATTTCTGTTTTTTTTGTGAATAATACGTTGAACAAGGCGAATAAGTTCTCCAACCCATAACACCATGGACGAAACGCCTATAATAAGAAGCCAGGTCTGCCAATCAAGCGGTTCCGTGCGGAATACAGCTCCACCGAACTGTACGATCAGGAACTGTCCGACTAGAATGGCCAGTACAATCAACTCCATGCCATACGATTTGGAAAGTCCCTTGAATGCCGAGTCGGTAGTACCGAATACACGGGCATTGAACAGGTTCCAGAATTGCAGCATGACAAAGAAAGTGAAGAAAATGGTGAGGTTATGTACATCCATACCTTTGTGCGCTGTGGTCGAAATAGTAGATCATTCCGAGCAGTATGGCAAGGAAGACAGAACCTACACCTATTATATTAGACCGCATCGCTTTACTGATAATAAAATCGGTACTGCGACGAGGTTTCTCAAGCATGACAGTTTCGCTGGGTGGAATGGAGGCAAGAGCCAAAGCGGCAAAAAGTATCCATAATCAGGTTCACCCATAACATCTGTGTTACAGTCAGCGGAAGTTCCGTACCGATTACGGAGCCTAGCAGAACGATAAGCAATGCCACAAAGTTGATTGTCAGCTGGAAAACTATGAAACGCTGGATATTCTTATATAATGAACGTCCCCACATAACAGCGGTTCCGATGCTGTTGAAGGAGTCATCGAGCAATGTGATATCACTGGCCTCTTTGGCTACAGAAGTACCTGTACCCATTGACAAGCCTACTTGGGCATGATTTAAAGCCGGGGCATCATTCGTTCCGTCTCCGGTCACAGCTACGACAGCTCCTTTTTGTTGAAGCAACTGCACAAGACGTTGTTTGTCCGTCGGGCGGGCGCGAGACATGATTTTGAGGTCCATCACACGGTCCAGCGCCTCTTCATCACTCAGTTCGGCAAAGGCAACACCGGTGATACGATTTCGTTCCGTATCAGTTTCGGGGTTCCAGAGACCGATCTGGCGGGCAATTTCCGTCGCAGTTCCCGGTGTGTCACCGGTAACGATCTTGATACCGATACCAGCCGACTGGCATTTGGCCACGGCGGCGGGTACATCCGGACGAATCGGGTCTGAGATGGCAACCACTCCCAAGAAATTGAGGTCGTTGGCTGAAACTAGTTCCGTGCAATCGTTCGGCTCATTTTCTCCGACAATCTTGAATGCAAATCCAAGTGTACGCATAGCCATATTTTGATAGCTCAACAGTTGTGCTTCCACTGTAGAACGATACTCTACCGCATCCACTCGCCGTCCATCCAGAACAACTTCTTTACACTTGCCCAGAACAATTTCAGGAGCTCCTTTTATATAAAGTATTTTTTTGCCGATCAGGGGAGATTCAACAAGAGTTGCCATGAATTTCCGTTCGGTAGAGAAGGTGAGTTGATCGAGGACATGTGCTTGCTCGCGGAGTTGCAGGTAATCTCTTCCCTGTTTGTTAAGCCAGAGCAATAAAGCCACTTCGGTTGGATTTCCTACACCTTTCGGTTTTCTCTCCATGGGTTGATTCTTCAAGGAAAGCTGTTGAATTAGCACTGATTCCCTCTGCGATAAGTGCGCTGATATCATCATCAGACAAGTCGCTGCCATTTTTGATACCATAGAAATTGGGTTCGTGCACTTGCATCAGGTTTTGCGTCAGTGTACCCGTCTTGTCCGTACATATCACGGTGATAGCTCCCATTGTTTCGCAAGCGTGCATCTTTCGTACGAGATTGTTGGTGGCAAGCATACGGCGCATATTCAGTGCCAGGCTGAGCGTTACGCTCATGGGCAACCCTTCGGGGACGGCTACTACAATCAAAGTAACAGCCATCATGAAATATTTGAGGGTCCGTTCGAAAACCGGAAGCCACTCGTGCCACCCGTTCAGCGAACCGAAATCAAAGAACAACAGTACATCTTTTACAAAGAAGATAAGGAAGGCAAGTCCGGCAACGGTAAAACCGATTTTACCGATCAGGTTTGCGAGCTTGGTCAACTGTATATTCAGAGGGGTGGGCTCGAGGTTGTCCTCTGTGCTCTGCCGGGCTACTTTCCCGATTTCAGTAGCATCACCCACATGCAGCACACGCATGGTTCCATGACCATCCACTACTGTAGTACCACGCATCACCAGATTAGAAGCATAAGTCGCTTCTTCATCAAAATCCGTTTCTACAGTGGTTTTATTGATAACAGGTTCTCCGGTCAGATTGGATTCATTCACTTGCAGAGAGATAGCTTCCAGTAACTCTCCATCAGCGGGAATTTCTTCACCTGTTTCCAGAATCACAATATCACCTACCACTATGTCTTTACGAGGGATTTCCTGTACACGTCCGTTGCGAATCACTTTTACGAGTGTTTCTTCATTGACGGCATTCAGTAAGTCGAATTTTTTATTGGCATCATATTCGAAAAAGAAGCCGATGCCTGTGGCCAACAAGATGGCGGCTATGATTCCGATCGTTTCAGCATATTCGTTTTCGATGATGGAGATGATTAACGAGAAAGCGGCTGCCACTAATAACACACGCACAACCGGGTCTTCAAATTTTTTCCAGATAGAGCTTCCAGAGAGAAGGACGCTTGGGGGGCGTTAACAGGTTAATACCATTTTTCTCCCTGCTTTGTAGGACTTCGTTATCCGTAAGTCCTAAATGATAATAGTCATTTTTATTTGTACTCATGCAGATACATGCGTTTAATTTGAACTGCAAAAAATACAACATATAATTGTGATAGAATGTTTAATTAAAACTTTTTATGAAGTCGAATATGTTAGCGTGGTTTACCGCATGACCGATAAGGGATTGTAAACCAGAATGTGGAGCCTTTGCCCTCTACGGAATCCGCCCGATTTGCCCGCCAAGTTTGGCGACAATGGTTTGAGAAATGGAAAGTCCCAGTCCCGCTCCCTTCTTATCTTTGTTCAGTTTCACGAAGCGCTCGAATACATCCGGTAATTTCTCTGCCGGAATTCCGGCTCCGGTATCCTTGACATAAAAGTAAAGTTCGGTGTCTCTGGCTTCATAGCCGAGGCGGATCCTACCTTCATGGGTGAACTTAATGGCGTTGCCGGCAAAGTTGAAAGCACTTGTGCCACCCGGTTCCGGTCTGTTTGAATCATGCAGGAAGAGCGAGACGGCTCTGCTATAATTTGTATCTTTCCTCCGACGTCATCAACTCTCATTTGAAAAAGTTGTTGTAAATCTGAGAGTAACAGATTGACGTCGACTGTTGCCTGCACAAATTCAATGTTCCGGCTTCGATTTTTGACATATCGAGTATGTCGTTGACCAGTTGCATCAGGAGGTCGGCATTCATTTTTATGATTTCCTGATATTGAGCTTTCTCCTCTTCTGTAGTTGCACTGCCTAATACCTCTGCAAATCCGGTAATAGCATTGAGAGGGGTACGGATTTCATGGCTCATGTTGGCTAAGAAGGCAGATTTTGAAATATCAGCTTTTTCTGCTTTTTCCTTGGCTAGTAGCAGTTCCTTTTCAGCTTGTTTCCGCCGGGTAACATCGTGTACGGTGATTACCATGTTCTCTTCTTCATTAAGGAGGAAGTAAGAACCGGATATTACAGCATCACATTCCACGGTAGTATTATCAGATGTAACTACGGATAAAGTGGCTTCAAGATCCGTGAAGTTTCGCCTCTGTTCGAAAGCTTGTCGTATGGCGGTACGTATCGGGCAAGAACCGCAGAAACTATGTGTGCCGCAACCTCCTTCGGCTGCTAATGCATTGCGACATTGCAACAGGTCGCCCACTCTTTTTTCTTCTGTTCCTTTTTTGGTTCCGGTTTTTGGTAATAGTTGGTTTTCAGAACTTTAAAGTCATTATCTATTAATAGGATGAAGGCGTGTACATTCTTTAAGATGGCACCGGCGATATGGCTGGTGCGTTCCAACTTTCTGGATTCACGGAACAATCGTTGTTGCATCCGCAGGCATTTTCTACGCTCCCATAAAAAACTGATTAGTAGGACTGCGCATAAAACTATTAAGGTAGACAATAGTGCTATAAGCATAGTATGATATTGTTGTTTTAGCTTGATAATATGGATACAAAGATAGTTTTTTTCCTTTAGTTTGGAAATAGTGTTGAACAAATATCTTGCTGTTTGTGTTATATTATTTAGAAAACCAATTAAAAATACGAACGTTATGAAAAAGTACATTTGCACGGTCTGTGAATATATTTACGACCCCGAACAAGGAGATCCGGAAAGCGGAATTGAGCCAGGAACAGCATTTGAAGATATTCCTGATGATTGGACTTGTCCATTATGTGGAGTCGGAAAAGAAGACTTTGAACCGTACGAAGGATAAAACCAAGAGAGAGAATTATTAAGAGGAGAATGACTGGGTGTATGAATATATGCCCGGTCATTTTTTTTTTTTATGGCTGGAAATTATTCTGCTGATTATAAATGTAATATCTTTGACGCAAAAATCGGAAGTTATGTATAATAAAGCAACTGTTATGACCGATCTGAGATGTTTTTTTCTCTCTCTCTGTTATTAATATGCGGCCTTCTGATGGCTGGTTGTAGTGATGATGAAAATGAAGAACAGCCTCCTGCTCCGGATGTTCCGGATTATAGCACGATCATAGTGAAAGATATACAGAATATACCTGCGGATTTTACATTCGACCGGGTTGAGGTGAAAGTGACGGGGGCGGATTGGCAAGTGATTGAGACTCTTGAATTTCCTTATAAGGACGGACAGATTGTGATGATACTTCCCACGAGTTTTCCTTCGGAAAAGCTTCAGGCGGTAGACCGGCGTAATGGCATGGGCGGTTACTGGACCGGGACCTCGGATGATGCGGATGCTCTTGTGGCGACCCTAGGGGATTTCTTTGTTTTTAATGGCGATAAGAGAGTGGGACGGATTGCTATTTCCAACTGGTCCGGTAAAGAGTCTTCTGCCGGAAAAGCTACACTGGTGGGGTATCAGTATGCCGACCGTCCTTTTTACGTTGACAGGCAGTGACAAATCGTATTATTATAATAATTGTTCTTTTAATAAAGGGTGGAATATATTTGCCAATATCAATCCTTCATCAGATTCTGGTACAGCAAAAGTTCTTCGAACAACTGCTGTACCAGAATCAACTTTATTTTGGCGTCTTGCAGAATCGTATATTTATTAATAACTGTTTATTTACCATTTACCCATTGTTTGTATTTGTTGGTCACTCATTTCCAGAGTTGTCCATTTGCCATTTATTTGGTCGAATAGGGTAGAAGCATCATCTTTTTTACATTGATAGGTCTTGCCGTTATTATCTACTTTCTTCTTACCATAGCTGAAAGTTGCTTTATTTACAGTGTTGTGGATGTATAAACTGGCATTCTGTTTTGAATTCAGTTCAGCTTCAATCGTCCATTCACCACATTGGAATTTGTTACCATTTCGGACTATGTTTGCGGCCTTCTCATCAATAGTCTCTATTTGGATGATAGTTAATATTCGGTTCTTTTTACAGGGACCGAAACTGGCAGTAAGTGACCAAGGATTGGTAAAATCTTCTCCACGTTGTGCATCCCATTCATTGGGGGGAGTAGCATATTTATCTGTTTGTGTAATATTGCTTTTTTGTTCACAGAACAACTGAGCTACGGAAGCGAAGTGTTTTTCTTTGTTGACAGTGACTAGTGTTGATGTTGATTCGTCAATGTCAAACTTAACTGGACTATGCAGTAACCAGTCCCAGCGTACTTCTTCTCCCGCTTCCAGTTCATCATAAATCAATACCTTATTGGGGTGCAACAGGAAAATATGTCTGCGAAACTTCTTTAATGGTGTTTCTCCGAAGCCATTCTTTGGGGATTGCTCAATTTATATTTCTCGAAGCTCTGTTTCCATAAACGTACATTGCTGATTCCGCAGTATGCATTTGAAGCATCTCCTAATGCATATGAAATATGCTCGCCATTAAACATACGTACGATGTATCCGTAAGCGTCGGTAGTGAATGGTTGTCCGATGCCGTTTATTAACATGGTGTTATGGGCCCGGGTGTTGCGGTAAGAAAGCAGATTATGCGGATCATTGAAATCCATATAATGACCGACAGCATGATAGATAGCTTCTCCACCATAATGTAGATTGAAAGCGTTTTGGTTGGAATGTGTATGATTGCCGGAACCAAAAGGACTGGAATGGAAGCTTAAGCTGATATTCTTATTTAAATCTTTTAAATTGCTGTTGGCTATCATTTCTCCGCAATCTTTGAACCATACGGCTTTAGGTGCGTCTATTGGTAATTCGCAGTTTGCCGGACGTTGTTTACCGCATACCAGACGGTATAAACGTGTTTCCGATTCTGTCTTATATCGGTCGTTTACAGAAGAGTACCAGGCTGCGTATGGGTCATCGGTGTTACGGGCCAGAAAATCAGCAAAAGCACTACGGATACGTAAAGGTTTGCCGTTTCTTTTTCATGTCCGTCGCCGAAACCTGCGCTTAGCGAACCGGGTAACCGGTGTATGCGGTGCCGATACCTGCATTTTTATACAGGGATGTTGCAGAAAATCTGTTTCCGTCAGGTAGCTGAGCAGGGTAGGGATATAACAAAGACTTACAGCATTGGCACTGAAGTAATTTGCACCATTATGCCAAGATCCGTCACGATTGAAGCCGGTAGCCGGTCCGCGTGTATTCCATAGTTCGTAGTAGTACTCCAGATATTCTTTGGCTGAAGGATATTTGTCGTATAATACCAATGATGCTTGTAGAAAACGGCGTATGGTGAATTGCCAGATATGTTCGTCGAAGAACATATTCTCCTCATGCCCCAGAATGCGTGTATCATAATAATGAGCGAGAACTTTCATGATATTTTGTTCTATCAGTTTGCGTTCTTCTGCTGTGAAACGCTCATAGCAGTTTTCATAAGTACAAGCTAATAAGTAAACCAATTCTCCAGCATTAAAATCATTTTCGATGAATTCCAATTCAGGCTTTTTGGGATAGAAGGCAACGTACGTTTGCTACCATTTTTTCTGCATAGATATTGCGTTGTAGCATTTGGTATGCAGTGTTCAGGTTGTCGCAATTCTCTGACATTGTAAATATATGCTTATAAGGTTGGTTGTCTGTACTGAAGTCCATTGCCAATGCTTTGCGTGAATCATTAATCATCTCCTCGAATTCAGGATTTGAACGTACATTCTTTCGGGCTTCTTCCAGATGTTCATTCAAGAAACAGTAGATACGGGGATATTTTAGAGGAATATTTTTAAGAAGATATGGAATGGTGGTGTTGCAAACTTGGGAGTTGTACTTTCTATTGTAAAACTGTAAGTCTTGCTCCAGGGCTGTTTCTCACCGGATTTACTGACTGACCGGAAACGCCAGTACCAAATTCCGGTATTTAATATCTGATGTGGGTTGAACATACACCAAGGAACAGGTTTTGATAGTATATCGTTTTCACCTTTAAAGTTTTTGTCTTGTGAAAGATGAAATTGCAGGTAGTCCGATTGTTTCATTGATATTGGGACTAACAATGGAGCCGGATTCAAATAGATGATATTCTCCTGTTGCGGGTAAGGAGTTTGCCGTTGCGGGTTATTTGCGTATAGGGACACAAAGCTAATGCACAACGTGAAGGTTATAATTGTTAGTATTTTCATTAAAAGCTATTTAAAATTTTAGTTTATCAAAGATAGCATGAATTCATATAAAAGAGCTTGTCTGATTTTAGATAATTTATCTAAGACTTATAATTTATACCCCAAAATATGAGATTTTCCATTCACTTTCACCTCAACTTCCAATCCTTTTCATTGAAACTTTTATTCTTGAAACGGATATCAAATTTATTCTCCCCGTTTTTGTCTTTGAAAGGGTAGATTATAGTGATGTAACGCACTGGCTTATCATCTTTTTTTTTTTCTACATTGAAGGATATTGCAGGGCGCTTGGCACGTTGGCGGTAGGCTATTGAATACCATCCTTCTTCTTCTACAACTTTCATGCCCTTGGGACCAAAACATTGGAGTTTTACGTTACTTTTATCTTTTAAGACAGTTGTCAGAGACATATTTTGGGTGTCTAATTTTATTCTTCCTTCGCAGAGTTGATAATGTAAATTGACGGTTCCTTTAGTTTTCCCGATAGCTTCATCTACAATAACAAAGAATGAATTATCTACAAAAGAACACAGAACGCCGGTGTCTCAGATCTTTATAACTCGGATTTTCTGTTACCAGAATTTGTGTCTTTCCTTCCGGTTTCCATAGCTTTGTTACTGATTCTGTGGCTTCTATTGTTTGATTATTAAGCGTTAATGTATTGTGAACAGAAGTTGATCTGAACCAGTTCCGTAACTTCATCACTTCTTCGTCACCGGCAAAAACATAAGAACCGGAGTCTGGAAACAGATTTTTTCCATTAAACCAAAGCTCAAATGTTCCATTGTCCGGTTGGCAATGCCATTCTCCTTTTGGACCGGCTTTTACTACCATTTGGGTGGCATTCTTGCCCCATGAATTGCGGAAAATAAAGAAACCTGATGTAGTGAATCCTTTTGACAAGTAATCAGGAAGTGTTCCTTCTTTTCCTTCTGTTGCAAAGTAACGGATTACTTGATTGTCGGGAAATAAGGCGGACCATTTCTTATAGCAATTTATAGTGTATTGCTTTCCTGTTAAAAGGGCATCGCTGAAACAAGGATTACTATAATCTGGGAAACAGATGTTGGCGTAGAACATGATCATTCGTTCAATGGTGTCTATATAGTTTTGCGGAAATTCTTTTTGGAATCCGTTGACTGTTCCCATATTCAATGCGGAATAAAAGATATTAATGGTAGCCAGGTGGTAATGAGGATCCAGTTCATATTGTCCGCCGTCCGGATATACCTGTATCTGGATTTCATGGTTCAATACATCTATTCCGCTTTTTCTCCATTGGGCGGCATCTTTGAATTCGGGGAAGAAAGTGCCTGCATACAACATTCGTTGCGCTTCGAAAAGTAGATGATTGCCTTGCTCGGAATAATTTTTAGAAAGAAATGTTGCATGTCTGTGGTAGTTCCACAAAAACTCTGTCAGAAAATCTGGCGTAAATGATTGTGCAGGCAGGAATAATAGGAATTGTATTAATTGTCCTTGTAATCTTTCACTAACCTCTAAAGGACGCCATGCAAAACGGTTATTTTCAGTTTCGTCTTGAAGAGAACTGTTATCTAAAATCTCATATTCTTCTTTAGGAATCTCCAGGAGTGGGTTTTTCTTAATCCAGTCCATGTATTGAAATATCCACTCTTTTGCATACTTTTCATCCTTATTGACTCTGTAAGCATACCCCATCGGGATAAACCATTTATGCCTGTGAAGCATCCAACGTATTTCGTTGTCTTTTATCGGCCAGTATTTCCAGTTGATATCTTTGCCGTAGAAAGTAGGCTCATAGCCGTCTTGTCCATAAAAGATGTGCTGCATTGCGTTGTCGGCACGTATTTTATCCAGTGGACTTAACTGGATATTCTCTAAATTAATATCAGGATGATGAATATGCTTTCGTTCCCGATAGTAACTGAGCAATGCTTGGGCTGCTTCTTCCTGTTTTTGTGCTTGATAAAGAGCTTTTACTTGTTCCAATCCGGGATAATCCAAGTTGAGTAATGAGAATATTTTCTCGTTGACACCCGTCCGGGCATTGATTTTTGTTATGTGACCGGTTAACAGCCATGTACATAATAATAAGAAGATTATTTTTTTCATTTCAAAAGTTTTTATAGATCAGAATATTTAATTTGTTTTACATCCATATATCTTTTTAGTGCTTCAAGATAATAATAATCGGCATAGTTTAACGGAGCATCTATTTCGAAACCATTGGGGACAGAACCTGTTGAATGCATCAATATAAAATTTTGATTGTCACCGATTTTTTGCAAAATAGGCATCACTCGATAGGTTTTTCAGAATTGTTTCCGCATAGGTGAAGTACTTATTATTCTGTGTAAGTGTACTTAGCTCAATAAGTGCTGATGCCGTGACTGCTGCTGCTGACGCATCACGGGGCGTTTCCGGGCTTTGTATGGCGTCATAATCCCATAATGGAATTAAATCTTCAGTTTTTACACGCCGGATAATCATATTGGCTATATGTTCCGCATGATTTAGAAAAATGGAATCTTTGGTTTCCCTGAAACAAGATGTATAACCATAGACTGCCCATGCTTGTCCGCGTGCCCAGGAAGATTCATCGTGTTTGCCTTGGTGGGTACGTTTGTAGTCTACGGTTCCGTCGTTGTTATAGCTTACTACATGGTAGCAGGTGTAATCAGGGCGGAAATGGTTTTTCATCGTTGTTTTGGCATGTTTAATTGCAACTTCGTTATAACGGTTGTTTGCGGTCAGATTATAGGCCTTGAACAATAAATCCAGGTTCATTATATTGTCAATGATTACAGGGTAATTCCAGTCTCCGAAGTCCCATGAGCGAATACATCCTATAGTGTCATTGAAACGTCCGCACAGATTATCGGCTGTCTCTTTGATAATCTCTTTAATTGTATCATTGGGAGTTAACCGAAGGGCATTTCCATAGCTGCAATTTACCATGAAACCGATGTCATGTGTATTTTTTATGTAGCGTACCGGATTCAGCAGGTTGGTATAATAGATAGCGAATTTTTTTAGAGAATCCTTTCGGGTCATCTCATATGCATACCACAATGAACCGGGGAAGAAACCACTGGTCCAGTCTGAAGCAGGGCAGAGCAGGGTTTGTCCTGCCAACTCTGGAGTGGACTCTGATTCTATCGAATCTTTGAATATGGAAGGATCACGTTCCAGTTGTCGGCTTATGAACATCGTATCGCAAACCTGATGAATACTTCGGGGAAACATTCCTGTGCCTTCCAGTTTTTCTCCGGCAATCTTTAATTGAATGGAAGCTGCATCCAAACTTTTTTTTAACCACCTATAGTTTTCCTTTTGAGGAGTTTGGCATGATACCAGTAGAATGGTTGTGAGAATCCAAAAATGATTGTACTTTTTCATTTTATAAGTTTATCGTTTACTTGTTTTTTCTGTTTGTAAAAATAGTGATTGTTGGTCGTTCGTTTGTGACAAGGGTGTTCAATAGAGTTTAGATTGTAAATAGTGAACATTAATTTTGTCTTTTATTATGTGGATTTTATCCAGTGATTCCGAAATAGGGACGAAAATCGTAATTTTGTAGTCATTGGAAGTCTCGTTTTGCTTCCCGGGTATATCAGAGTGCAGCAAGAATAAATAAATGTTGCGTTGTATTCCATATCTTTATTATAAAGGACTAAATAAAGGATCCTATGAAATATGATATTTTCTATCCGGCTATTGAAACTGTGAATCTTATGGTCAGAAGTAACGTTTTATAATGCTCTATATGGGGCTTAAAAGGCTGCCGTTGCTTATTGTTATATAAAATCTCAACCAAATTGTATAAAAACAACATTGTTCTAAAACTAATATCAATGGAATTAGACGATATGGAGACATTTATTTATTAAGGCTCCTTAACTTTGTTGGATAGAAATATGATTTCGGAAATGGAATAAAAGTAATGAATAGAATTAGTAAATTGTTAACTAAGTCAAGTTTGATTATGAAAATCAGAACAATGAATTATGGTACTTGCAGGACATTACTATTCGCGGGACTCTGTTTATCCAATGTATGTTTAAGTGCAGCGGAAGATGTGGGTCTGAATGGGAACTCCAATGCAGTAGAACGGTCTAACATTGTGTTTCAAGCGAGATTCAAGGTTTCGGGCGTGGTAAAAGACTCAAAAGGTGAACCGATTATTGGTGCGACGGTTACTGTGAAAGGCACTGCAGGCGGGGTTTTGACCGATATAGATGGTCGTTTTGAAATTGAACTTTCTGACAAGAATGCGGTACTCGTTATTTCTTATTTGGGATTTAATACGACAGAAGTCAAGGTGGCAGGGCGTAAATCTGTTAATGTAGAGATGCAAGAAAACGTTCAAACCCTGTCCGAAGTAGTAGTGGTGGGTTATGGTAGTCAGAAGAAAGAAACTCTGACGGGAGCTATTTCGGGAATTAAAGGAGACGCTTTGCTGAAGTCACCGAATGCGAGTATATCCAATTCACTGGCTGGCTCTATTCGGGTATTTCTTCTGTGCAGTCAAGTGGAGAACCGGGTGCGGATGATGCAAAGATTTATGTTCGTGGTGTCGGTTCTCTCACAGAAGCCGGTGCTACACCTCTTATATTAGTAGATGGTGTGGAACGCAGTTTCTTTCAGATGGACCCGAACGAAATCGAATCTATCTCTGTATTGAAAGATGCTTCTGCAACGGCGGTATTTGGTGTACGAGGTGCTAATGGAGTAATTCTAGTCACCACCAAACGCGGTACGGAAGGCAAGGCGAAGATTTCCATAACTTCTTCGGTGGGTGTTCAAACCCCTACGCGTATTGTAGATATTGCGGATAGTTATACACATGCTCTAATGAAGAACATGAAAGACCGGAATGACGGAGTTTCTGAGGAAAACTTAGTTTTACTCCCTATGATCTGGAACGGTTTCGTTTGGGTGACGAACCGATAATGTATCCCAATGTGAACTGGTATGATTATCTGACCAAGAAGCTTTCCATACAAACACAGCATAACTTGAATATTTCCGGCGGAACGAAAGATGTGAAGTACTTTGTGTCATTAGGTTTCCTTTATCAGGATGGTTTCTTCAAGAATTTCAAAGAATTGGATTATAACAGTAACTACGAATATACACGTTATAACTATCGTGCTAATCTGGATGTGAACTTGACCAAATCCACTGTGTTAAAACTGAATATTGGTGGTATTGTCGGTGTTAAAAATGCACCGAACTATCATGAAGAATTCTGGTCTTACTTGATGGCGACTTCAGCTCCTTTCTCCTCTCCGGGAGTAGTGGACGGGAAAAAAGTAGTGACGGCTCCTGACCGTTTTGGCGGGTTGGTTACACAGTACGATATGTTTCCACGTTTTTTGGAACCGGTTATTCAAGGCAAGTAACCAATACTATGAACTTTTGATATGGTGTTGACGCAAAATTTGGATTTTTTAACGAAAGGATTGTCTGTGGAAGCTAAGGGGGCTTATAATACTTCTTATTCCTATATGAAAGACATTTCGACTCAATCCATAACTTATCTTCCTTTTTATTATTCGACAGTGCGCAATCCGGAGCTTGGACTCGAAGATCCTGAGTTTAATAAAGAAATTGTTTATAAAACCATTGGTAAGGACGGTGAACTTCATTACACAGAAGGAGATAAGGATCGTTCCAGAGACTGGGATTTTGAGGGAGATTGCGTTATCAGCGCAAGTTTGGCGCGCATAATGTAGGAGCCTTGGCTTTGTATAATCAGAGTAAGAAGTATTATCCTTCACAATTTACGGCAATTCCTACCGCTTATGTCGGATTGGTCGGGCGTCTGACCTATGATTACAACTCTCGCTATCTGGCTGAATTTAATATCGGTTATAATGGTTCCGAAAATTTTGCACCAGATAAACGTTTCGGTACTTTTCCAGCAGGTTCTATCGGTTATGTTTTATCCGAAGAACCGTTCTGGAAGAGGAATAGCTATCTTACTTATGTGAAGTTACGTGCTTCTGTCGGTTTGGTGGGTAATGATAATATGTCGAACAACCGTTTCTTGTATTTACCGGATTCGTATCTTGTAAACAAACTTGATAAAGATAATGGTTACAAAGATTATTTGGATGGTTATAATTTTGGTTTGGGTAATACGGTAATTGAAAAGGGAGCTGACGAAAGTCGGCTTGGAAATAGTAATGTAACATGGGAAACCGCCTTGAAGCAGAACTATGGTATAGATGTCAATTTCTTTAATGATAAGTTACGTCTCACATTCGATTATTTTGTTGAGAAACGCAAGGACATTCTTATCAATCGCTCCACTATTCCTATTTATACATCGCTTTCATCCTCTATTTTGCCGGTAGTCAACATGGGTAAGGTAGACAATAAAGGATATGAAATCAGCTTGAAATGGAACGACCGGGTGAAGAACTTCAGTTATTGGCTGGATGCCAATATGTCTTATGCCAAAAATAAAATCATCTATCAGGATGAAGTAGAACCGAATGAGCCTTATATGTGGCGTACCGGGCAATCAGTCGGCTCCATTTTCGGCTATGTGACGGATAGATTTTTATACTGAGGAGGACTTTGACGAAAAAGGAGAGTTGGTGGCAGGACTGCCTAAACCGGCCGGGATAGTACACCCTGGAGACTTGAAGTACAAAGACTTGAATGGAGATAATATCATTAATTCGGATGATGTTTGCAAAATTGGTAATTCCAAGCGTCCGCTTTATACTTTTGGTCTCAACTATGGTTTTGAATATAAAGGCTTTTTTTGCTTCTATGAACTGGACTGCAGCGAAAGATGCTAATGTCTCATTGCAATATTCATTCCAAGCTCCGTTTGAGAAGAACCACGTACTCTACCAGTTTATAGCAGATGGAAGTTGGACGAAAGAAACGGCGGGAACTGCCAAATATCCACGTTTGTCTTCCAATCCTTCTAATACAGAAAGTTCCACTACTTGGGTGCAGGATGCTTCATACATTAAACTGAAAAATGCGACTATCGGCTATAATATTACAAATAAAAGAGTCCTGAAGGCAATCGGGGCTTCTTTGATCTCAATCAAAATAACCGGATACAATTTGCTGACGTTTGATAAACTGGAATTTATGGATCCGGAGGGGGAGCCTAACCGAGCACAATCCTATCCGATTATGAAGATTTATAACTTAGGAGTAAACGTAACCTTTTAATTGAAATTTATGATGAATAAGAAAATGAGAACAACCTTATTGGTTCTGTTAACAGGGATAATTGCCGGCTGTGAAGATTTTAAGTTCGGTAATGCTTTTCTGGAAAAGCCAATGGGCGATGATGTTAATATTGATACTGTATTCTCGAATAAGAAGTATGCAGATCAGGCTTTGAATCAGGCATACAGATCGTTGCCGGATTATCTTCCGTTGGAAGCTCGCGGTTATCGTGGTAACTGGATTAATACGGATGGGGTGACAGATATTTGTTATAGTGCGGGAAGCGCTTATATATCCGGTAGTCTCAAAGCATCTTATGAAATAGCTTTTCCCTATTATCCTAATAGTAGTACGCAGAATATTGGAAATCCGTTGTATGGTATTCGTAAGGCTTATATCTATCTTGAGAATGTAGACCGTGTGCCGGATATGACAGAAGCGGAGAAAACGCGTCGTAAAGCGGAAATGAAAGTCCTTATTGCTTATCACTACTCACAGATGTTGAGGCATTATGGTGGGGTACCTTGGATTGACCATGCTTATACGTCTGACGATGTTTTTCATTTTCCTCGTATGACTGTGGAAGAAACGGTTAATAAGATTGTCGGTTTGTTGGACGAAGCAGCGGTAGACCTGCCCTGGTATGCAGTGGCGGAAGAAGACGGCCATATAACGGCAGCTGCCGCTAAAGCGCTGAAGTTGCGTGTACTTCTGTTTGTCGCCAGTCCATTATTGAACAATGATACTCCTTATGCGGACGGTGAAGCGGCTGTTCAGAAATTATCTTGGTATGGAGATTATAAGAAAGAACGTTGGGAAGCGGCTTTAAATGCCGGTTTGGAATTCCTGAGACTGAACAAGGAAAATGGTAGTTATCATGAAGTGGTGAATACAGGGAATCCTCGCGAAGACTATATAAATGGCTATTGGACAAGAGGTAGCAGAGAGATTATTATGTCTTCTCATCGTTTTGCTGTTTATGATATGAGTACGAAACCTTTAGATCGCGGACATAATGACTGTGATATAGCTACCAGAGCCAGTTATGCGGATATGTTTGAGTGGAAAGACGGTTCTGCTTTTGACTGGAAGAATGAGACTCATGCAGCTCATCCCTTCTTTGACGAGAACATGAAGCCTACTCGTGACATTCGTCTTTATGAGACTCTGATTATAAATCAGGATAAGTTCAAGAATCAGACTAATGGTGCGGAATGTTATCAGGGAGGAAGGCAGAGTATGGAAAACAGCAGTTATAATAAATCTTCTAAGTACGGTTATAGTGTCCGTAAGTTTGTGAGAGACAAAGCGGAAGAAGTGAAGAACAAGCCATACCAATGTCCTTTGATTCGAATGCCCGAAGTCTATTTGAGTATTGCGGAAGCAATGAATCAACTGGGAGTGGCCGGAGTAAAGGATGAATTCGGACGGGATGCTTACGATTATATAAATATCGTTCGTCATCGTGCAGGAATGCCGGAAGTCCGTAAAGTAGAAGGGCAGGAGTTGGTTGATATACTGTTACATGAGCGTGTTGTAGAGTTTGGGGCGGAAGAAATGAGATACTTTGATTTGATTCGTTGGAAACGTAGTGATTTACTTTCTACTCCTTTGGAAATGCTGGTTATTAAGATGGAAGGAAGAGATACAGCCGGTAAACCGATATTTAGTTACCAGCGGTCTGTGACAAACGAGAAATATTCTTGGAAAGACCATTGGTATCTGATTGCATTCTCGCAGGATGAGATAAACAAGAAGTATGGATTGATTCAAAATCCCGGATGGTAATGGAAGATTGGTTAATCCTTAAACAACATAAGAAAAATGAATAAGTTATTATATATTGTTGGTATGGCATTTTTATTGTCCACCACGGCGAACGGGCAGCAGAATGCGACTGATAGCTTGGTAGCTATCGGGTATAATGATGCAGATACAAAAGTGATTGATTTGGGATTTGTCAAGAAAGATCGAGGAAATCTAACACAAGCGGTTTCTACCGTTTCTTCCGAGGTATTGGCAAATAAAACCGCCACATCCTTACAAAATTCTTTATATGGATTGCTACCGGGGTTGTATGCTAAACAAAATGTAGGATGGCATTCGGAGGCGACATTGAACATACGTGGACAGGGTGGTCTAGGTGAAGGTACTCCCTTGATTATAGTCGATGGTTTTCCTCGTTCATTGAATACTATTACTTTGGAAGAAGTGGAATCCGTGTCTGTATTGAAAGATGGCGCTGCAACTGCTTTGTACGGAGCACGTGGAGCTAATGGGGTGATTCTGGTGAACACCAAACGGGGAACCTATAACTCTTTTGATGTAGATATTAATTATAAACATGGCTTTACACTACCTGTTAATAAACCAAAGATGGCGGATGCATATACTTACGCTCGTGCTGTGAATGAAGCTTTGCATTATGACGGATTGGCACCTCAATATTCCGAGAGTGATTTATTGGCTTTTAAGAATCAGACTAATCTTGAACTTTATCCTAATGTGAACTGGGTAGATGAAGGAACACGAAATGTCGGCGAAAGCAATCAGTTAAGCTTGTTGGTGCGGGGAGGAGGAAATAAATTGCGCTATATGGGGCTGTTCGATTATAAAAATGATTTTGGTTTGCTGAATGAGCAATATACCGAGTATTCTGACCGTTATAAGTCGCAGATTCGTAGCTATGATATGCGTTTGCGAATGAATATTGATGTCGACTTGACTTCAAGTACACAGATGCAGTTTGGTATTGTCGGTGTACTGAATGAAACAAAACGACCGGATGCCAGTGTCAGTACGATTTTTGAAAATCTGTATAAAGTACCGTCAGCAGCTTTTCCTGTCAAGACTTCGAACAATGTTTGGGGAAGTAACCTGTTATATAAGATGAATCCGTTGGCAGTTATTGCTGATCAGGGATATTATCAGACTAATTGGAGAAAACTGGAGGCCAACATGCGTATTACACAGGATTTATCGATGCTGCTTAAAGGCTTGAAAGCGGAAGCGGCTATTGCTTATGATAATACCGCTACTTTTTGGGAGAATGGTTCTAAAACTTATCGTTATGAGGTGACTTCCTATTCGGATGAAACCGGTAGGACTAGTATGATGTATGGAGATAATTCGGCACTGGAGATTAGTAGTGGAGGACGTTCCAATAGTGTATTGGAGCAGACCATTCGTAGTAATTGGGAACTGAAGCTAGGTTATGACCGTATGTGGAACGGACATCAATTGAGCGTAGCAGCTCTCTATCGTCAGGAAATGGAAGAATCGTTGGGTGTTAATGTGTCTTGGTATCGTCATTCTATCATGGGAGTTGCAAGTTATAATTTCCGGAATAAATATTTGGTAGATGTTTTTGCTAATAATTATGGAACCAGTGTTTTACTGAAAGGAGATAAATATCCTCTCTATCCCGCTGTGTCGGCAGCTTGGGTTTTATCCAATGAAACTTTTTTAAAAGAACAGTCTATAGTCGATTTTATGAAGTTACGCTTTTCTTACGGACGTTCGGTAGTGGATAATCTGGCTTATGGTTTGGGTAAACATTTTTGGAGCGGAAAAGGGCAATACTTCTTTGGCGACAGTAATACAGAAATGGACGGTTATATGGAACGAAAACTACCGATGCGAACGTTGGAATTGGAAACCGCAGATAAATATAATGTCGGATTGGATTTGCTGTTATTTAAAAATCTAAGTTTTACGGCTGATATGTACTATGACAGACGTACGAATATTCTTGTTTCGAACAAGAAAGTATCTAGTATGATTGGGATTGAGGTCCCTCAACAAAATGTGGGTAAAGTGGAAAGCAGAGGATTGGAACTAAGTCTTGGCTGGAAGGATGAAATCCGCAGTTTCCGTTATTACGCTAATGCCAATGTTGCTTTTTTGGATAGTAAGGTGATAGAAAACGGTGAAGCTTATCAGCCCTATGATTATTTATATGCAAAGGGGCATAAGGTCGGGCAGGCTTTTTGGTCTCGAAGCTATCGGTTACTTCAACGACGATGAAGATATCCGTAACAGTCCGACACAGACATTTTCCACAGTGCGTCCGGGGGATGTGAAATACAAGGACCAGAATAATGATAATCGGATCGATGCTTATGATGAAGTGGCAATTGGTAAATCAACCATTGTTCCTGAAATGGTATACGGGTTGAATCTGGGATTTGAATATAAGGGATTTGGAGTGGATGCTACATTCCGGGGGATAAGTGGTATCAGCACTATGTTGACAACACCTCATGTTTATCGTCCGCTTCGTAATAATAACAACATTTCTACTTGGTACTTGTCAGACAGAATCCGTTGGACGGAGAGTACAAAGGATATTGCCAACGTTCCCCGTCTGTCTACATTGGATAATGCGAATAACTATCGCAATAGCACTCAATGGTTGGAAAACGGTTCATTCTTAAAACTGCGAAATCTGAATATCTATTATACTTTCCCGCAGAAATGGACGGAAAGACTGCAAATGGATAAGCTTCAGATTTATGTGCGTGCACAAGATTTATTCTCTCTGGATCATATCAAATACCTGAATTGCGAATCCCTTTCATTAGGTTATTTTGATACGATGGGTGTTTCTTTGGGACTGAATATAAATTTTTAAAAAGAAAGTACGATGAAAAAAAAAAATATATCGCGATAGTGTGTGCTTCTTTTTGGTGGTCGGATGTAGTCTGGACTTTGATGAAACCAATGGCGATACGAAAGAGATAGCTTATTCTTACTACGACAATTTGGCTAAGCTTGTAACTTACGTTTATAGTTTTTTGCCAACGGATTTGGATCGTAATAGTGGTGCGATGATGGAATCGGCTACGGATAATGCAATGTATAGTTGGAATCAGAATACAATTTATAATATTTGTAATAATGTTTGGAGTCCTATTATGACGATTGATACCGGTTGGGATTATTTTAATGCAATTCGGAGTGCCAACTCTTTTCTGGAGAATTTCGATATAGAAGTTTTGAAAGAGTTTGAGTTTAATGACGACTATGATGTGATAATGGACAAGGCTAAAATATTTCCTTATGAGATACGTTTTCTGCGTGCTTTCTATTTCTTTGAACTCGCCAAGCGATACGGGAATATTCCGATGTTGATCCGGACTTACGATCCAGAAGAGATAAATCTGGTGAAACCCTCTTCTTTTGAGGAAGTGATTGATTTTATTGTTCAAGAATGTGACCAGATCGCTAATCAGTTGCCGGCAGATCATAGGGACTATCGTGGTGAAACCGGACGTGCAACGAAAGGTGCTGTGTTGGCTTTGAAATCCAGAGCTTTGCTTTATGCTGCCAGTCCACTTCACAATGCAAGCGGGGATAAAGGAAAATGGGAAAAGGCTGCGAGTGCGGCGGCGGCAGTAATTGCTATGGGAAAATACACTTTACCTAAGGTTGGTAACGACCCGTTATATAAGGGTGGTAACGATATGTTTAGTTCTCCACAGTTGATTTTTGAACGCCGTGACGGATTACAGACTAGTACTTTCGAAGCACGTAATGAACCAATGGGGTATGAAGGTTCGCTGGGTGGGAATACACCGACACAAAATTTGGTAGATGCTTTTGAAATGAAAGATGGTACTTCGTTTGACTGGAACAATGCGGAGCATGTGCAGAATATGTATGTAGATGTCACAGGTAATCCGACACGTGATCCTCGTCTGTATCTGAATGTATTATATAATGGTGCTACATGGCTGAAACAAAAAGTGGAAACAAATGTAGGAGGTTTACATACAGGAATGGATGGTGCAACAAAGACGGGATACTATTTGCGCAAACATATGAATGAATTGGTCAGTCTGGATCCTGTGAAACCATTAGGAAAAGAACATCATTATCCTTTGTTCCGGTATGCCGAAGTCCTGTTAAACTATGTGGAAGCTATGTATCATTGGATGGGAGCGGATGTGAAACCGGCTGAATATCCCTACACTGCTCGTGAAGCTTTGAACTTGGTTCGTGACTGCGCTGATATGAAACATATAACAGAAACAGGTGAAGCCTTTTCTTGAGAAAGTACGTAACGAACGGCGTATCGAACTAGCTTTCGAAGATCACCGTTTCTGGGATATCCGTCGTTGGAAAATGGGCGAAGTTGTGAAGAATATTTATGGTGTTCAGATAACAGGAACAGGTTCTAACTCTACTTATAAAAGAGTGTTGGTAAGTCAGAACCAATGGGATGATAAAATGTATCTGTTCCCTATTCCCCAAAATGAGTTATATATGAATATAAATTTAGAACAGAATCCCGATTGGTAACCACAAGTTATAATTAAGAAAATATGGATACAAAAATCTTTTCAAAAATAATGTTTGCCTTGTTGTTCTTTATGGCAACAGGGTGTAGCGACGATCAGGAAATCTTCTTTGAAGATTATGCCAATGATGAGGCTCCGGAAGTGGTGCATCCCGACCAACGGGATAAACCCTATCCGCGTGAGGAACATGAACTTTATGTCAATCCGTCGCCTTTGATCGTGCCGAGAGCTGCGAGGAAAGCAGAAGAATTTCTGGAGTTTGAGCTATCACAGAATGTCGGTTTCCCGGAACAGGGTACCTATCGGTCGGGAAAATTGAGTTGGAATGTGTATAATATTCACGAAGAAATGTCCGTAGGACAGTGGTATTGGCGATTTCGTACAGTAGATAAAGACGGCAGGACAGCGGGTTGGAGTAAAGTGTACTCCTTCACGGTGAGCGGTAAAGAACCGGTGTTTGTGACACCCAACTTCACGCTTCTTCAGCAGAATGTCCCGACAAAATATCCACGTATCCATTGTTATATAGAGTCAGATATTGACAAGGCTAAAACCACGATTACTCAACATCGGGAGTATGCCAGTCTGACGGAGCGTGCCAAAATCGCTCTTGACGAGCGAGGATTGGTCCCGACTGATTTATATGCAAATACAACTGATTTGAATACTTATGTGGATTACTATCTGAATACGGCATATTTGTTAACTGGAGAATCAAAGTATTACGATAAGATTTTAGATTATGGGCGTAGGATGTTAGCTCAAAATGCAAGTGATGCAACACTGCTCAATGATAATTTCCGGTCCGCCTATATTGTTAATATTTTGAGTATTGTTTATGATGTTTGTCAGAAAACCTTGACAGAAGAAGAAGAAAAGACAGCCATTGAGAAGATTATCTTGAAAGTGGTGACGTATTATTATGATTCTTATAGGGGCCACATGGAGAACTGGTTCTTTGATGAACATACTTGGCAGATTACTCTGCGCGCAATGTTAGAAGGTGCTTTCGTAATTTGTCAAGAATATCCTGAAGCTATGACCTCATTGGAGTATTTTTATGAATTATGGACTTCAAGAGCTCCGAGTAATGGTTTCAACCGTGATGGAGCTTGGTTTAACGGAGCCGGATATTTTGAAACTAATCAGTATACATTGTATTATATGCCAATGTTACTTTCATATCTGACAAATGTTAATTTTTTGGCGCACCCGTGGTATCAAAATGCAGGAAAGGCATTGGTGTATTCATGGTTACCTGAAAGTCGGGCGACGTCATTCGGTGATTTCAATAGAGGAGACATTCCTTATCGTTCGCGGGTAGGCTTTGCTGATTTTCTGGCACGTGAACTAGGTGATACCAATGCAGTCTGGTATGTGCAGGAATGTCAACGGACATTCCCTAGTGGAACGGCTGATGATGAGCACTCTTTGTACAGTAATCTTGATCTTCGTCTGTATCGTATCTCGCAAGGAGATGCTCCGTATAACATTACGGAAACTACGGATATTGAGATGGATAACTTTATTTGGTATAAAGATTGTGGTGAAGGAGTTGCATTTTCTAATATGGTCGACCGTAGTAAAAATCTCTCATTGGCTTTCCGCTCCAGTCCTTATGGATCAGGCAATCATACACATTCGGACCAGAATAGCTTTAAACTTTTATACAAGGGTGAAAATGTATATATGAATGCGGGTTATTATCAAAATTATAGTGACGCACATGCTATTTTGCAATATCGCAATACACGTGGACATAATACTGTAATGATAAATAATATCGGGCAGCCTTTCACGACGCGTGCTTATGGTAATATTACTCGTGCTTTGAATGGGGATAATCTGGCTTATTTTGCAGGAGATGCGTCGCAAGCCTACTGTGGACAGACGGAGAATACTTATTGGATTAAGTGTTTTGCCGAAGGGACTTTCGCAGACAGCTCAATATGGGTTTGGAGATAATCCGTTGAATTGTTATAAACGTCAGATTTTTATGTTGCGCCCTGATAAGGTGGTTATCTATGATGAGTTGGGGGCTGATCAACCTGCCACTTGGCAATGGTTGTTGCATAGCCCGGTAGAGTTTCATGTAGCAGGAAACAAGGTGACTACTACTTATATTGTGAAAGGTGGATTTACTTCGGTAGCGCAGATTTTTAGTGATCAAACGCCAACGATTACTACCACTAACAAATGGTTTCAAGGTGGTGAACCGGTACCGATCAGGATCCGGTGAAATATCCTAAAGAATGGCATTTGACAGCTGAGTTCGCTTCTTGTGCCCAAAGTAAAATACTGACTGTTATACAAATCAGTGATGATGGACGGGTAGATGATATCTGGCGTGTGGATGATAATTTTAAGATAGGTGACTGGGAAGTGGAAGCTGAATTGAGTGCCGATAAGCCTGCGGCTATCTCTATTGTCAACCGATTAACAGGAACTGTATTTAATAATAGTAACCAGACGCTGATTATCAATGGAACTCCTTATCAACGGCGGCAAGAAAACTCGTCTATACTTTATGATGCTGTTCATGGAGAAAAACAGGTACAGGAGATTGGGGATAAAAAACTACAAGTTACCCGTTCGTTGCAATAGTATAAACCTTTTGTTTAATAGAAATTCCTGAAAGAGATGAATAAAATAACTTATATAATAGCAGTTTTGCTTATGTCACTTTTCAATGCATGTTCGCAGGAGGAAAGCTTGGAGCCCCTGGACGGTAATAGTCAGGTGAACTTTTCCTTGGAGTTACCGGCATCGGTAGCCTCCACACGCTCGGAAATTCAAATTCCTGCGTATTATAAAATGCGTTGTATTCTGGAGGTATGGACAAATGATGATAAACCGGTATTGAAGTATCGTGAGGAACGATCGATAGAGGGGGAGCACCCTCTATCGACTTTATGATGCAAGCCGGTGATTACACATGTCTGCTTTGGACGGACTTTATAGCCCGCGATGCTGTTATGGAGGAAATAACCACGGCAGACGGGGTAGTTTATAATCATTTTGCCGACACTTTCTATGATACGAGGGACTTGCAAGCAGTGACGATTAAAGAGTCTAATGCTGTCAATCTGTTTGATACGGATGCTTGCGATGCTTTTTTTGCAAAGATAGATTTGGAGAAAAAAGCGGAAGGCATTTCAAAGACTGTGAAACTGATTCGTCCGTTGGCTAAGTTGGTAGTTAAGGAAAATGATGAAAAACAATTCTCTTCATTGACGAAATTGACAGTTTCCTATCAAGTACCGGCAGGTTTTAATGTATTGACGGGTGAACCGTTGAAATCCATGCAGAATTTGAATTTTACGAAGACAAATATGGATGAAAAGAATGCAGAAGGACAAGTGTTGTTTACAAATTATGTATTTGCTCCTTCTATCGGGGAATTAGAAATGGGAACCATTGCGTTCCAGTTTTCACTGGGGAGCACGATTCTGAGTCGTGAAATACCGGCCGGTTCTTTCACTTTGGCACGAAATCAGCAACTCAATGTGAAGGGAGCGTTGATAGGTGAAGGGACTTTTGTTCCTGAAGAACCGGCCGAACTTCCTCAGGTTGGTGACTTTTATTATCAAAACGGCACTTATTCTTCCATTTATACAGCAAGTGTATCCAATCCTTGTATCGGTGTAGTATTTGCCGTGACTCATGATGGTAGTATTGTTGATAATTCAAAGAATTACGAAGTTAACGGAAAAGCGAAATTGGAGAAAGTTCATGGTTGGGTAGTTGCCGCTTACGATGTAACGGATAAAGCTGTCGGAGGAAATGGTTATCTGAAAGCAGGGGTTTCAGAGAATATTGTAATTCCTGACGGAGTCAAAAAGGATAAGGGAGATATTTATGGCTATATGAATACAGAATTATTCAAAGCGATAGGAAAAAATGAGGATTATCCGGCATTGAACGCCATATTGAATTATAGTGAACAAGTGCCTGCACCACTTAACTCCAGTGGCTGGTATTGGGGAGGAGATGAACAATACCGGATTCTGATGACAACTTATGCCAATAAAGGTGATGAAGAACCTTCACTTGCTGTAGGACGAGCTTTGGCGGTATTAGCAGAGAATAATGTTGGTAAAATACTAGGAAAAGGTGGTGATATGAGACGTTACTGGGCAAGTACGTTTTCTGAAAAAAAAAACTGTTCTATATCGTGTGTTCGGAACCTACGAATAGTGATTTTATGGCAGTGGAAGATTGGTGTGAAATAACCAGTGGTCGTAATGTCCGTGCAATTCTGACATTCTAACATAGTACTTAATTTAAATTGATGAATATATGAAAAATGTTATTTTTTAAATTACTTCTTTTTTTGCTGCATAGGGCTGTTGTCATCTTGCAGCAAAGATGACAATAATATTTCCACAGACATTGATGCCAGTCAAATTCATTTATCCGTTCTTTTTTCCCGAAGAATTGTCTGCAACACGTTCGGTTATAGAGAATCATAAGTTACGCTGCATTCTTGAAGTTTATACAAAAGAAGCGAATCGGTTAGTTTATCGTGAAGAGACAGTTGTAGATCCGGGCAGATTGGAAGGAGGGCTTTCTTTTGCTTTTGAGATGGAAGCCGGTATCTATAATTGTTTGATGTGGGCAGATTACATTGATGCGAATGTGGTTCGTCAGAATGAAAGCAATGATGTAGTAAATGACCGTTATGTAGATAAATATTTTGACACCTCCGATTTGACTGCTGTTACTGTAAAAATCCTATGGAACTTGTTAACAGCGATGCTTGTGATGCTTTCTTTTATAGTGGTGAAATACAGAAAAGTAACAGTAAAGGACTCTCACTGGAGATTTCCTTGACACGTCCGTTCTCAAAAATCAGTATAAGTGAGGAAAACCAGCGTGAATTTGATTTGCTGAAAAAGTTGGATGCGGTTTTCCCTGTAGCTACTACTTTTAATGTCGCTACAGGAATGGTGGTAGGTGAACCGATACAGTTAGAACATCGTGTAACAGATTTCAAACCGGAGACAAGGACAGAACGTACATTACTGTCATTTTATACATTTGCCAATAGTGAAACACAAAAAATGGGTAGTGTGAGCCTGACTTTCACTACCGGTATAGAGCCGGTTCCTGTATTGAATGTGACCATTCCGAAAATCTCTTATTCCCATAGTACGTAATCACCATGTAAAAGTGAGTGCTGCTATGATGGTGGAATCACCTGAACCGGATCTTGATTTTAATATCACTTATGATATCAATGTGGCAGATTGGAAAATTGCGGATAAGAATGTGATTGCAGTGAATGGTAAAGCAAAGGTAGGTGATTTCTTCTATAAGGATGGTACAACTTCGTCCAATTATGTAGACGATGCTGAAAACCCATGTATAGGTGTAGTTTTCGCGGTAGCGTATGATGATGGTGCCGCTGCTGGGGACAGTCCTGAAAATTATCCTGGTACAGGCTTAAAGACTGTAAACGGTTGGGTCGTATCTGCTTACGATTTAAGAGATGGAATTAATGATGTTAATCTGAAACCTAGAAAATCAGCCGATGTGGTGATTCCTGACGGATTGAAAGGAGATATGAATGATATTCAAGGTTTTTTGAAAACAAAATTATTGGAACGGCAAACATTGTCTGATTATCCTATTGCGGAAATTATTGTAAATTATCAGAATAAAGAATCGACAAAAGCGCCTGCCAATACTAGTGGTTGGTATTGGGGAGCCGTCAAACAATATGATACACTTGTAAAATCGTATGCAGAAGCAAGTGGAGGTCAGTTGATAAAATCCTTGATGGTCCGGAACTCTTTGCAGGTTCTGGCAGAAGCCGGAACAGGTGAACTGTTTCCAGTAAATGGTAATGAAAGACGTCATTGGTATAGCACTGCTACTGACAAGAAGGATAAGGGGATATGGGCAGGATTTGTCTGTTTAGGTGTAGGCAATAATGATTATGGAGGCATCGAAGACGACTGGTGGGCAGTGACAAATAGTGGCAATGCCCGTGCTATCTTGACATTTTAGTTAATTGCATATAGTAAAGGATTGTTTAAGGATGATTTTTGAGGTGGGTGGGATGGTGTTTGTGTGAATCTTTTTCTGAGATTCGATTTTGGGGAGAGATAAAGAGGAATCCAACAATTATCTGTTTGACACAGATAATTGTTGGATTTTTCTTTTTATGTAGAACTTGTTGTTATTATCAGTTGTCCATTTCTATTGTTTGCCATTCTGCTGGCATAAATTTTATGCTCCAGCATTGGGTAAGCGGCATTTATCTTGTCTTAACCGTTCATAATTTGTTCTCTTCCTGATGTTGTTTGATGTATTCGCTGGGAAGCATTCCCATATTTCTCTTGAAACTGTTGGTGAAGTAAGACGGGGAACTAAAACCGATTTTATTACTGATTTCGGCAATAGTATAGCGCCCTTCGAGCAACATTTGACATCCTTTGTTAAAACGGATACGACGGATAAAGTTTGCCGGTGCTTCTCCGGATATGGCATTCATCTTGATATATAAGTTAGAGCGGCTCATAAATAATTTGCTTGCCAAATCTTCTGTCGAGAACTTTTCATCACTGATGTTGTCTTCAATAATTTGTATCACTTTACTTAAAAACTCTTTATCCATAGCATTGGAAGTCATTTTTGCCGTATCTATATTGGTTGTGTTTGAATAATATTGCCGGAAGCGTTCTTTGGCTTTCAGTATATTATTTATTTTACCTTTGAGCAAAGAGAGGGAGAAAGGTTTTCCGATATAATCATCCGCACCGACATCTATGCCGGAGGTCTGGTCTTCGAGAGAGCTTTTGGCAGATAGAAGAATCACTGGAATGTGAGATGTCTGTATGTTGCGCTTGACTAACTTACACAATTGCAGACCATCCATTTCGGGCATCATCACGTCTGAGAGTACAATATCAATCGGCTGTGTTTTCATTATGTCAAGTGCTATTTTACCGTTTGTAGCTGTCACAACCTGATAGGATTGCAAGGATCCTTTTAGATAATCCAGCATTTCGGTATTATCATCTACTAATAATATAATAGGTTTGTTCATACCCTCTTCCGTATCATTCTCCAAACTATCCTCTGCCGGAATATAGGATATGGGTTCGTCAATATAGAACGTAGAGTTGGAACCTTTAACCGGCTGTTTTGCTAATTCTTCCGGAGTATATGTATTTATGTCTTTGGGAAGCGTAATACTGAACTGCGTGTATTGTTGCTCTTTGCTATTTACGGAAATGCTGCCATGATGTTTGTCTACTAGACATTTCACTAAAGAAAGACCAATACCGGTTCCTTTATCGTTTTCGTTCACCTGATAAAAGCGTTCGAAAACATTGTTCAGTTTTTTTCTTGGGGAATTCCTTTTCCATTGTCTTTGACATAAAATCCAAAGGTTTCTTCCTTTTCCCAAAGTTCCAACTCTATTTTTCCTTTATCTGGGGTAAACTTGAAAGCATTGGACAGCAGATTGATTAAGATCGTTTCAATATACTTCTTGTCAACCGGTAGTTGCGAAGTGGTTATTCCCGAATTGAATAGATAATCCATGTTTCGGGATTCCGCCTGATTATAAAACAACATGAATATCTGCCGGAACCATTCTTCAATATTACAGGCTTCTACCTGAATGGTAAAGCACCGGATTCCGCTTTTCTGAAGTTTAAGAGCTGGTCAATGATATGCAATAATCTGCGGCTGTTTTGATAAATATATTGCAAGTTGCGTTGCAGCTTTTTTATCCATCATTCTACTTAGTTTCATCATATCTTCCAGTGGGGCTATAATCAGACTTAGCGGTGTTCGTAACTCATGTGACATATTCATGTAAAAACGAACTTTTTCAGTGTTTAGCTCTTGTAGCTTGTTGTGCTCCAAGGTTTCAACTTGGAGCTGCATCTTCATTCTGGTTCTTGCGATGAAGAAATACATAATCCAGCCGATGATACCTAAGCCGCACAGGATAAAAGATACACCTGGCTATCCATGTCTGATACCACATCGGAGTGATGTGTATAAAGAATTCAGTCGGCATCTCGCACCATTTGCCATCGTTGTTGCACGCTTTCAACAGGAAGGTATAATGTCCCGGCGGAAGATTGGAATAGCTGACGTTACGTTCTTCGGTAGAATTCCACTCTTTGTCAAAGCCTTTGAGTTGGTAAGCGAACGCATTGCGCTGGTTGCTGAGATAGTTTGAAACGGTAAACCGGATATTGAACTGTCGTTGGTTGAAGGGGAAGTTTATACCTTGTAATCGCCCATATTCACCCCGGTGTACCTGAATTATGCCATTTTGAAGATGAGTGACCGGCTGGTTCATAAGGGATATTCCTACAATATCAGGTTGGGGCATGAACGGGTTCTCCATAAACTTGAACGGGCTGAAATAAGTGATGCCGTTCAGACTTCCGAAATAGAAAGTACCATCGAAACCTTTACAGTAGCCATATACGTTGAATTCGTTGTGGCTTAGCCCGTCCTCTTGCCGATAGTTGTGAAATTGTTCGTTGTCGATGTCGAAACAGGATAACCCCTTGTTGGTACTCAACCACAAACGTCTTGAACTATCTTCCAAAAGACCGTATATGCAGTTGTTGATGAGCCCGTTTCTGACGGTGTAATGTTTGTTCAGTTTTATATTCGGCTTATACTGGTATAGCCCGTTGGCGGAAGTGACCCATATATTTTTATGGGGATCTTCATGGATGCAATAGGCTATGATATGAGCAGAGAAATCGGAAGACAGGTTATCGGTGAGATGTTGCACTTTAGGAGTTCCGTTATATAAAAACAATCCTTTCTCGGTGGCAATCCAGATTCTACCGGAAGAATCACGATATAAGGTTCTTATCAATACTCCGGATAGTTCGGGGTTACTTTCTGCCAATGGATGTTTCTTGAATTCTTTGGTCGCTTTATTGAAAAGTAGCAGACCGACCATTGAACCTACATGAAAGTTTTCACCGTCATCCAACAAAGAATAGCAACTGTTGTCTTCCGCTTCCATTTGGGGAATTGAGAAATTTTCTATTTTTCCGGTTTTTGTATGGATGTAACTTAATCCGCCGGAATGTGTGCCCACATAGATATTGCCGGATTTATCCAATGAGATAGCTTTAATGTTGTTGGAACGTAATCCGTTGCCTTGTTTGGTTGCTTGGTAATATGAGAAAGTCTGCTTCTGGCAGTCGTAGTAGTTTACACCGCCGTCGTTTGTGCCAATCCATAAATTCTTAGTGGACGGTTCTTCCACGATGCAACTGACTACCTTGTCATTCAGGGAGTTGAAATAAGGAGAATACTTCAATGTTTTGAAAGTCGGGGCAAACGGATGGTAATAATTAATACCGTCATAATAGGTTCCTACCCAAATTCCACCTTGGTTGTCTATAAAAAGGGAACGGATAGAGCTATGAGACAAGCGTTTTTCAAAAAACTTCATGTTTCGGGTCGAAACTGAACAATCCTTCGGTGGTACCAATCCATATTTGCCCGTCCGTATATTGTTTCAGTACTCGTACTGTGTTGGCGGGAGAAAATGTATCACTTTTATCTATTTGATATTTTTTCAGGATTTGCCATTCATTACTAAGTCGATAGATTCCTTTTTTTTGAGTTCCCACCCAGTAGTCTTTCGTTTGGACATTGTAAATAATACTGGCAATTGGTGTTTCCAGTATTTGAGGAAGTATTTTTTCACTTTTCTTTGTATGGATTGAGTATAAATATAGTCCTTGGGAAGTTCCTAATAATAATTCATCATTTATTCTGCAAATGGTGTTAATCGTTAAATGTTTGAGCTTGGGGTCGATAGTGAACTTCCCGTTTGCTATCTGAAAAGAGACGAGGCCGATATTCGTAGCGAGAAATAGGGTACCATTCTCCGCAACATCTACTATTGCCAGTACCTGAAAGGGAGTTTCGGGCAGGAGATAATTGGTAAAGTTGTCCGTTACCGGATTATAACGTGATAAACCGACTAAGGTTCCGAACCAGGACGTACCTTTCGAATCGGTGCAAAGTGATATAATCTGGTTATTTGCAATAGAAAGGCTGTCATTGGAAGTGTGATAGTAGGTGGTGAACGTATAGCCGTCATAACGGTTAAGCCCGTCTGTCGTGCCTATCCATTTTATTGTTGGCATCCTGCATCATTCCCCATACAGTGTTTTGAGACAATCCTTCATTTACGGAAAGTTTTCTGAAGTTGACGTTATCAGTACTCGTCGCCTTGATGTGGAGACTGACAGACAATATAAGCAATAAGTAAATTACTTTATGGCTGGTAAACAGAGTTTTCATTTATATCTATTTGAGGTTTAAAAATGATAGATTTGCAAGTCTTTTTAGCGATTTCTATCACGAGCAAATTTAATAAGAATTTATCAATTAGCTTTCTTGTTATTACCCGTATCTATTTTGATTTTCTCTATTTTTATGTTGTTTGTGTCTAATATCGTTATCTGGGTAGTCGAAAGCAGGCATCGGAGGAATAAAGGAGTCTTTAAAATAAAAAAGGAGGGTATCCGAAACTTTAATTTCGGATACCCTCCTTTTATTTTGACTTTATTTTATCTGTTAAGAAGCTTCTTTTCTCTTTCACATCACTGCTGGCTTCCACTACATTCACCATAGTCACCAAGTTTCTCGCATTCGGCGATAATATCCATATAATAGACTCCCATCTGATAATCATATTCCTTGTTGTTGACATCCAGAATATTCTGATTTTTCAGTTGGTTACGGTAGTTATTGATTTCGTTTTCGATGTTGAAAGACTTGTTGATATCAATGCTTTGGTGTTCCGGTTTCTCTACCACCACAATCATTTGTGCGAGGGCATCATCGGTCAGCTTCATCATGAAATGGATGTGCTCATATTGCTTTTCGGTAAAGTCTTGATTCGTCTGGCGTTTCCGGTTGATGGTGCGTGCCAGATTGTAACAGCTGTCGCCAATACTTTCGATTTCTGTCACTTCACGCAACATGGCGCGTATTTGTAGCTTACTTTCAGAACTCAAACGGCCTTCGGACACCTGATTCAGGTAGTTGGCTATTTCAAGTTCCATATTGTCACTGATATTCTCATATTTTTCTATCCGGCTAAACAGCTTGTTGAAATCGTCATCCTTTTCTGTGTGTAGCAAATCCTGCACCATGCCGAACATCCGGTGGGTACGTTCTGCGAAAAGATGGATTTCCTTACGTGCCTGAAGGATAGAAAGTTCAGCAGTAGAAAGCATACCACCGGTGATAAACCGAAAACGAGGTTCCTCGTCCTCCTCTTTCGGGTGGATGAGTGCGCATACGGTGCGTTCGATCAATTTCACTCCCCATATCAGGATACATACGTTACAGATGTTGAAGATTGAGTGGAAAGCCGACAATTTGTAGGAGATGGCAACTTCCGGATTATTGCTTTGGAAAAAAGTATCTACTACCCAGTTTACCAGTTCCATGAAAGGATGGAAGACAATCAATACCCAAATGACCCCAAACACATTAAAAACAAAATGGGCCAATGCTGCCCGCTTAGCCTGTGTGTTGGCTGTAAGTGCGGCAAGATTGGCCGTGATAGTCGTTCCGATGTTTTCTCCCAATACGAGTGCTGCTCCCAGTTCCAGGCTGATCCAGCCGTTGGCACACATAATTAATGTGATTGCCATGGTAGCGGCAGAGGCCTGTACGATCATGGTCAGTATAGTACCGATGAATAAGAACAGGAGGATGGAGAAAAATCCCATATCCGTATAGTTCTGTACAAAGGCAAGCATTTCCGGATTGGCGTTCAAGTCGGGAGCATTTGATTTCAGATAAGAAAGCCCCATGAAAAGGAAAGAAAAACCAAAAATGAATTCACCGATGGATTTGCGGTTACTTTTACCGGAGAAGATGAGCGGAAGGGCGATGGCCAGAGTGGAAGAGCGAAGGCGGCCATGTCAACCTTAAATCCGAAAATAGAAATAATCCATGCCGTAACCGTCGTACCGATATTGGCGCCCATAATTACGCTGATGGATTCGGCAAGAGTGAGCAGTCCTGCATTAACGAAACTTACGACCATTACAGTCGTTGCTGAAGAGGACTGGATAAGGGCTGTGATTAGCACTCCTGTTAGAACTCCCGTTACCGGTTGGTGGTCATTGCCGTTAGAATACTTCGCAATCTATCACCCGCGACCTTTTGTAAGCCCTCGCTCATTATCTTCATGCCATAAAGGAAGAGCCCTAACGAGCCTATGAGCTTTAAAAAATCATAAAAAGAATATTCCATCTATAATAATTTTAGTGGTTGTTTGTTCTCAATCTGATTATAAGTATATTTAGTACCAAATTATTCACCTTTTTAACGAACTCGATGAAACAGATGTTACAAATATGTTGCAAAAATAATAATAATTCCAAAGAATTCCCTATCGGGAGCTCACTTTTGGATATTTATTACGGTTTTAATCTTAATTTTCCTTACCAGGTGGTTAGCGCCAAAGTCAATAACCGATCCGAAGGGACTTAATTTCAGAGTATATAATAACAAGGATGTAGAGTTTCTGGATGTGAGAGATCAGTCCGGTATGCGTACTTATGTCCGTTCGCTTTGTTTTGTCTTGTTTAAGGCTGTCACGGAATCTTTCCCGAGGGAAAATTGTTTGTGGAACATCCTGTTTCAAAAGGTTATTTCTGCAATTTGCGGATTGGACGCCCCATTGAACTCGAAGATGTGACGCGTATCAAGCAACGGATGCAGGAGATCATTGCGGAAAATATTCCTTATCACCGCATTGAATGTCATACGGCAGAGGCAGTACGGGTTTTCAGTGAGCGGGGGATGAATGATAAAGTGAGATTACTTGAAACTTCCGGTTCTCTTTATACCTATTATTATACATTGGGTGATACAATTGATTATTATTATGGTAATCTGCTGCCCAGCACCGGATATCTTAAATTATTCGATATTGTGAAGTATTATGACGGGCTGCTGCTCCGGATTCCGAGCCGGGAAAATCCGGATATGCTCGAAGAGGTCGTGAAACAGGAGAAAATGCTGGATGTCTTTAAGGAGTATCTCAACTGGAGTTATATCATGGGACTTAATAACGCCGGAGATTTTAATCTTGCCTGTGAGGAAGGACATTCCACTGACTTGATGAATGTTGCGGAAGCATGGCAAGAAAAAGATAGCGCAGATAGCCGATACTATTTTCCATCGTGGCTAAAATGGTAACCGGGTAAAACTGGTCTTGATTGCCGGACCGTCTTCTTCGGGAAAGACAACTTTCAGCAAACGGCTTTCTATTCAGCTTATGACGAACGGGTTAAAGCCATTCCCTATTTCTCTCGATAATTATTTTGTAGACCGTGAAGATACGCCGTTGGATGAGAACGGAAACTATGATTATGAATCGCTTTACGCGCTCGATCTGGAACTGTTTAATCGGCAGTTGCAGGCATTGCTTCGTGGAGAGGAGGTGGAACTTCCCCGTTTTAACTTCTCTCTAGGCAAAAAAGGAATATAAAGGGGATAAACTGAAAATAGAAGATAATACAATTCTGATTCTGGAAGGTATTCATGCCCTAAATCCGGAACTGACACCGCATATACCGGCAGAACGGAAGTTCAAGATTTACGTTTCAGCATTGACCACTATTTCGTTGGACGATCATAACTGGATTCCGACAACGGACAATCGTTTGTTACGCCGCATTATCCGTGATTTCAATTATCGGGGATATTCTGCCCGTGAGACAATCTCGCGTTGGCCTAGTGTGCGTGCGGGTGAAGATAAATGGATATTTCCTTATCAGGAAAATGCTGATGTAATGTTTAATTCAGCACTACTCTTTGAATTTGCCGTACTTCGTTTGCATGCCGAACCTATTCTGATGGGTGTCCCGCGAAACTGTCCTGAATATTGTGAGGCCTACCGGTTACTGAAGTTTATCAAATATTTTATTCCGGTGCAGGATAAGGAAATTCCGCCTACTTCTTTGTTGCGTGAATTTTTAGGAGGAAGCAGCTTTAAATATTAAGTAGAAAAATTAGGATATATTCGTGATTTGTATTTCCTTTGCAGAAAATACAAATAAACCTTTTGTTGTAGTGAAGCAAAGGAACACAAAAATAAACAATATTTGAGTGATATTTAGGGAAAGAATGTTATGGTTGTTATACAAAACTTTAAAATATTGAACCTTTGATTGCTTTTGCTGTTAAGAAGGGACTACATGCAACAAAAAAAATGTGAATATGATTTTTTTATAATAGTCTTTTAGCGAAGTGGTTCTTAGGAAAAGGGAAGAAACACTATTTTATGTTAGGCTGGTTTTTCTTTACCCGCTATAAATATCTGGAAGTCTGGGAAGATATGGAACTCCGAATTCATGCCAGACAGTATTGGGAATGTTTTTCTTTAACCCTGATACCAGCACTTATTTTATCAATCCTGTTTTCATGGTGGTGGATGGTGTTACCATTCGTGACTTATCACATACTTTATTGGTTTGAAAAGATCATCTGTCACCATTCTATCTTTAATTGGGAGGCGATGAAACATTGTGGCGATACGCTTTATCTCAGGAAGAGAAAAGCGTATGCCTGGAAAAAATGGTACGGGAAGAAAGAATTGCCCGCATCCAGATGGAATGATTAAAACTTCACTTTAAATGCTTCTTTATCCAAAGCAGGTGTCCGTACTCTGTGTCACTGGAGGTCCAATGTTCATTAATAGGAGTGATCAATGCTTCTTTCGGACAGTCTAGTACATTATATACAATGTAGCTGGTAGTCGGTGGGCAAACGTTATCATTGAATCCCCATGTCATATAAGTGTCCGCCCTGATTAATTGGGCAAAGTTTACCACATCATAATAAGCCATTGTCTTTATTTTTTCAGGAGTATCCATATCTACCGAATTCCTGAAGAAATGAGGATATCCGCCGGCACGTCCGGCTTTATAGCCTGCCATATCGCTTAATGCAGGATGATTGGCGACACAAGCTGTCACCCGTTCATCCAGTCCGGCAGCGATTAATGCCAAGGCTCCTCCCTGGCTACCTCCTTGTGCTATTACGTTTTTACCATCCCATTCAGGTAGGGAAGTCAGGAAATCAATAGCGCGTACACAGGCCAGATATACCCGTTTCATATAATAATTATCACGACTGTCGAGCCCGTTGGTCAGATAGCCGTTTTCTCTGCCATTGAAAGCGTTGCTGATTTCTTTAAATTCTTCATCAGTCATTTCCGGATTCAGGCCGTGTATCTCCATCTCAAAACGGATGCATCCTTGTTCCGCATAATATTTATGGCGTAGAGGTTCTTTGATGGTTTTGATTCCTGCTCCCGGAGGGCATAAGACAACCGGGAACTTTCCTTCTTTTTTCGGATAGAATAAATATCCGTAGACGCATTGTCTACGTTTGTTCAATTGCAATTTTACGAGATAACAATCTATTTTATCGGTTGAGTATTTTTCTACATGCTCTTTGGTGTACGTTAGAGGAAATTCTTTTTGTTCCGCTTTTGCTTTTTTCCCAGAATTCATTGAAACCGAAGGCATGGTAGTATATGGAAGAAGCTTTTCCGGCGAAAAACCGACTTTTTACATGATGTGAGTAAGTCTTTCCATCTACGGTCGCTTTCAGCCGGCAATCACGGAATCCGGGTTCTTTCATTGTGCCGAGAGGAATTACGGCTTTGCCGTTTTTCAAAGTCACACTCCCTTTGGTGTCAGCGTTAGGCATCATGTCTCCCCTATTTCATAGGTGACGGTTACGTTATCCCTGGGTATACCATATTTATAGAATTGTACTTCTACAGTTGCTTTTTCTCCTGTTTGATAGAGCCAGTCGGCATGGTTGGGAACTGTGACCCAAAGAACGTCACTTCTATAAGGGTAGTTTTCGGCTACGGCGGATAACAAAGTTAGTGACAATAGCCATACGGATAAAAGTAGTCTCTTCATGGTGTTATTCATTGTTTTTATGGATTTGAAATAGTAAGTTGTTTTAATTCTGTTGCAATATTACGCAAGATTCGGGAAAAGGAGGGTAGAAAAAATGTGATTTTAGATGGACTATTTGGTACTCTGACAAAAATAGCGGAAGTTTTTCACCCGGATGAAAAGCTTCCGCTATTGAACAGAAGAAAGGGTTCTTTTTTATCAGGATGGAACCTTTTTTTATCTTAAAGCTTCCACCTCTTCCGGTGTCAAAGGAATCTTCTTGCCTAATCGACGGGCGCCGGTTTCGGTAATCAGATAATCTTCTTCATTGCGGATACCGCCGAAATCTTTATAAGTTTCCACTACGTCGTAGTTGATGAAATCGGTAAATTTCTTTTCCGCTTTCCACATATCGATCAATTCCGGAATAAAATAAATACCCGGTTCTACCGTATGCACAAATCCCGGTTCCAACGGAATGGCGAGACGTTGTGATTTACGTCCGAACTGCGTGCTTTTCGGTTGTCCGTTGTATCCTACCCATATTTCTCCCAGATTTTCCATATCATGTACATCCAATCCCATCATGTGACCTAATCCGTGCGGATAGAACAACGCATGGGCACCTTCGCGTACAGCATCCTCGGTATTTCCTTTCATCAATCCGAGCGTCTTCATGCCATCCACCATGACGCGGGCCGACAGTTCGTATACGTCCATATAAGGAATACCCGGGCGGAGAGCTTTTACAGATTCCAGGTGCATCGCATTCTGAATTTCGTATACTTCACGCTGACGGGTGGTGAACTTCTTATCGGCAGGAATGGTAGACGACATATCACCCGCATAACCCGATTCAACTTCTGCACCGGCGTCGATTAAGAACAAATCACCCGGCCTCACTTTATTTCCGTGATAATGATTGTGCAGCGTCTGCCCGTTGATGGTGGCGATCGTGGCGAATGAAAGTTGGCAGTTGTTAGATTCGGCCACCCGGTTCATTTCCGCTACCACTTCATATTCATACATACCCGGACGAAGTACCTTCATGGCTGTAATATGCATATCGGCAGTAACATCGCAAGCCTTTTCTATCTCTACGATTTCTTCTGCCGATTTATAGTTCCGCTGAGCTACTACGGCGCGGATGAATGGAACGGAACCTTCCTGATGTGCAGGGGGGATACCTAGCCAGTCCATCAGCTTCAGCTTATGTTCGGGGCGGTAAGGAGGCAGATAGTGAACTGCTTTCCCTTTCTGCACACACTGATGGAGATAGCTTACAATGTCAGCAGACGGCATCAGATTTTTTACGCCTACACGTTCGCATTTTTCGTGCAACGTCGGCTGTGATCCCATCCATACGATTGCGTCGATAGACAACTCATCACCAAAGATAATTTCTTTGTCTTCATCTATATCGATTATTGCCGAAAGTCCTGCACATGACAGTCCGAAATAATAAAGGAAAGTAGAATCCTGACGATAGCGGAACGTGTTATCTTCGTAATTCAGTCCGCACTCGTCATTTCCGAGAAATAACAACACCCGGAGCCTAAGTTCTTTTTCAGCAGGGCTCTCCGCTGCATATACGTTTCTTTGGCAAACATATTGTTCTAAATTTTAAGTTCGTGCAACAAAGATAAAGATTTTTGTGTTATAGGATTAAAAATAATCTCCACTAATCTGTGTAATCTCTGGTTAAAAAGTTACTTTTGTAGCGAGAAACAGTAGAAAGCAAAAACGAATATGGCACAAGGTTCCCGTCAAATACAATCGCAGGCGCAACAGCAGATACAAACGCTATCGCCACAGCAGATTCTGGTCGTGAAGTTGTTGGAGCTTCCCGCAGTTGAGCTGGAAGACCGTATCCATGCTGAACTATTGGAGAATCCCGCCCTTGAAGAAGTAAAAAGAAGAGAATGCTACGGATGATGAATATTCTGATACCGACAATGCAGAGGATGGCATGGATAACGATGCCAATGATTATGATTCTTTAAGTGATTATCTCACCGAAGACGATATCCCCGACTATAAATTGCAGGAGAACAACCGTTCGAAAGATGAACAGGCGGAAGATATTCCTTTCTCCGACGCCACCTCTTTTTATGAAATCCTGAAAGAACAACTCCGTGAACGCAACCTGACAGAGCACCAATGCGAATTGGTGGAATATCTGATCGGTTCGTTGGACGATGACGGCCTGCTCCGCAAATCTTTGGAAAGTATCTGTGACGAACTGGCTATTTATGCCGGTATAGAATCTACGGAAGAGGAGCTGGAAGAAGCACTCTGCATCTTACAGGACTTCGATCCGGCAGGTATCGGTGCGCGTAGTCTTCAGGAATGTCTGTTGATACAGATTCGCCGGAAAAAAGAAGAAGAGAAAACTCCCAGTCCTATCTTGAATCTGGAAGAAAGGATTATCAGAGAATGTTACGAAGAATTCACCCGTAAACATTGGGAGAAGATTATAAAGAAACTGGATATTGATGAAGAGACTTTCCGGGAAGCCATTACTGAAATAACCAAACTGAATCCACGTCCGGGTGCTTCTTTGGGAGAAGCAATCGGCAGGAATCTCCAACAAATAGTTCCCGACTTTATGGTGGAAACGTATGATGACGGTACTATCAATGTCAGCCTTAATAACCGTAATGTTCCGGAGCTTCGTATGAGCCGTGATTTTACGGAGATGGTGGAGGAACATACAAAAAAAACAGGGCCAACCAGTCTAAAGAGTCCAAAGAAGCGATGATGTTTCTGAAACAGAAGATGGATGCGGCACAAGGATTTATCGATGCTGTCCGTCAGCGTCAGAATACCTTGATGACTACCATGCAGGCGATAATCGACCTGCAACGTCCTTTCTTCTTGGAAGGAGATGAATCGCTGTTGAAACCGATGATTCTGAAAGACGTGGCGGAACGTACGGGATTGGATATTTCGACAATCTCCCGTGTGAGTAACAGTAAATATGTACAGACGAATTACGGTATCTATCCGCTCAAATACTTTTTTCAGCGACGGATATACTACAGAGGATGGCGAAGAGATGTCTGTCCGTGAGATTCGTAAGATTCTGAAAGAGTGTATTGAAGGCGAGGACAAAAAGAAACCGCTGACAGATGACGAACTGGCGGACATCCTGAAAGAAAAAAAGGGTATCCCATTGCCCGCAGACAGTAGCCAAATACCGTCAACAGCTGAATATCCCCGTAGCACGACTGCGGAAATGAGAGTTTTTAAGTATTAAGTATAAAGTATTAAGTATTAGTGCTGATGGACAGAGAGAGAGAACATATCATAGCGGATAAGACGATGTTGCAGGTGGCGAGAGTCACTTCGATGGTCTTTACTCCATTTTCTATACCGTTTCTGGCATTTTTGGTGTTATTCCTGTTTTCTTATCTCCGTATCATGCCGATACTTTATAAGGGAATTGTATTGGGAATCGTTTACTGCTTCACCATACTGACACCTACTATTACCATTTTCCTGTTTCGTAAAATCAATGGATTCGCCCGTCAGGAGTTGAGTGAACGTAAGAAACGTTATGTGCCTATCCTGCTGACCATCATCTCGTATGTGTTCTGTCTGCTGATGATGCGCAAGCTGAATCTCCGTGGTATATGACCGGTATCATTCTTGCTTCTCTGGTAGTGTCCATCATTTGCATTGCGGTAAACCTGAAATGGAAGTTGAGCGAACACATGGCAGGAATGGGCGGAGTGATCGGGGGATTGATCTCTTTCAGCGCCTTGTTCGGTTACAATCCGGTCGCATGGCTATGCCTGTTTATTTTGATTGCCGGTATATTAGGTTCTGCACGCATTGTGTTGGGGCATCACACGCTGGGTGAGGTCATTTCCGGTTTTACGGTCGGCCTGGTATGCGCCCTTTTGGTGCTTCATCCGGTGAGTAATATCTTATTTCGAGTATTTTTATTTTAAAACAATATAAATCCTAAAAACTAATCATTATGAATTTTCCACAGAATTTGAAGTACACGAACGAACACGAATGGATACGCGTAGAAGGAGACATTGCATACGTAGGTATCACCGATTACGCACAGGAACAACTGGGCGATATTGTATTCGTTGATATTCCTACCGTAGGAGAAACGTTGGAAGCCGGAGAAACTTTCGGAACGATTGAAGTAGTGAAGACTATTTCCGATCTTTTCCTGCCTGTAGCAGGTGAGGTGCTCGAACAAAATGAAGCATTGGAAGAAAACCCGGAACTGGTAAATAAAGATCCTTATGGCGAAGGTTGGCTGATTAAAGTGAAACCGGCCGATGTAAAAAGCGGTAGAAGATTTGCTGGATGCCGAAGCCTATAAAGCTGTGGTAAACGGATAATTCTTACCGTACTTAAATTGTAAATAGTAAATTGTAAAATAGTAAATTGAAATGACTCCAATTGTAAGTATCATCATGGGTAGCACGTCCGACCTTCCTGTTATGGAGAAGGCTGCACAGCTACTGAATGATATGCATGTACCGTTCGAAATGAACGCCCTTTCTGCTCACCGCACGCCGGAGGCTGTGGAAGAGTTTGCCAAAAATGCCCGTAGCCGTGGCATTAAAGTAATCATCGCTGCTGCCGGAATGGCTGCCGCCCTTCCGGGTGTCATCGCAGCCAACACAACACTTCCGGTGATCGGAGTACCTGTAAAAGGTTCCGTGCTCGACGGTGTAGACGCTCTGTACTCCATCATTCAGATGCCTCCGGGCATTCCTGTGGCTACGGTTGCTATCAATGGAGCGATGAATGCGGCTATCCTTGCCATTCAGATGCTTGCATTGAGCGATGCCGCATTGGCTGAGGCTTTTGCTGCTTACAAAGAAGGACTGAAAAAGAAAATCGTAAAGGCAAACGAAGAACTGAAAGAAGTGAAGTTCGAATATAAAACAAACTAATGTGATTTACGATTTGACAATTTTCGATTTACGATTGAAATATCTTCGCGAATCTTTTATTGTCTGCATATTTGTTATACCCAAAGTGCTTTTAATCGTAAATCGTTAAATCGTAAATTAAAATGGTTGATCTATTCAATTATTTTCGAAGAGAAACCACAGAAGTAAATATTGGGGCTGTGCCGTTGGGCGGCCCCAATTCTATTCGTGTCCAGTCGATGACAAACACGTCTACGCAGGATACACAGGCTTGTGTGGAACAGGCGAAACGTATTGTTGATGCAGGTGGAGAGTATGTACGCCTCACAACCCAGGGCATCAAAGAAGCCGAGAACCTGATGAACATTAATATCGGACTGCGTAGCCGGGGATATATGGTTCCGTTGGTTGCCGATGTGCATTTCAATCCGAAAGTGGCGGACGTGGCTGCTCAATATGCGGAAAAGGTACGGATCAATCCGGGCAATTATGTAGATGCAGCGCGTACTTTTAAGAAACTGGAATATACCGACGAGGAGTATGCGCAGGAGATACAGAAGATTCACGACCGTTTTGTGCCGTTTCTGAATATCTGTAAGGAGAATCATACGGCTATCCGCATCGGAGTCAATCACGGTTCCCTGCCCGATCGTATCATGTCCCGTTATGGCGATACTCCCGAAGGAATGGTGGAGTCCTGCATGGAGTTTCTCCGTATCTGTGTGGCGGAACATTTCACGGATGTGGTGATTTCGATCAAGGCCTCCAATACGGTGGTCATGGTAAAAACCGTTCGTCTGTTGGTAGACGTCATGGAAAAAGAGGGGATGACTTTCCCGCTCCATCTTGGGGTGACAGAAGCCGGAGATGGTGAAGACGGACGTATCAAGTCCGCTCTCGGCATCGGTGCACTGTTGAGTGACGGATTGGGAGATACCATTCGGGTATCTTTGAGTGAAGCTCCTGAAGCTGAAATCCCGGTAGCCCGCAAATTGGTGGATTATGTTCTGTTGAGGCAGGATCATCCGTATATCCCGGGTTGGAGGCACCGGAATTTAATTATTTGTCTCCCGAACGCCGCAAGACAAAAAGCTGTCCGTAATATCGGAGGTGAACATGTGCCTGTGGTTATTGCCGACCGTATGGATGGGAAGACCGAAGTGAATCCGCAATTTACTCCGGACTATATTTATGCCGGACGTGCTTTGCCCGAACAACGGGAAGAAGGTGTGGACTATATTCTTGATGCGGACGTATGGACCGGAGAAGCCGGTACTTGGCCTGCATTCAATCATGCACAGTTGCCGTTAATGGGAGAATGCAATGCGGAGCTTAAATTCCTGTTTATGCCCTACATGGCACAAACGGACGAAGTGATAGCCTGCCTGAAACATCATCCGGAAGTGGTGGTGGTTTCCCAAAGCAATCATCCGAACCGTTTGGGTGAGCACCGTGCACTGGTTCATCAACTAATGACGGAAGGTTTGCAAAATCCGGTTGTTTTCTTCCAGCATTATGCGGAGGACGAGGCGGAAGATTTGCAGATTAAGTCCGCCGTTGATATGGGGGCTCTGATCTTTGACGGGTTATGCGACGGGATTTTCCTGTTCAATCAGGGCGGCTTGAGCCATGCCGTGGTCGATGCCACTGCTTTCGGAATCTTGCAGGCCGGACGTACCCGTACCTCCAAAACTGAATATATATCTTGTCCCGGTTGCGGCCGTACACTTTACGACTTGGAAAAGACTATTGCCCGTATCAAGGCAGCCACTTCACATTTGAAAGGGCTGAAGATCGGCATCATGGGATGCATCGTGAATGGTCCCGGTGAGATGGCAGATGCTGACTACGGTTATGTAGGAGCAGGACGGGCAAAATCAGTCTCTATAAAGGCAAGGTGTGTGTAGAGAAAAAAATATTCCTGAAGAAGAGGCGGTAGAACGACTTCTGGAGTTTATCCGGACAGATCGGGAAGAAAACCAACAATGATATTATATTGGGCACGGAATGCAGGTGATGAGGTACTGATCTCATAGAAAACCTGTAATCCGTGCCTGACTAAGTACTACATATCTTCCAACGACAAACACATTGTTTCAATGGTATAACGAGGCAGTAGCTTTTTTTCTTCAAATGTTCAACTTTCTGTTCCAGCAACTCCGGCTTAAAGTTTTTACGTTGGCGTTTTACTTCAGCAACTACTGCTTTGTTTTTTTCAAGACAGAGTGCAACAATGTCTATCTCGTTTTGATTCCCTTTGGCTTCCCACCATGACCCGATAGCACGGAATTGATAACTTTCAGCGAATTTCTGTTTGAAGTAAAGTTCTAATATCTTTCCGCTGTAGGTTGGATAATCAGCTTCTATGATATTACGCAGCCCTACAAAGTTTTTAATTTCTATCAATGAACGGTTACGGTCGAAGTAATTGAACCAAAACCTAATAAAATTATCGCATATTTCATATCGGACAGTTGTTGAGCTTTCTTTAGCTAAAATGGGACGTTGGCGTATGATAATATTATAATCGTCTATCAAGCGTTTCAGATAGCCTCCTACGCTTTTTTCTCCTAGTGTTGCCTCAATTTCTGCTTGTGTATTTCTACCTCCGGCAATTGCACTTAAAATAGAAAAGTAGGTCCCGTAATTTTTCCCAAATTCTTCTATCAACAGATTTTTTTCCTTCTTCGGTAAAGGGAGAATTGTCGCGAGCCATAAAATGGATCATGCTTTCCACGTGGAGCGTATGGTTGTCACAAAAAGTTCCACGTATTTAGGTACCCCGCCAGTAAAAGTATAAAGTGCTAAAAGATCATCATTCGAATGTGCCGGGGCATATTCACACATGATTTCTTTCAGAACAGAGAGACTGAAGGCTGACTGCTTGATTATGTTATCAGCTCTTCCGAAGAGTGGTTCTTTGTTGTCTTGGAAAATTTTTTGCATAAGAGAATAGATGGAACCACTGACAATCAAATTCATGTGTGAGGACTTCCGATATTGGTCCCAAATATTTTGCATATCGCTGAATATGGATTCATTAATAGTATAGAATTCCTGAAATTCATCAATAACCAGGTTGAAAGTCCGTTGTGCCGAAAGCTGCATTAGGTATTGGAATAAGTTTCGGAAACTTCGGATTTCTGTCGGAACAAAGATTTGCAGGGCTTGTGCGATAAGTGGGATGAATTCTTCGCACAAGGTTGCCTCATTTTTACGTCCTATAAATAGATAGACAGTGGGAGTCTGTTCAACAGCTTTCATGATGAGGCTTGTCTTCCCAATTCTACGGCGGCCGGTAACGACTGTCATTCTTGAACTTTCCTCAAATGCCAATTGCTGAATTTGTTTTAGCTTTTATAGTTCTTCTTCTCTATTATAAAACCTCATAATCAGTGAATTATATTAGTAACCGTGGTTACTGTAACCACGGTTACAAAGATATTTATTCTTAAGAGAACGGCAAACTTTTTCTTTCTTTTTTATAAATTCTTTGCCCTTCCCTATTAAAAACTTTATGATTATCTCTATTGATTTATACCTGTTTTATTGTCAAACTGTCAGGATGATATTTAAGTATATGAATATCAGTATTATATCACCTGACAATAGATGCTGATAATAGGCTGACAATAAAATATATCTACTTTTACTGTCAGCCTGTTTTTATCTCTTATGCTACCTTTAATAACTTGATAAACAATAGCTTTATGGGCACCTTTCGAAATAATGCCGCATTTTTATAACAGCTTTCCAAAGTGATATCCTTTCATTATATACCTGTATAGTTCCGCTAACACGCCAGTATAGTTCCTCTAAAGTGTTAGTATTGTTCCACTAAAGCACCGGTATCTTTAGTTCGTCACAGCCGTGGTAACTTCTTCTCACGGTAGTGACAAATTCCTACCACGGCCGTGGAAAGATATCGTCACGGCGTGGGGAGTTAACAATACCGACACTTTAATGAAACAATACCTGCTTGGTAAGTGAAAGATACCGGCTATATAGCATTCATCTAATAGGGGCATACTCATTTTATAAAGCGTATGTGTTTCTTATGTCGATGATATTGTTACTGTAGACAATGATAGTCTTCAGTAGTTTATAACATGGATCAAGCTGGGAATTAAGTTAGAGTATATCGACATATTGGAATGAATCCCATAACCTTGCCCCAAAGGGGATCAAAGAACAGGCTGACAATAAAAGTTCTAATTTTTTATTGTCAGGCTATTGTCATGGCTTATTGTCAGCATGTAAACCGATGATAATCATTATACTATTGGAGAAAAACTTTGGTTGACAATAAGAATCATCAAATTTATATGTAAATCTGATATCTGTCTTTCCAATAGTACACATCTTCACAAAAATAGAGGGGAACTCCCTGGATGAATCCATTTGTTCCCCCTTGCAGGTGTAGCTAGCCTCTGTCTCTTATATTTTTAAAGGCAAGTAGCAACATCTAAATGTTACGTTTTCGACTTTGTAGTCGTTCGGGTGCCGCTCCACTCGAATTGACTTGCCTTTGTAATTATTACTAATTTGTTGTTTGTATCTATTGCAGCAAATTTATAGGCACAAAAAAAGCGGAGAGCATTTGCCTATCCGCCAGTGAGGGAGTCCAAGCCCTAACGCACAAACAGGAAACACTCCCCGCATATTGCAAGGAGCATTTATCTGTTTCATGTGCGTTGATTTTATTTGGACTTTTCACTGGCACAGAAATCAGCTAAACGCTTTTTTCTTAAAACAAACAATACAGTCGCGCTACGACTGATTGTGCAAAGATAACAATTAATTAAGTTATACAGTCTTTCATTCTTTGTTTTTTCTCTGTACGGAGTGTTTTTGTTCTATATCTCGTAAAATCGTTTGAAATAGTCCGGTTCCCTTGCTATGACTATACCTCATAAGATTCATATCGTTTATTTTTTATATTTTCACCAAATCTCTCGGAGTTATGCGAATTATTGTTATTTTTGCCTCACATAATTTCTAAACAATAATTAAATTATTTATTCGTATGAAAAAGGCCTTATTATTATTCGCTTTAGTAGCGATAAGTGCGGTGAGTATCAATGCTCAAGATAATCTGAAATGGGGTGTGATGGCAGGTATGAATGTTAGTAAATACACCATTACAGGTTTTGACAGCAGGATAGGTTTTCACGCAGGTGTTAAAGCAGAGTTGGGATTGTCTCAGGATGCGAATGGTAGTGGTGCCTATATGGACTTCGCTGCATTGCTGACATTGAAAGGTGCTAAAATTGATGGAGGATCACTTGCGAGCATAAAATTTAATCCATACTATTTAGAAGTACCGGTACGTGTCGGGTATAAATATGCTGTCAATGATGATTTTTCGTTATTTGGTAGTGTCGGTCCTTATATGGCTGTCGGTCTGTTTGGAAAAGCAAAATTGAAAGTGGACGGTGATATTGCAGATATTGCGGAATTAGGAGATAACTCCATGTCTGAAGATATATTTGGAGATGATGGTCTGAAACGATTCGATTTCGGTCTTGGACTGAAAGCCGGAGTTGAGTTCAACAAGAAATATCAGGTTGCCATAAGCTATGATTTCGGACTTGTTGAAGTGGCAAAAGATTTAGGAATGAAGAACAGAAACCTAATGATCTCATTGGGATATATGTTCTAAAACCGATTTTGCAACTTTGTTGCATGAATCATTTGCTACCTTTGCATCAACTAAATGATGAATGTTATGGGACATTGTAGTTGTGGCGCTCATTCATGCGCAACAGAAAAAGGTTGATGCAAAGGTTTCGAACTTCCATGAATATGGGAAAGTGATATTCTCTCTCCTGCTTCTGGCAGGTGGAATAATAATGAATGCTCTCGATTTAGCATTCTTCCGTGAAGGATATGTTTCTTTGATATGGTATATCGTAGCCTATCTTCCGGTAGGAATTCCGGTGATGAAAGAAGCCTGGGAAAGTATCAGGGAAAAAGACTATTTCAGTGAGTTTACTCTAATGATTATTGCTACTTGGGGGCTTTCTATATTGGCGAATATCCGGAAGGAGTAGCCGTGATGTTATTCTATACAGTAGGAGAACTGTTTCAGGATAAAGCGGTAGATAAGGCCAGGCGTAATATCGGAGCCTTATTGGACGTAAGACCCGAAAAAGCATTAGTACTTAGAGAGGGTAATCTTGTTACTGAAAGTCCTAAAAAGATAAAAAGTCGGTGAAATCATAGAAATAAAGGCAGGCGGACGGGTACCATTGACGGAGCCATGCAGAATGAAGTGGCTGCCTTTAATACAGCCGCATTAACGGGCGAAAGCGTTCCTCGTAATATTCGGAAAGGTGAAGAAGTTCTTGCCGGAATGATTGTAACTGACAAGGTTATCCGGATCAAGGTAACGAGACCTTTTGATAAGAGTGCACTTGCCCGAATATTGGAACTTGTTCAGAATGCCTCCGAACGTAAGGCTCCGGCTGAATTGTTTATTCGTAAGTTTGCACGCATTTACACACCTATTGTTATAGTGCTTGCAGTATTAATTGTATTATCTCCATTGGTCTATTCACTTATCAATCCTGCATTTGTATTCACATTTAATGATTGGCTATACAGGGCTTTGGTCTTTTTGGTGATTTCATGTCCATGCGCATTGGTGGTTAGTATTCCGTTAGGCTATTTTGGGGTATCGGAGCGGCATCCCGATTGGGTATTTTATTCAAAGGGAGGTAATTATCTGGATGCTATCACTAGGATCAACACGGTGGTATTCGATAAAACAGGAACCCTGACAAAAGGAACCTTTGAAGTACAGGCTTGTAAAAGTGCAGGTGAGATTTCTGAAGAAGAATTAGTGAAACTGGTTGCTTCGGTAGAAAGTGATAGCACACATCCGATTGCCAAGGCTGTTGTGAATTATGCGAAAGAACAAAATATTGAATGTATAGCTGTTACCGGTACGAAAGAATTTGCCGGCTATGGTCTGGAGGCGACGATAAACGGGACTACGGTTCTGGTCGGTAACTGCCGGTTACTTTCTAAGTTTGATATATCCTACCCGGAAGAACTGTTGGAAATAACGGATACCATCGTAGTCTGTGCCGTTGGAAACCGTTATGCAGGTTATCTGCTGTTGGCTGATGCCCTGAAAGAGGATGCAAAGGCAGCTATTGACAATTTAAAAGCTTTAAATATTGAAAACATCCAGATACTATCCGGTGATAAACAGAGTATTGTTACTAACTTTGCAGAGAAGCTCGGTATATCGGAAGCTTATGGCGACTTGTTGCCGGAAGGGAAAGTGAAACACCTGGAAGAATTGCGTCAGGATGAGGCAAACCAGATTGCATTTGTCGGTGATGGAATGAATGACGCACCGGTGCTTGCTTTGAGTCATGTCGGTATTGCTATGGGAGGACTGGGCAGTGATGCGGCTATTGAAACAGCCGATGTCGTGATACAAACAGATCAGCCGTCGAAAGTAGCCGAAGCTATCAAAGTTGGAAGGCTGACACGAAGAATCATTTGGCAGAATGTTTCACTGGCGTTTGGTGTGAAACTGCTGGTACTGATTTTGGGAGCCGGTGGACTGGCTACACTTTGGGAGGCTGTCTTCGCAGACGTAGGCGTTGCGTTGCTTGCCATTATGAACGCCGTCAGAATACAGAAAATGATAAAGTAGGAGAAAGATGGAAGAAGATATTTATTTGGATAAACTGGTCAGAAGAGACATCAAGCCAACTGCAATAAGGCTTTTGGTGATAAAAGAGATGATGCAGGCAGAGCGTGCAGTGTCATTGCTTGACCTCGAAACATTGCTCGACACAGTCGATAAATCGACCATATCCCGTACTATTGCTCTCTTCTTGTCTCATCACCTTATACATAGCATAGACGATGGAAGCGGCTCGTTGAAGTATGCCGTTTGCGACAACTCCTGCAATTGTGTGGTACAGGATTTACATTCGCATTTTTATTGTGAGAAATGTCATCGCACATTCTGCCTGGAAGGCACCCATATCCCGGTGATTGATTTGCCTGAAGGATTTACTTTGCACAGCATTAATTATGTCCTTAAAGGGATTTGTCAGGAATGTTCTTCTCAAAGATGAAATATCCATAACCTTGCATGGTTACTGGAATTGAGCTCTTGAAAGATTTATGGACTCAATGTATAGGGAGGGTATGTGAATTGGAATAAAAGCCGAAAAAAGAGATGTTTTTCTCTTTTTCGGCTTTTCGCTAATATTGTTTGATTAGTCAATATTGGGATTCAAAGCATGCCAGTCTTTAATGGCTGGGATAATCCCCATTTCAATCACTTCGTCACGAAGTTTGCATAAATGCTCGTAGCTTTTTTCCAATTCTTCCTGTTCGGCAGGAGTTCCGGCTACTTCTTTATAAGTAACGCCGTCTTTAGTAATTGAAGTTTCCATCGCCATCATGATATGGTCGAATTTGCCATTGGAAACATACGTTCCGGCAGGCCAGCGGAATGGCTGCCCGCCCATAGCAGCAGCAATCATTTCGATAGAAAGATAAGCCGGACTTTGGAAAGAAGAGCGCCCGCGCAGGTCGATGATATGCTTTCCACCCTGGATGACACGTACTTTCAGTGCTTCCCAATCTGCCAATGGAAGACGGGTAGTGCCGATGAAATCGGTCAAAGGTTCTCCTTTTATTTTGGTTGTAGATGCGAATACAGCCATTTGTTCGCCATGACCACCATACGTACGGCAATTCTGAATGTCGGAAGCCGGGATATGGAAGAATTTCACCAGTTCGTTTTGCAGGCGGGTGCTGTCCAGGGCAGCCAGTGTAGAAACTTGAGAGGGTTTCAAACCTGAATACAACAAAGTTATCAGTCCGGTGATGTCTGCCGGATTAAAGATCACAACGATATGTTTTACGTTCGGGCAATATTGATGAACATCTTTACCGAATTGAGCGGCAATTTCTGCATTTCCTTTCAACAAGTCTTCACGGGTCATGCCTGCTTTGCGGGCTGCACCACCGGAAGATACGATATAAGAGGCTCCTGTCAATGCTTCTTTGATATCGGAAGTAAATGTAAGGTTGACGCCTTCGAAACCGCAGTGATATAATTCTTCTGCCACGCCTTCCAGAGCGGGAGCAAAAGGATCATATAGGCAAATATTCGGAGTGAGTTTCATCATCATGGCTGTTTGTGCCATATTGGAGCCGATCATTCCGGCAGCTCCTACAATCGTAAGTTTCTCGTTGGTTAGAAATTCCATAAGTTTATATGTTTAAAGGTGAATAATTTACTTTTTCTTTTTGTCGCTACAAAGTTAACATATTAGATAGCGGATTGTTCATTGCAAATAGTTTTGCCCGATAACGAAAAGTTATGGCTGACTGTTTGAGGGATCTATTCAAAATAGATTATCTTTGTGTTTTATTACAATAAATAGATAAGAATATGAGCATCGAATTAGGAAAGTTCAATCAGCTTGAAGTCGTGAAAGAAGTAGATTTCGGCGTATATCTCGATGGTGAGGAAGAGGGTGAGATTTTGTTGCCTACCCGTTATGTGCCTGAGGACTGTAAGATAGGAGATTTTTTTGAATGTGTTTCTCTATCTGGATATGGATGAGAGATTGATTGCTACGACACTGACTCCGTTGGTGCAGGTAGGTCAGTTTGCTTGTCTGGAAGTCTCCTGGGTAAATCAATATGGAGCTTTTTCTGAACTGGGGATTGATAAAAGACCTGTTCGTTCCATTCAGTGAGCAGAAGATGAAAATGCAGGTTGGGCGGAAATATGTGGTCCATGCTCATGTGGATGAGGAAAGTTACCGTATTGTAGCTTCGGCAAAAGTGGAACGTTATCTGTCGAAAGAAAAGCCGGAATATGCTCCGGGAGCAGAGGTGAATATTCTTATCTGGCAGAAGACGGATTTAGGCTTTAAGGCAATTATAGATAATAAATATAGCGGCTTACTGTATGAGAATGAAATATTCCGTGCATTGGAGACCGGTATGCAGATGAAGGCGTTTGTGAAACAGGTACGCGAAGATGGTAAGGTGGACCTGATACTTCAGAAACCCGGTTTTGAAAAGATTGACGATTTTTCGAAAACGCTGCTCGACTATATCAAAGCGCATGGAGGACGAATCTACTTGAATGATAAAAGCCCTGCGGAAGATATTTATGATACGTTTAGTGTCAGCAAGAAAACCTTTAAGAAAGGGGTGGGCGACTTGTATAAGAAACGTCTGATTACCTTGCATGAGGATGGCATTGCTTTGGCGGATTCCTAAACAGAATAGGGATTTCCCTACATACGAATAGAGAGAATCATTGGGGTGGGGAGTTTCCTCACCCTATTTTTGTACTATCAGATTAGAGATATAAATAATAAAAACTGGATAAGCTATGCGTAAGATTGTAATAAGTTTCTGTATCCTGTTCGCTGCCCTCTCCTTAAAGCGCAGTCTGTTAACGGAATCCGTATCGATGGCGGGAATACTCCGATTCTTGTTTTTGGGAGGGAACCAGATATGTTTACCTACTACTACCTGCTTTATAGCCAATTTAAATCCCGGACATTATACTGTTGAAGTGTTTGCCACCCGCTTTACCCGTGCGGGAGAGCGAGTATGGAAAGGAGAAAAATTATATAAAGATTTCGTTTATTTTGATGGGAGAGGAGTGAAAGAAATATGGGTGGACGGACGTGATAACATACGCCCTGAAAGACTGGCCGCCGTCCAGACCAGGGAGAACATCGTCCGGGATATGGTCACAACAGGGTGATGAACGATCAGCTCTTCCAAACGTTTTATAAAGAGATGAAGAATGAGCCTTTTTTAAAGATGATCGTATGAAGTTGCTCAATGCTGCATTGGCTGGTTCTGATTTCACATCTGCCCAATGTCTCCAACTGACCAAACTGTATACATTCGACGATGACCGGATGGAGATTATGAAGATCATGTATCCCCGGATTGTAGATAAGGAAGCTTTCTTTACGGTGATTAATACCCTGACATTTAGCTCCAGCAAGGAAAAGATGAAGGATTTTATGATAGGGTACGGTAAACGTTGATACTATTAGCCTAAAGAGATGTAGCATATAAAGATGAGATGCGTAAGTTTATTGAGGAATATCATCAGAATAATAAATGATAGGAGATTGAATTATGAAACGAATACTGTTTTTACTCTTTGCTGTCGGTCTGACTGCCAATATGACCGTAATGGCTGGAATGAGCACTAGCAAGGTACGTAAGGAGACGCGTTTTCTTACCGATAAGATGGCATATGAATTGAGCTTGAGTACACAGCAATATAATGATGCGTATGAGATTAATTACGACTTTATTTATTCTGTCCGTAATATCATGGATTACGTAGCACGTGGTTACGAATGGGCATTGGATGATTATTATGAAGCGCTGGATATCCGTAACGACGATCTTCGTTGGGTATTGAGTGATGCACAGTATCGCCGGTTCCTCGATGCCGAGTATTTCTATCGTGCCGATCTACGTAACCGGAGGGAAATGGAGTTTCAGGGTTTATATCAATTACCCGAATCGTAGTTTGTTTTATTTTGGTGTACCTTATCATTATCGGACTTACTGTGGTGCACATTATCGTCCGCATATTCATCATGTGAGTTATTATCGGGGAAGATATACTAATTTCAACCATTATTCTGCACCGCATCGGGTAAGAGATCAGCGGGTATTCCATTCTTATCGTCGTTCAGACTTCGGTTCTGTACGTTTCCGTCCGAACACTTCTGTTCGTCCGCATAATGCACCGACTCGTCCGGGTAATTCTTACCGTCCGGGTTCATCGACAACACGTCCTGGTACATCTCGCCCAAGTACCTCTACTCGCCCTGATGCTTCTACTCGCCCCGGAACGACAACAAGACCTGGTACGTCGACACGTCCCCGTCCGGAATCTGGAGCAGATCGGCCTTCGACTTCTGTCAGACCATCTACACCGTCCGGAAGTGGAAGACCTGGTAACAATGTTGCTCCTGATAAAAATGGGAATACGAATAGAGTAGAAAGTGATCGTAATTCTGGTCGTCGTCCGGAAACGGGTTCCGGTTCTTCAAGCTCTAATCGCAGACCAACAAGCGGAAGTTCAACTGGTTCCAGTTCCTCCAATCGTGAAAGTGGAAAAACAAGTAGCAGTTCGAGAGAAAGTTCAAGTAAACGAAACGATAGTAGTTCCTATAATAGAAATAACAGTTCCGAGAGAAATAACAGCTCTTCCGGTTCCAGTCGCGGTAGTTCCAGTCGTAGTAGTTCCAGTCGCAGTGATTCTGGTCGCAGTAGCGGTAGTACTACCAGTCGTAGCAGCAGTACCACTTCTAACCGGAGTAGCGGTAGCTCGAGCTCTACTCGAAGCAGCGGTAGCTCTACCCGGAGCAATGTCTCTAGTGGACAAACAGAAAGACGCTCTTCTTCCGGAAGTACGAGAAGCAATAGCACTAAAAGCTCTTCCCGTTCCTCTGAAAGAAACAGCAGCAGCTCAAGAAGATAACCTATTCCTTTATTATTTATATCAATCTCATTACTCCTCAGCGGAAGGAGAACTAGACTCCGGCGTTTCGCCGACTAGACTATTCAGGGCGTCGCCCGTAACTTGATATCGGGGCGGATACTATCCGCCTCGATTTCACTTATTAACCCTTTCTTGGCGAGGCGTCCGGCAATCAGCTTATAATAGCCTTCCATATTCTCTTTTAACCGTCCGTTTTCCGCAAAGGAACTGCGGAAGTGTTTAGGCTTCGGATAATAGAAGCTAGAAAAATACTTTCTTCGGTCGTGAGTTGCGAAGGGCGTTTGCCGAAATAATAGGCAGAGGCTTCCTGAATACCATAAACCAGCGGTCCCCATTCGGCTATGTTCAGATAAACTTCATACATACGTTCTTTAGAAGTTAATCTTTCATTTTCTATTAGCCATACAATCAATGCCTCTTCCAATTTACGTGCAAAGTTCTTATTACGGTTCAGGAATACATTCTTTACGAGTTGCATGGTGATCGTGCTTCCTCCACGTGCAAAGCGTTTCACTTGCAGGTCGTAAATCAATGCTTCCCGTAGGGCGTCGGGCAGGAAACCGCGATGGTAAAAGAATGCTCCGTCCTCACTTTGCATAACGGACATTCTTAGGATGGAAATGCTATCCAATGGTGTAAAGTGTTCGCACGAAGGGCCAATAGGAAAAGTCCGCACCGGTATTCCGTTCTCATAAGCTGTATAAATGAACTCGTCGGACATTTTGGAGAGTGAAGTGGCCCCATAGCTTGTGATGCGGAAGTCTTTCTCTTTCAGTTCGGATTCCAGTTTGAGACTATCCAGTTGTGCAAAATCAATATCTAATAGAAAATGATAGGCTAGCTCGCCACTTGTCTTGATGCCTTCCAGATTGCTGAATAATCCTTTGGGGAGAGAGCTGAACAGATCATCTGCCGGAAACCAGGATTTGTTGACCGCAGCAGTGAAATGCCAGTTTCCTTTCTCTTTCTCGGCTCGCAAATAAGGATGAAACTGGAGTTTGTTGAAATCAACAATGGTCGTACTATCCAGCTCGAGTGAGTGCCCGCTTATGTTCATCTCGTAACAGAGTTGTCCACGATCGAGATGAATTACTTCAGGAGAGAGGGCTTTATGAAATACGTCAAGTCCGTTCACTCTCGCTTTTCCTTTGAGGAGCAGTTGATTGGATGCACGCTTATCTTTAGTCATATTATAAGATAGGGTGTCGAAAGTGACTTCTGCTCCAAAACGGCGGGTAATATAAGGTAGTGAGATTTTTCTTTTTTCCGGGGCAAAGAGAGATGCTTTTAATGTATAGTCTCTTCTGTTCAGTTCGCCTGCCGTTTCCCATAGTTGTTGAGGCAGTGTATCTTCTTTTATCTGAATGGTTGATTGGAAATGATTGTTCTCAATAATAAAAGAAGGAATGTTGACTGCAACGAAATTACTATCTTTACGTTCGGTTATATTGATTTGACTGAGTTGCCCGTTTTCAGGCAGGAAACCGTAAATGAGGTTTAATATCCGGTCAATACGGTTGGCATAGTCACTTTCTATGACAGGTTGGGGTTCTGCTTCTTGTTGCCGTTTAAAGAACAGGAAATCGTAGTTAGCTATGCTGTCATGCTTGATGAAGTTGATTGCCAGCCCGTTCATAAGTACATTCCGTACTTCGATTTCTCCTTTTAGCAATTCCCAAAAACTTAGTTTTACATTGACGGATTGTAATGTCAGGAGGGTATCCCGTTGGTTGGGAACAATAGAAAGTCCTTGTAAAGCCACTTCATTGCAGCCTTTCATTCGTAACTCCTGATAATGAATTTGCAGACCGTATGTTTGTTCGGCACGTGTAGTTCGTTTGTCAACGATATGGCATAAAATGACATTGCGGAATGCAAAGAGACAAATGAGGCTGGTAAGCAAGATACCGATAGCCGATAGAATGATAATTCTTTTTTTGCTGGACGTTTCCATCTTCTTTTTCTTGATGTGATAATCGCTGCAAAGGTAGATAATAATTCGGGCAACAGGCGGAGTATTTTCCTCTTTTTAGAGTTATATCCATCAGTAGAAAAAAGAAAATACGAAAAAATGGTTGGTTGTTCGCTTTTGAGCGTACAACTGTCCGTTTTCGTACACCGCTCTGTTTTGTGATTCCGTTGATTATTAGTTGGTTATCTTTTTGGCACGCTCGTTGCATCTCTATAGTCGCAAGCGGACAACGAAGAAAAATGAAAAAACTTCAGAAGGTTGCAACCGTTTGAGACGCTTGATCCGTCTAATAAACAGAAGAACAAAAAAAGAAAGTTGAACTAATAAAAAATATACAATTATGAAGACTACAGTATTATTCAGAATGATGGTTTTAGTGGCAATGGTAGTTGCCGGTATCGCCAATACAACAGTGAAAGCACAGGACAATAACTTCATTACTAATGAAGAGAAAGTAGATGATCTTGTTGTTTCGAAAGTGATTTACAGACTCGATGGTTCTCTCTATCGCCACATGAAATATGATTTTACTTATGATGATCAAAAGAGAGTGACATCCAAAGAAGCTTTCAAATGGGATGCTTCTACTGAAAAATGGATACCGTATTTCAAAATTGATTATACTTATTCATCTAATGAAATCACTTTGGTATATGCACGCTGGAATGACTCTCACAGAGCTTATGATGATTCTGTAGAAAAGAGTGTTTATGAACTGAATGATGCTAATATGCCGATCGCGTATATGAACTACAAGTGGAATGATAAATGGATTGAAGAATCCGGTTCCAGCTGGGCTATGAATGTTTCTGCTCCGGCAACTAATGAAGCAACTCTGCTGACTGCCAGCAGATAAAAATAAATCGGAGTTGTGAAACTCCTTCTCTCTCTTTTAATTTAACTACATTAAAAACGGTGGATTTCCTTATGGAATAATCCACCGTTCTGTTTATCTGATGAACAGTTATGATTAGCTTTTTGTAACTCTTCAATATTTATTTAACGAGTGGTAGATATTCTCCATAACCTTCCTCTTTCATTTTATCTTTCGGGATAAAACGAAGTGAAGCGCTATTGATGCAATAACGTAATCCGCCTTTCTCTTTCGGACCATCTGTGAATACGTGTCCCAAATGGGCATCTCCGGTTCTACTGCGCACTTCCGTACGTATCATGCCATGCGAAGTATCTTTCTTCTCTGCGATCAGATCTTTTTGAATCGGTTGGGAAAAACTTGGCCACCCGCAACCCGAATCGAACTTGTCGGTAGAAACAAACAAAGGCTCTCCGGTGGTAATATCAACATAAATGCCTGGGCGATGCTCATTCCAGTATTCATTGTGGAAAGCTGGTTCGGTGGCATTCTTTTGGGTTACGGCATATTGTTCCGCCGAGAGTTCCTTGCGGAGGGTTGAGTCATCCGGTTTTTGATACACTTTTGTTTTCGGTGCATTGGCTTTGCGTGCCATTTCAAATAAAGCGGGATTGATATGACAGTATCCACCCGGATTTTTATCCAGATAGTCCTGGTGGTAAGTCTCTGCCGCATAGAAATTAGTCAATGGCTTTACTTCTAGGACAATAGGAGTTTTATATTGTGCGGATAATAATTGAATTGCCTGCTTGATGACAGGAAGATCTTCTTTATTTATATAATAAATTCCGGTTCTATACTGTGTTCCCCGGTCATTACCCTGACGGTTGAGGCTGGTAGGGTCAATTGTCTTGAAATACAGATCGAGCAGTAAATTTAAATCTATCGTTTTAGGATCATAAACCACCTTTACTGTTTCGGCAGCATTGGTTTTTCCGGAACAGACCTGTTCATAACTCGGATTGGCAACATTACTGTTGGCATATCCTACTTGAGTACTTTCTACTCCTCGAATTTGTTTCAGGAAGTGTTCGGTTCCCCAAAAGCATCCTCCTGCAAAATAAATTTCCGCTTGACTTTTCATTGGTTTTGCAATTCCTAAAAATACATTACTAATCATTATAATCACTATGACGATAAAATACTTCATATCCGTTAGTTCTTTCTATAGTAACGGATGAACCAACGGATATGTTTTAAGGAACTACTATACTAAACTCAACTTTATTTCTTTTTTATTCAATGACCTGTCCTTTGTAGAAGTCCAGAATTTTAGTCCGGAACAGATACTCGTATTTAGATTGTAATTTATCAGAAAGAGCCTTGGTCATATTTAGTTTGGCTTCATTATATTCCACAAAGGTAGCTTTGCCATTATTAAACTTTTCGTTCATGAGTCGGAAAGACTCTTCGCTGGCTTTCACTGCCACTTCACTGGAATTGTATTTGCTTTCTGCAGCTAAAGCATTGTACCAAGCCTGCTGAATCTCTTTATAAAGAACCTTTTTGGCATTATCCAGTTTCAGATTCTGATTGAAGTGTTGTAAACGTGCTGTACGAACGCGGTTCCGAGTAGCGAACCGATTGAATAAAGGTACACTGAGACTGAAAGCAATGCTTTTGTTTCGATTCTCTCGCATTTGAGTTCCGAAATTATTTTTTAAATCAGAAGAGAATCCCGTTCCCCAATTTCCCCCTAGATTGAGTTGCGGATAGAAACCGCTTTGTGCAATACGGATACTTTTTTCACTCCCCAATAATCTGTATTGTGCTGCTTGAATCTCCGGTTTGTTGGTAACTGCATATTGGTAAATTTCATCTGGAGGCGTCAGCAGGGTAGTGACAAATGTGGTGTCAGCCTTCTGTATGGAGAGAAGGTGCGGATTACTTAATTCTAGTAGTTGGCTTAGGTCGAGGAGTGCTAGTTGGTAATCATTATCGGACTGCGTTACACTTAATTCGTCTTGAGCAACACGGGATTTCGCTTCCGCTACTTCTGAAGGCGAAGCTTTGCCTACTTCAAAAAGCCGGACGATTCGGTTGGACTGCTCTTTGCTGAGTTCAACCTGGTTGATTGCTACTTGTTTCAGTTCCTGAGTTAACAGAACTTTTAAATACGCAGAAGTAACCTGAATCGCTATATCTTCTTTCGCTTTCTCCAAATCGGCTGTGGCTGCTTTGAAATTTAGTTTGGCTAGTGCATATTGATTGGGTATCTCAAAACCAGTGAAAAGCGGAATTTCTGTCGAAAGAGATGCGTTAGTTCCATAATTATATGTGTTCTTATAAACTTGATATTGATTTCCATCTTTATCAGTCTCTGTCACACTGTTACGTCCCCAGCGCCAATTTTGTCCGGCAGAGCCGTTAAGGTTTGGCAAGAGTTGTGTAACGGAACTTCAGATTCTTGAGCGGAGCAAGTGATTGCTCCCACAAGGCATATGATTGCTGTTTTTATTCTCATTGTTATAGGTCAAACTAAATTATTTATCTTTTTTTCTCTGCACCACGTATTTTGTCCTGAACGGTTACCCCTTTCTTGATTTCTATCTTGATCCCATCACTCATACCGGCAGTCACCTGTGTACGCTGGAACTTTTGTTCGGGCACTGAATCTGTCATGATGTACACAAATGTAGAGTCACCACTAAATTCAACAGTGCTTTCGGGTACTGCCAATACCTGATTGGCTCTTTGTAATACGATTTCCGCATTAGCCGAATATCCGGAACGGATCAGTACGGAATCCGGAATGGTAATTGCAGCCTTGATTTCAAATTGGTTGGCACCATTGGTTTCTACCCCTTTCGGAGAGATATATTCCAGAATGGCGTTGAAAGTCAGATTCTGCAAAGCTCCGATTGTCAGTTTGATCGGCATCTGTTCATGGATACGTCCCACTTCCGTTTCATCAATATTACCACGGAAAATCATGTCGTTCATATTGGCTACCGTAGCAATCGTGGTTCCATCATTGAACGTGTTACTCATAATCACGGAATTACCCGCTTTTACAGGTACGTCCAGAATTAACCCGTCAATGGTAGAGCGAATCATCGTGCTACTGAAGGAGGCACTGTTTTTGGTAATTCCTTCTTTTACGATTTCCAGATTGTCTTTGGCCGTCTGTCTCTCTTCGCGAGCCTGCTTCAAAGCCACTTCACTTTTCTCATATTCTTCCCGGCTAATCAGCTGATCTTCGTACAACTTCTTTACGCGGGCAAAATCCGTTTCTGCCTGTGTTGCATTAATCTCTGCCAGGCGCACACGACTTCCGCGGAGTTCAGTTGTCCGAGTTCGGGAATTACTTTGACTTTCGCGATCACTTCCCCTTTTCTTACCGATTGTCCGGCTTCTTTATATACTTCGTCGATAATGCCCGAAATTTGCGGCTTGATTAAGATTTCGTCTCTCGGTTCCACCTTTCCGGTAGCTACTGTTGTTTTTGGAGGTCAGTCACTTCCGGTCTAACTGTTTCGTAAGTGATTACCTTAGGTTTGGATTTCTGATAAAGAAATACGAATGTTCCGACAAGAATGATAGCAACGACTACCAATAATGTGATTTTCAGATACTTTTTCATGATTTTATTTATGATTTTATTATTTACGGTTGATGATTGTCTTACGTCTCTAAACAACTGAACAACACCCGCTCTACAATGATTTCTCAATCGTAAATCGTAAATTGTCCAATCGTCCAATCTCCTTATTCATCCCGGATTGCTTCAATCGGTTTGATAGCCATCGCACGGTAAGCAGGTGCCAGTCCTGCCAACATGCCCAGTGCAATCAGAAGCGCACAAGTACCGATTGCCAGTCCGAAAGTAACTTGAAAACGGACATCCCCTCCGTCAGCATTTGCTCCCATCTCAACCAGTTGCAATACCATGACGGCAAAGGAAATTCCCACATTCCCGCAATGGTAGTAAGTACCATACTTTCCGATAAAATTTGTTGCAGGATATCTTTCGGTCGTGCGCCGATCGCCCGGCGGATTCCAATTTCAGTGGTACGTTCTTTGACGGTCACCATCATAATATTGGATACGCCGATGGCGCCTGCCAGCAAGGTACCCAAACCTACCATCCAAACCAGTATGTTGATACCGATAAACAAGTTATCGACCATAGAGAACATGGCTTCGGCATTCAGGCACATGACAGCTTGTTTGTCATCCGGAGAGATATAATGTGCGGCTTTAATGACCTGTTCCATTTGGGGTTGTACTTCAGACACTTTGACTCCATGCTTCGCGGTGAAACAGATCACATCGATTTGTCCTCCCATGTTGTAAGTCTGCTGCATCGTAGTGAAAGGAAGAGTGACGGCTTCTGACGCCCGCCCCTGTATATTCATATCACCTTCGGAAGAAGACATGCCAATCACTTGATAATAAATGCCATCTACCCGTACATATTTGCCACACGGGTCTTCTCCCGGTTTGAAAAGACTTTCATAAATTCGTTTTCCGATGACACATACTTTGCGTGCTTCCTTTATATCCACCTCATTGATGAACCTGCCGTATGCCATTTCCTGCGATTCAATGTGGAGATAATCCGGATACAGTCCTTTCACGCTACAATCATATTTCTTATCTTCATATACGGCTTTGGAACCCCAACGGGCTACGGACGGAGTAATGATCTCCACCTCTTTCACTTGGGAGCGAAGACGGTCGATGTCGGTAGATTCCAGATTCCACCATCTTCCTTTGCGAAAACCTTTGTAAGCCTCGCCCGTTCTTTGGGCGGCAAGGAAGCCGGAGTTGGTGGCAAATCCCTCAAAGTTCTTTTTCTGCATCATCTCTTGCAATCCCTGTCCGCCGCCGATGAGGGCGACGAGCATGAAGATTCCCCAGAAAACACCGAATGCAGTCAGCAGACTTCTCGTCTTATTTCTTGTAATGGTGATGAGGATTTCCTCACACGTATCCATGTCTATTCTCATAATCTTAATCGGCTCTAAGTGCTTCGATCGGTCGGATGCTGACTGCTTTGCGGGCAGGGAATAATCCGGCTAACGTACCAGCTATTATTAATGTGAGTGTAGCCTGTATGGCGATTCTTATATCTACTGTCGGGTTCAGGAAAACAGTTTCCGTCCACATTCCGGTGTCCATGGTCTGATTGCCGAAAGCGCTGTTCATCCATTCGGTCACTCCGATACCGGCCACCATGCCGATATATCCGAATATGGTGGTGATGGTGACGCTCTCTACGATAATCAACCAGAGAATGGAAAGCGGTTTGGCTCCCAAAGCCTTACGAATACCAAACTCGCGGGTACGTTCTTTGACGGTAATCAGCATGATGTTGGAAACTCCAACGATTCCGCTAAGTAATGTAAAGATGCCGATTACCCAGATAGCGATACGCAGCATGCTCGAACCTTGCTGCTGTTGCAGATAGTTGGTAAACCGATTCCAGATCCAGATAGCGCTGTGGTCTGTCGGGTCAAAACGATGATTGGCTCCCAATACTTTGCGGTAATGGGCTTCAAAAGCCTCATTGGCCTCAATTGTTTCCAGATTTTTGGTAGTCATGACCAGGTTATTCAGCTTGTCTCCTTTGTTATAAATCGTTTGAAGAGTGGTAAAAGGAATGTATGCATCGCTGTCACCGCTATCTCCTTTATCATTGTAGAGACCTACTACCTGATAAACCACATTACCGGCATTGATAAACTGTCCGATTGGTTCGGTATGGGTTTTATCAAAAAGAATTTCTGCTGTCTTTTTATGGAGCACAATAACTTTCCGGCGTTCCTTGATATCGATTTCATTGATAAAACGTCCTTCGAAAAGCTTCACGACTTCTACCTCTGTATGATTGGGATATACGCCGGAAAGGTTCAGGCTGACGTATTCTTGCCCGAAACTAAGATTTACGGCTCCCTGCCACACGGTTGCTCCGGCCTTGATGACATGATTCGGGAAATAATGACTGGTAGCATCCATGTCTTTATTGTCCAGTTGCACCCGTCTTCCTTCTTTCAGTCCGTCGTATGATTTGCTGGTCCATCCCGGAAAAATCTTGATGGAGTTCATGGCACGTTCGGAAGCTGATTGCTCAAATGCGTGGATCAGTCCGTTACCTGCACCCAGTAGGACGATGAGCATAAATATTCCCCATGCGACGGCAAATCCGGTGAGAAAAGTCCTTAACTTATTGCGTTTGATGGTACTATATATTTCTTGCCAAATATCAATCATATTTTAAGTATTAAGTAATGAGTATCAAGTATTAAGTATTAGGCTGCGCTGTGACCGCATGGAATTAATACTTATTTCATAATCCCGTCTTTTTCCGAAAGGAGAAGCGTCATGGTCGATATTATCTTCAATACGTTCGATGATTCCGTCCTTGATATGTATTATCTTGTCTGTCTGGTTGGCGACTCCACTTTCGTGGGTGACAACGACAATCGTCATTCCCTGTTTATGAAGATCTTTCAGAATCTGCATTACTTCTACAGAAGTTTTACTATCCAAAGCTCCTGTTGGCTCATCTGCCAGAATGATTTGTGGTTGAGTGATTAAAGCCCGTGCGATGGCCACACGTTGTTTCTGACCGCCACTCATTTCGTTCGGCATGTGATGCGCCCAGTCTTTTTAAACCCAGGCGGTCGAGATATTCCAATGCAAGTGCATTCCGTTTTTGCGACTTATTCCTTGATAGAATAGCGGAAGCGCTACATTCTCTACTGCATTTTTAAAGGAAATCAGGTTGAATGACTGGAAGATAAATCCGATCATACGGTTGCGATATTCGCAGCTTTGGTCTCGCTTAAGTTCTTGATGAGTACGTTGTTCAGATAATAATCTCCGGTATCGTAATTATCAAGAATACCTAATATGTTAAGTAAAGTCGATTTTCCTGACCCTGACGCTCCCATGATAGAAACAAATTCTCCCTGTTCGATATTGAGATTGATACCTTTAAGTACATGGAGAGGCGCTCCGTTGTTGTAGGTCTTGTTGATATTCGTTAGTTGTATCACAATTTTCTTTATTTAGTTTCTGTTTTCTTGATAATTTTCTACTATTAGACGTGTGAAAGATACGAAAAGTTGCAAACAGGTTGAACTTTTTTTGAAAAACATTTTGTAGACTCAATCTTCTTTACGTAATTTGTGTGCAGTAAACTTAATGATTAACTAACCCTTTTAAATAAAAGTATCATGAATTCAAACATGGAAGAAACCCTACGTAGTAGGTATTGACATTGGCGGAACGAATACCGTCTTTGGAATTGTAGACGCACGCGGAACTATTATTGCCAGCAGTTCAATCAAAACATCCGGTTACCCTACAGTGGAAGAATACGCTGATGAAGTGTGCTAAAAGTCTGCTTCCATTGATTATTGCTAATGGTGGTGTTGATAAAATCAGAGGTATTGGTATCGGTGCTCCGAATGGTAACTACTATACGGGAACGATTGAATTTGCTCCGAACCTGCCTTGGAAGGGAATTCTTCCGTTGGCAGCCATGTTTGAGGAAAGACTGGGTATTCCCACTGCTTTGACAAACGACGCTAACGCTGCTGCTATCGGTGAAATGACTTACGGTGCTGCCCGTGGTATGAAAGATTTTATCATGATTACTCTGGGTACAGGTGTAGGTAGCGGTATCGTTATCAACGGTCAGATGGTTTATGGCCACGATGGTTTTGCCGGAGAGTTGGGTCATGTTATCGCTCGTCGCGATGGTCGTCTTTGTGGTTGTGGCCGTAAAGGTTGTCTGGAAACTTATTGTTCGGCTACCGGTGTAGCCCGTACTGCTCGTGAATTTTTGGCTGCTCGCACTGATGCAAGTCTGCTCCGTAATATTCCTGCAGAAAACATTACTTCAAAGGATGTATATGACGCAGCCGTTCAAGGCGATAAACTGGCACAGGAAATCTTTAGCTTTACAGGTAACATCTTGGGTGAAGCACTGGCAGATGCTATTGCATTCTCCAGTCCTGAAGCAATTGTATTGTTCGGCGGTTTGGCTAAGTCCGGTGACTATATCATGAAACCGATTCAGGAATCAATCGATAGGAATATCCTGAATATCTATAAAGGTAAGACGAAATTGCTCGTTTCCGAACTGAAGGATTCTGATGCCGCCGTACTGGGTGCCAGTGCATTGGCTTGGGAACTGAAGGATCTGAAAGAATAACATTTCATTATTATAATAAAGGTAATGAAGCCTCGGGAGTTTATGACTTTCGGGGCTTTGTTTTATTTGGTCCTTTCTGACGTATACGGCTTATTCAGACAAAGGGTTATCTCACCGGGTGAGAAAATATTCTCATACCTATGAGAAATTATTCTCATTGCAATGAGAGTGCATTTTGCTTTTTTTCTCATAGGCATGAGAATGTTTGAAAAATGCACAAAAAAGGGAACCTCATAATGAAG
>VOFD01000786.1_pt1 | contig 76000 bp, 86 predicted proteins | sample 5384101 | NCBI WGS metagenome assembly VOFD01 (sample SAMN12384723, study PRJNA508395) | human gut metagenome | isolation source: healthy gut C | host: Homo sapiens
GGTGAAAGCTTATTGGAGCGGGAGGTGCACACCGCCTGCGGGAGCGATATGATGAGCGATGTGCTCGCCTTTGTTAAGGAGCAGGCAGTTCTGCTCACGGGGCTAGTCAATCCTCAGGTAATCCGTACGGCGGAGATGATGGATATGCAGTGCATCGTTTTTGTGCGCGGCAAGCAGCCGGATGAGGATATGAGGGCCTTGGCAGCAGAGCGCGGTATGGTGCTACTCTCTACGGAATATGAAATGTTTACCTCCTGTGGGATGCTCTATGCAAACGGCCTGCGCGGCCGCAGCGGCGCCTGATGGAATGCAGCAGTGGGGGAGAAACTCAGTCAGGTGATAACTGCGAAAAGGATGGTCATAGAGAATGGACAGCGTAAAACTGCATTATGAGGTGTCGGGAGATGACTTCACCCGCGCGGGGGAGGCTTCCGGCGATGTCAAGCGCGTGCTCAAGGAGCTGGGGTTTGATCCGGATGTTGTGCGCAACGTCTCCATCGCCATGTATGAGGGGGAGATCAACATGGTCATCCACGCCGGCGGCGGGGAGATCGATGTGGAGATTTCACCGGATTGCATCCAGATGGTGCTTGCCGATCACGGCCCCGGTATTAAGGATGTGGAGCTTGCCATGAAGGCGGGCTATTCTACCGCGCCGGATCAGGTGCGTTCCCTGGGCTTCGGCGCGGGGATGGGGCTGCCAAATATGAAAAAATATACGGATGAGATGGTGATTGAAACGGAGATTGACGTTGGCACTACCATGCGCCTGAAAGTCTATACCCAAAACCAGCCGTCGGCCTGAACAATGATGCTGTCAGGCTGTGAGAAAGGGCCCGATGGGCTTTGCCCCACGGGGAAGAGGTGACGACAAATGGAGGCTTTTTTTCCATTCGGTGCGTCTGGATGAGGAAAAATGCGAGGGCTGCACCAATTGCATCAAGCGGTGCCCCACCGAAGCAATCCGTGTGCGTAATGGGAAGGCGCACATTATTTCCGAGCGCTGCATCGATTGCGGCGAATGCATCCGAATCTGCCCGCACCACGCGAAATATGCGGAGTGCGATTCCTTCAATAAAATACTGGATTATAAATACCGTGTCGCGCTGCCTGCGCCAACGCTGTACGGCCAGTTTAATAATCTGGACGATGTGGATTATGTGCTGACTGCATTGAAATCGATGGGCTTTGACGATGCGTTTGAGGTGTCCCGCGGGGCGGAGCTCGTCAGCAGCGCCACCAGGATTCTGATGGAGAGCGGAAAGCTGAAAAAGCCCGTGATTTCCTCTGCTTGCCCGGCGGTGTGCAGGCTCATCCGCGTCCGATTCCCGAAGCTGATCGATCATCTGCTCGATCTGAATTCCCCAATGGAGGAGGCGGCAAGGCTCGCCCGCATTGAGGCTGGTGGAGAAAACGGGGCTTGCTCCATCGGAGATCGGCATCTTCTTCCTGACGCCCTGCCCGGCGAAAAACACGGCGGTCAAGCAACCGCTGGGGCTGGAGAAATCCAATGTGGATGGCGTGGTGGCGATCAAAAACGTATACCCTGTCCTGTTCCAGCAGATGGATAAGGTCAAATCGCCGGAGAATATGCGTCAGTCGGGGCTCATCGGCGTGAGCTGGGCCGGCAGCGGCGGGGAATCTGCGGCGCTCCTGCGCGACCGTTACCTTGCTGCGGACGGCACGGAGAATGTGATCAAAGTGCTTGAAGAGCTGGAGGATGAAAAGCTTAACGATATCGATTTTATTGAGCTTAACGCCTGCACAGGCGGCTGTGTTGGCGGCGTGCTCACGGTGGAAAACCCATTTGTCGCCCGCGCGCGGCTGCAAAGGCTCCGGCGCTACCTGCCCGTTTCCTGCAATCATTTGGAGGATGACGAAATTCCGCGGGAGATGTATTGGCAGCGCCCGCTGGAGGCGAGCTCTGTTTTGAAGCTGGCGGATAACGTAATTGATGCGATGAAGCGCATGAATGAATTAAACGAATTGCACGAGCGGCTACCGGGGTTGGATTGCGGCACCTGCGGCGCGCCTTCCTGCCGGGCACTCGCAGAGGATATCGTGCGGGCATGGCCAGCGAGCAGGATTGTGTGTTCTTCATGAGCAAGCAGGCGAAATCCACAGAATTTGAGAACTACATACCTGCCCCCTTCCGCAAGAAGGAAGAGAGAGATACGGATTAGAATCCTACTGAAATCAGCTGAAAACCTGGCCGGAAGGATGTGGAGAAAATGACGGTAGAAGAGCTTGCACAGCGCCTGGAGCTGCGTGTGGCCGTGGGTGGGGGGCGCTTTCCCGCGAGGTGGCGGGCGGCTACTGCGGCGACTTGCTCAGTTGGGTGATGTCCCGCGCGCAGAGTGGCGACGTGTGGTTCACCGTAATGGGCAATGTCAATTCCATTGCCGTGGCGATGCTTGCGGACGTGGCCTGCATCGTGTTGTGCGAGGATGCGCCGCTCGATGAGGACGCGCGCGCGTGCACAAGAAAAAGGGATTGCCGTGCTGGTGAGTGAGGAGAATGCTTACCGGCTCGCCTCCCGGTTATCTGTTCTGATCTGACGAAACGGCAAACACGGGTTTGCCGCGTAAGAATATGCCGAAAAGGGCAAAAGGGACTCATGCAAAGTGCGGGGCGTTTTGCATGGAGTCCTTTTTGTTTTGTGACGAAATTGTCATCCGCCGGTCACCGGATATTCACCTTGCGCCTTTATACTGAAGGCAAAGCAGATGGGGAAGGGAATCGTTCGCCTTGGGTTGAAACACGAATATATCAACTCTGCCCTTCCCCAATCGAAGTGAACGTTTTTATGCTGAAAAAAGTGGAGCAGAGTAGGAGGAAAGATATCATGATGGAAATTTTGCGCGTAGAGCACCTGAACAAAATCTATGGCAGCGGAGATACCGCTGTGCATGCGCTGGACGACGTATCGTTCACGGTAGAAAAAGGCGAATTCGTTGCGATCGTCGGCCCTTCAGGCTCCGGTAAATCAACATTAATGCACATTCTTGGAGGCGTGGACAGCCCAACTTCGGGCAAAGTGTTCGTCGATGGTACGGAGATCGGCACACTGGATGAAACAGAGCTTGCCATTTTCCGCAGGCGGCAGATCGGGCTGATCTATCAGTTTTACAATCTGATCCCTGTTTTGAATATAAAGAGAACATTACGCTTCCGCTCCTGCTCGACGGGCGAGAGGTAGATGAGAAATCGCTTTCCGATCTGGTGAGCTCGCTCGGGCTTACCGACCGGTTGGGCTACCTGCCTAATCAGCTTTCCGGCGGGCAGCAGCAGCGCGTGTCCATCGGGCGCGCGCTGATTACGCACCCCGCGTTGATCCTCGCGGATGAGCCGACGGGAAACCTGGATCGACAAAACAGCGCGGAGATCATCGAGCTGTTAAAGATGTTCAATCGGCAGCATAGCCAAACGCTGCTGGTCATCACGCATGATGAAAATATCGCCTTGCAGGCAGATCGAATCCTTGTCGTGGAGGATGGCAGGATCATGCGGGATGAGACGCTGCGCTCCTGCCCCGGAGGGGAGGGGAAAGCGCAATGAATATTGTCAACCGGCTCACCCTACGCTGCTTGAAGCTGAATAAGCGGCGCACGTTGGTGACAATCATTGGGATCATTCTTTCTGTCGCGATGCTCACGGCGATCTCAACGATCTTCTTTTCGTTTATGGATCTGATGCAGCGTGATACGATTGCAAAATCCGGCGAGTGGCATGCGAGCCTCAACGGCGTGGAGCCGGAGAAGCTGGCCCAGGCGGAGCAGGCGGAAAATGTGAAAGCTGTTCTGTTGACGCGGAATATTGGTTTTACAAAATTTATAGAATCAAAAAATCCGGATAAGCCGTTTTTCTATATTGAAGAATATAATACACCGGCTTTTACACACCTAAATCAAACGCTGGCATCGGGGCGGCTGCCGCAGCGCGCGGGAGAGGCCGCAATCTCCCAGGATGCACTCAACGCCGGGGCAAAGCTGCAAATCGGTGATACCGTTACGTTTCAGCTTGGCTATCGGATTGGCGATCCGGGCGGCTCCGGGAGTGAGAAACGGCTGAGCACAGGGGATTATCCTGTGAGAAACACAGATGGTTCTCTAGCGGAGCGCTTTGAGCCGAGAGGGGAAAAGACGTATACAATCACCGGCATCCTGAAGGGCGCTTCGGGAAAATATGATAACGAAATGGCCAGCGCGTTTCCGATCATCGGCTATTGTGACGCAGCTTCTCTTGTTGCTGAGGGGGAGCTGGCCGATCCCGCTCTGGTATTTGACCCAGTGCGCCGTTCGATTTATCAGGAGGTGGAGGAGCTGGCGGAGAAGATCGGCGCACAAGGATATCAATTCAACGGCTCGCTGCTGCGCTTTTACGGCCTGACAAGCAGGGACGCCCTGCAAAGCGCGGTGAGCCTGTTCGCAGGCATTCTGCTGCTGGTGGTTATCACCGGTTCGGTGATGTTGATTTACAACGCCTTTTCTATCTCCGTTGCGGAGCGCAGCCGGTATCTCGGGATGCTGGCAAGCGTGGGCGCTAAAAGCGGCAAAAACGCGGCTCAGTCTATTTTGAGGGATTTCTGCTGGGAATCATTGCGATCCCGGCCGGGTTGCTGGCCGGGCTGGGCGGGATCGGCGTCACCTTTGCCCTGATGAACACCGCGCTCAGGGATGCGCTCGGTCTGATTGTGGATGTGCGCGTGGTGGCTTCGCCGCTGTCGATTCTGCTGTCTGTGCTGTTGTCCGTGCTGGTGATTTTTTTCTCTGTCTGGCGGCCAGCCTGGCGCGCCTCTCGCACGATGCCGATCGATGCGATTCGGCAGACAAAAGAGGTAAAGCTTTCCGGAAAAATGGTGAAAACCTCGCGCCTGACGCGCCGGCTTTTTGGATTTGAAGGCGAGATTGCGCTGAAAAACCTGAAACGCAACCGTGGCCGTTATCGCACGACGCTCCTTTCCCTGACGGTGAGTGTCGTGCTGTTCCTGACGGTATCCTTCGGCATCCATTGGCCGTGACAGCCTACGGCTTGGAGGAGGAGGGCTATGCCTGCGATATGATCGTCATGCCCAGAGGCCTGGAGAAATCGCAGCAGAAGGAGTTGTTTCGGCGTATTCTGGCCGAAGGCCAGGTGACAAAGTATACCATTGAAGATAGCATGAACTTTCAAACAGCACTCCCAGAGGAGGATGTGAACCGGGAATTCTGCTCGCAGGCTGGCTTTTCAAAGGCGGGCGGAAAATATATCGTGCCCATCAGCATCCTAATTTTGGAGGAGTCTTCTTTCAAAGCCTATGCGAAGGAAGTTGATGTGGATCTGGGAGATTATGAAAATCCACAGGAGCGCAAGGCCATTTTGGTGAACCGGGATACCTGGCGGGTGCAGGATGCAGAAACGCAGGAGCGAATTATAAAAACATTTGATCTGCTCGAATTGAAACGCGGCGACCGGGTTTTGCTGTCGCGGCTGTCAGGAAAAGCAGAAGCCGAGCAGACGTTTGGAGCCATCCGTATCGCAGATATCGTTTCACAAAAGCCCTTTGGCGTGTCGGATGCATTCGGCGTGATGCTCGTCGTGCCGGAGCAGACGGGCCGCGCGATGCGCGCGGCCTATGCAGAAAAAGCTCAGTGGAGAGGAGAAGCAATCCATGCTGGAGGAATTTTCATCCCTTCGGTTGGATACGGACGCCCCGATAAGGTGCGTGAAATTCTTGAAGGCTATCATACGCCGGGGCTCCCGGAACAAGTGGTTTATAATGATTATGCGGAATCGCAGGAGGAGTTTGAGCATGTAATTCTAATCATCTCTGTTTTTTCGGGCGGCTTTATCGCCCTGATCACGCTCATCTGTGTGGCGAATATGTTTAATACGATTTCTACCAGCATGGTCTTGCGTCAGCGTGAGTTTGCCATGCTGCAATCGGTCGGCATGACGCCGAAGGGCTTCCGGAAGATGGTCCGCTTTGAGAGCCTGTTCTACGCCCTGAAAACGCTGCTGTATGGCTTACCGTTCAGCTTTGTCATAATGGCTCTGCTCCAGCTGGCGCTTGGGAGGAGCTTTGATATTCCCTTTCAGATGCCGTGGCTTGCCCTGCTCTGTGTGGTGGCGGGCGTGCTGGCAATCGTGGGGCTTACGATGCTTTATGCGAGCGCTAAGCTGAAAAAGGGGAATATGATTGATACACTTAAGAATGAAAATATATAAGGAAATTTTGGGACGCGCTGCGGCTAAACTGCGGCGTGTCCCCCCTTCGTTTTCGTGTAGAATTGGTCAAAGAGGTTCCGAAGGGGGAGGGATGTGGTATAATAGCTTCAAACAGAGTTTGAAGCATTGAAAAATGCCTGTCGGCGTGAACGCCTCCTGCCGCGATGCGGCAACGCCATTTTTCGCAGAGGCCGGTCTGGTGTATAATGATATGAAAGCTCCAAACGGGCCGCAAAGTTTCAAGCTTTGCAACTTGGAAGCTGTTTACGGCGCAGGATACCTTTGCTGTTTTGCCGAAACAGTCTAAAATCTAATTTTGGAGACAAACGGTGCGGTTGCACCGACTGATGATAAGGAAAGGGTGATCACCGTGAAGGAGTTTATGGGAGAGGATTTTTTATTGGATACCGAAACGGCGCGCCGTCTCTTCCGTGAGGGTGCGCAGAATACGCCGATTTTTGATTGGCACTGCCATCTCTCCCCAAAGGAAATCTATGAAAACCGTGAGCCGGAGGATATCGCGGCTTTATGGCTTGGCGGTGATCACTATAAATGGCGTGCGATGCGTTCCTATGGTATTGAGGAACAATACATCACTGGAGACGCGAGCGGGTATGAAAAATTTAAGGCTTATGCCTCCATGATGCCCGCCTGCATCGGAAACCCGCTTTACCACTGGTCGCATTTGGAGCTGCGCAGGTATTTCGGCATCGAGGAAACCCTGAGCGACAAAACAGCGGATACAATTTGGCACCGCGCAAATGAGCGCATCCATGCGGGCGGTTTTACTCCGCGCGGGCTGATTGAAAAGTCAAATGTGGTGGCCCTATGCACCACGGACGACCCGGCCGACACGCTGGAATACCACCAGCTGCTCAAGGCGGAAAAAGGCTTCAACTGCCGTGTGCTGCCCGCCTTCCGGCCCGATAAGGCACTTGGCATTGAACAGCCCGGCTTCCCGGATTGGATTTCTGTGATGGAGCAAACAGCGGGCGAGGGCATCGGTTCCTTTGCCACCCTGTGCGAAGTGATCAAGAAGCGGATCGCTTTTTTCGATTCCCTCGGCTGCCGCGCCAGCGACCATGCCTTTGGCCGCGTGCCTTACGCGGAGGCGACGGAGCTTCAGCTGGAGGAGATTTTTGAAAAGGGCGTGGCAAGGGCTCCCCTTTCGCAGTGGGAAATGGAGGCATACCGCACGGCGCTCCTGCAAGCGATGGCGCGTGAATACGCCCGTTTGGGCTGGGGCATGGCTGCATATCGGCCCAATGCGCAATAACAATACGCGCATGTTTCAGGCGCTTGGCCCCGATGCGGGCTTTGACTCCTGCGCGGATGACGCAGCGGCGCACAACCTTTCTCGTTTGCTCGACAGCCTCGATGTAGAGGGGAATCTCCCGCGGTCGATCCTTTTCGCGCTTAACCCGAAGGATAATTATGTATTGAGCACGATGCTCGGCAATTTCCAGAACAGCGACGCGCCGGGCAAAATCCAGTTTGGTTCCGCCTGGTGGTTTAACGACCATATCGACGGGATGCGTGAGCAGCTGCGCACGCTTGCAAACACGGGGGTTCTCGGCCGGTTTGTCGGCATGGTGACGGATTCCCGCTCGTTTTTATCCTACCCGCGGCATGAGTATTTCCGCCGCATCCTCTGCGGGATGCTTGGTGAGATGGTGGAGGAGGGCTGGTACCCGGCTGACATGGACACGCTGGTTGGGATTGTGCGGGATATCAGCTATGAGAATGCGGTGCGGTATTTTGGCATTTAGATGATTGATAAACGGAAAAAGAGCTCCCCATCTGCTGCTCGGCAGAAGGGGAGTTCTTGTGATTTGGACATTATTGAATCATTTTGCATGGATGGTTATGTTCGGTATAAGAGCAATTAAAAAGAGAAAATAGACGAATAAAACATAAAGCCCGCGCTTCTCCACTCTGACCTGCACCCCACTTGTTATCCAGTATACCATACTGTCTAACAAGTGGGGTGCAGGTCACTCCAAGAGATGTGCGGGCTGTTTTTATAGATTTTGTTTAGCCGGATAGAAATATGCCTTTTACCGCAGCTTCTTCAAATCCTCCTCCGCCAACGACGCAAGGTATTCGTCATACGTCTCCTTGCGGTCGATCACACGGTCAGGCAGGATTTCGATGATCCGGTCCGCAATCGTCTGCACGAACTGATGGTCGTGCGAGGTGAAGAGCAGCGTGCCGGGGAAGCTGATGAGCCCGTTATTCAGCGCTGTGATGCTCTCCAGATCCAGATGGTTCGTCGGCTCGTCCAAAATCAGCACGTTTGCGCCGGAAACCATCATCTTGCATAGCATGCAGCGCACGCGCTCGCCGCCGGAGAGCACCTTCGCCTTTTTGGTGGCCTCTTCGCCGGCAAAGAGCATCCGGCCGAGCCAGCCCGGATATCCGTTTCCAACTGCTCTCGAGAGAACTGGCGCAGCCAGTCGATGAGGGTTAGCTCGCAGCCGTCGAAAAACGCGGAGTTATCGCTCGGGAAGTAGGCGAGCGAGGTCGTCACGCCCCATTTATAGCTGCCTTCATCCGGTTCCAGCTCCCCGGCGAGGATCTGGAAGAGTGTGGTTTTCGCCACTGTATCCGAGCCGACAAAGGCAACTTTCTCATTCGGACGGATCGTAAAGCTCACATGGTCAAGCACCTTGCGGTCACCAACCGTTTTCGTCAGGTCCGTCACGGTTAAAGGTCGTTGCCCACTTCGCGATCCGGCTTGAAAGCCACAAATGGGTAGCGGCGGGAGGAAACGGGCATGGATTCGATATCGAGGCTTTCCAGCAGCTTTTTGCGGCTGGTGGCCTGCTTGGATTTAGAGGCGTTTGCGCTGAACCGGGCGATGAATTCCTGCAATTCCTTCTTTTTTTGGCCTCTGCCTTTTTGTTCTGCTCGCGTAGCTGGCGCTGAGCCAACTGCGTGTATTCATACCAGAAGTCATAGTTGCCGACATACAGCGCGAGCTTGCCGTAATCGATATCCACGATGTGTGTGCAAACCTTGTTGAGAAAATGCCGGTCATGGGAGACGACAATGACCGTGTTTTCAAAGTCGAGCAGGAAATCCTCCAGCCACTGTATGGCAGCGAGATCCAGGTGGTTGGTCGGCTCGTCGAGCAGCAGGATATCCGGATTGCCAAAGAGCGCTTGAGCAAGCAGCACCTTCACCTTATCATCGCCGTCGAGCTCCTTCATTTTGGCGGAATGCTTCTCGTTTTCAATGCCAAGGGCGTTTAGGAGGATCTCCGCGTCGCTCTCAGCACTCCAGCCGTCCATCTCCGCAAATTCGGCCTCCAGCTCGCTGACGAGCAGGCCGTCCTCCTCCGTGAAATCCTCTTTGGAATAGAGGGCCTCCTTTTGATCCATAATCTCCACAAGCTTTGCGTTGCCCATGAGCACGGTGCGAATCACGTCGTATTCGTCGAATGCATAGTGATCCTGTTTTAACACGGAGAGCCGCTCGCCGGGAGTGATATTGACTTCGCCCTTATTCGGTTCCAGCTCACCGGAAAGAATTTTCAAAAAGGTAGATTTGCCCGCGCCATTTGCGCCGATGATGCCATAGCAGTTGCCGGCGGAAAAGGTGACGTTCGCCCGCTCAAAGAGCACGCGCCCGCCGTATTGCAGGCTAACATTGGAGGTACTGATCATGAAAAGAGCTCCCTTTTTTGGTAATAGGGAATACAAACAGTTTTTTATCATAGCATGGAACCTTTGAAAAAGCAAGCAGTTACGCGGCTTGCAGAGCGGCCGGAGAAAAATGAAAAAATCCTATTGACAGATGGAACGCCCCGGCATATAATAGCTACAAATCCAAATTGGCAAACCGGTGAGTAAGAGTAGTACCCATGGCGAAGCCTTTCTAAGAGAGCCGCAGGCGGTGCGATTGCGGCAAAGGATACCATAGCGAATGGACTTACGAGGGCAATCCGAGCCTCTGGTCACAGGGGTTAGGTGCGACGGGAGCTTCACCCGTTACCAGCGAAGCACGCATGGCTGTGCGTGAAAAGAGTGGGCTTGCAGGGTGTGCAAGCCAAGTCGGGTGGTACCGCAGGAGTGATCATCAGCTCTTGTCCCAACAGGAATGTTGAGACAAGGGCTTTTTTATTTTTTAAAAATATGTCAGGAGGGAGCGGCATGGGCGTTCCGGGTAAGCGATGGCGCAGGGGAAGCAACCTCACGCCGGCCACATCCGTTTTTATCACTTATAAGAGAATGAAAGGAAAGATGATCATGAAAAAGTTTACAAAAATAGTTGCCCTTGCGGTGAGCGTGATTCTGATTGTGTGCGCGTTTTCAGCCTGCACTGGTAACGGCACGGGAGAAGAGAGCCAGAATGAGGGCGCGGCCTCTGGAGCAGTCAAAAAAATTGGTATCATCCAGTATGCGCCGCACGCCTCGCTTGACAATTGTTACAAAGGCCTGATCCAGGGCTTGGAGAAGGCGGGCTATAAAGACGGTGAAAAAGCGAAGATCGATTTCCAGAATGCAAACGGCGAGGATCAGATGGCAACGCAGATTGCCAACAATATGGCGGCTCAGAAATATGATCTTATCATTGGCATCGCAACGCCTGCCGCAACGGCCGCTTATAGCGCGGCGCGCAGCGCCAATATCCCGACAGTGTTCTGCGCGGTATCTGATCCGGTGGCTGCAAAGCTTGTTACCTCCCTTGACGAGCCCGGCAACAATACGACCGGCACAACCGACCTGTTGAATCTGGAAGCACAGATGAAAATGATCCGCGCCCTCCAACCGGATGCGAAAAAGATCGGAATCCTCTATACCACGAGCAGGCAAACTCTGTTTCCCACTTGAAGCAGTTCAAGGAGCTCGCTCCGAAATATGGTTTTGAAATTGTGGATATGGGCGTGCAGAGTGCAGCGGATATCCCGCAGGCCGCTGCAACGCTTGCCGCCAAAGTTGATTGCATCAACAATTTTACGGATAATAACGTTGTGAACAACCTCGGCGTGCTGCTCGCCAAGGCGAACGAAGCAGGCATCCCGGTATACGGCTCCGAGATCGAGCAAGTTGAAAAGGGCTGCTTAGCCTCCGAAAGCCTTGATTACGTTGCCCTTGGAGAGGAGACGGGCAAACTCGCGGGCCAGGTGCTCGGCGGCGCGGATGCGGGCAGCATCCCGGTTGCCCGTGTGAAGGATAGCGCCCCAGTCTACAACAGCGACGTGCTCGCAAAATTCAAGCTGACCTTGCCGGAGGCTTATAAGGATGCGCAGAAGGTGACGACTGCCTCCTGAGGCAGCTAAAAACGAGGATTGATTGAAGGGCACAGGGCTGGCGTGGATTTCCGCGCCAGCCTCAGGCCTCTTCTTGCAGACTTTGGACATCGGGCTTCGCACACGATAGGAATCACAGTAAAATCTGACAGTTGGTGTCTGTTATCTGAACATCTGTTATCGGAAAGTTGGGTTCTCATATGAATGAACTGTTTGGCATTTTAAAAGCCACGTTGGAGGAGGGCTTCGTCTATGCGATCCTGGCCTACGGCGTGTACATCACCTACAGCATTTTGGATTTTCCGGATCTTTCCGTCGACGGCACCGTGCCATTAGGTGCAGTGCTGACGGGCGTGCTCATTTTGCAGGGCTTCAATCCCTGGTTATGCGTCCTGTTCTCCTTTGTGGTGGGCGCGCTGGCTGGCTGCGTGACCGGGCTTTTAAACGTGAAGTTAAAAATCCGGCCTTTGCTGTGCGGCATCCTTGTGATGACTGCGTTGCTCTCTATCAACCTAGTGCTGGTGATGAAAGGGACGGGCGGGCTGTCGCTCGTGTCGTTCTTTACCTCTCCCACGATCTTTTCGAGTGCGCCCGCAACGCTTCTGCCGGAAACGATCGGCGGCTACACGCTGCGGCCAATTTTTGTGGCGCTGGTGATCGCCGTCGTGTGCAAATATGCGCTCGATTGGTTCCTCTCCACAAAATCCGGCCTGCTGCTTCGGGCCGCGGGCAACAATGAGCAGTATGTGACGATGCTTGCGCGCAGCCCCGGCTCCTCTAAAATTCTCGGCCTCGCCATTGGTAACGGCTTTGCCGCCATGGCAGGCTCGATCATCGCACAGCAGAAGGGATCCGCTGATTTGCAGATGGGCGTTGGCATGGTGGTGATCGGCCTTGCATCCGTCATCATCGGGCTGAGCCTGTTCCGCCGTGTGCGCTTCCTGCGCGCTACGAGCAAGGTGCTCCTGGGTGCGATCCTCTATAAAGCCTGCCTTGCCGTTGCACTCGCGCTCGGCCTACCTACGCAGTATTTGAAGCTTTTGATGGCAGTGATCTTCACCTTTGCGCTGCTGTCCACCACGATGTTCGGCCGGAAAGGGGGGCGCGCCATGCTAAAAGCTTGACCAGATCACAAAAAAATTCCACATTGGCACGCCGGATGAAACAACGCTGTTTAACCAGTTCTGCTTTGAGGTGCAAAAGGGGAGTTCGTCTCCATCGTCGGCTCCAATGGCTCTGGTAAGACAACGCTTCTCAATATCGTCTGCGGCTCCCTGCCTGTGGAGGGCGGCAAGGTGTTTTTGGGGGAAAGATATTACCCGTTTGTCGGAATACAAACGTGCAGATCAAATCGGCCGCGTGTTTCAGGATCCGAAAAAAGGTACCTGCGACGAATTGACGATTCTTGAAAACATGGCGCTGGCGGATAACAAGCACAAAGCCTACGGCCTTTCCCGCGGGGTGAACAAGCGCCGGACGGACTACTACCGTACGCTGCTCGAAACCTGCGGCATGGGGTTGGAGGATCGGCTGAATGTGAAGGCAGGCACGCTTTCCGGCGGGCAGCGGCAGGCGCTCGCGCTGATTCTCGCCAATATGACGGACATTGAGCTTTTAATCCTCGACGAGCACACCGCCGCACTCGACCCGAAATCCTCCGAGACCGTGATGCGCATTACGGATAAACTCGTGAAGGAAAAACAGGTGACCTCCCTCATGGTCACGCACAACCTGCGTTTTGCGCTGGAATATGGTAGCCGCCTTGTAATGATGCACGAGGGCCGCTGCGTACTCGACGTGCGCGGGGAAGAGAAGCAGAAGCTCGAAATCGACGCGCTGCTCAAGGTGTTCAATGAGATCAGCGTGGAGTGCGGGAATTAAAGAGAATGTGAATCAGAGAAAAAGCATTTCGGAGAAACAGACTTCTTCGAAATGCTTTTAGTTATTAGATAGAATTTTTGGAGGATTTTAACAATAAAGATAATAATATTTAGATAACATGTATATAGAATTTTGGCATAAATGAGCATATAATGGAAATACAGAGAATGGAATTTATAGAAAATATGATTTGCCTAAAAATTGCTGTACGCTTCTGTTAAAAAGAATGAATGGAGAATATAGGAAGGAGGAGAGTCCCATGTTTCATTCCGTTTTTCATGGCCGCAAACGGGAGTTAGAAACAACAAAGGAATGGTGAAAATGAAAACAAGGCTTAAAAAGCAGATATTTGCTTTGTGCATGGCGGTCGTTCTGATGGCTTCGGCTGTTATCAGCGCGGGGGCTGTTGCGGGCCGGGCTTACTCGATCGGCGGGGAATTTCACAACGGTGACGATGTGCGCTCCGCGTGCGATTATTTTGGGCTGTGCGGGTATTCTTCCTGGTACAGTACGAATCCGACCTATAGCTATTTGAACAGCTCGTATGTTTTAAACAGTGATATTTTGTATTTTTCAGCGCATGGTTCGCAAGATGGTATTTATTTGCCCAATAATTTATCTTTGCATGACGGCTATGGCGCATCCGGAAATGCGGTTGATATTCGAAACTTTTCTTTGTCGAATACAAAGTTGGTGATCTATGATGCGTGCTTAACAGCAAGCAATGGGGATGGTTCGGGAATCAACCTCTGCACAACGACGAGGGACAGGGGCGCAAATGCCGTGTTAGGATGGCGGGTAACTATTGGGGCAAATTCAGCATTTGAATGGCAGAAGCGGTTCCAAAACCGTTTGGCGCTTGGCCATACCGTCACGAATGCGGTCGCTTATGCCGACCAGTTCAGCTATGCAGATAACGATATCAAAAACCATACGCTTTATGGAAACGGAAGCCAAGTGATCAAAAAGAGCAAAGCCGCAGCCCCCGCTTCGCTTCAGGAAGAATTCCCTGAGCAGCGGCAAATTGCAATCTCTCCGCTTCAGGCGACGTATACCACCCTTTCGTATGACTTGCTAGCGGAGGCGATGGCGGAGAAGATTCCGGGCTTTGACGTCTCCGACTATCGTGTGGAATGCACGCCTACAAGTGAGAATGGTAAAGACTTTGTGATCGATTACACGAAGAAAACGGGCGCTTTTATCACGGACAGCGGCTATACCGTTATCTTCCAAAACGGCCGGGCCGACCGGGTTTATGACAATACAGTTTCCGCGCCGCTGTCACTGCGCTTTGCCGCGCGCAGCGGGTCCCTGCCACCTCAGGTTACAGGGCAGGCACGGCAATCCGCATTCGCCCAAGCCGCACAGGTGGTGGCGGACAGGCGTGACGGAAGTGCTGTGAAGGAACAGAGTGGCGAGCCCTATTATGAAATTGAAACAGGCCGTTATTACTATCGCGTCTTTACGGAATACTACGCGGGAGGCACGGAAGCGATAGGCGCTTTTGAAACGCTCTATGCATTACAGTAGGAAGCAGGTGAATTTAGTCATGAAAAAAATATCGGTAATCGTAATATGCGCTTGTCTTTTGCTGGCCTGCGCGGCCTGCCAGGGCGAACCGGGAACGGCGGAGCCTTCCTCCGACGGTAGCGCGGTGGAGCCCGTTTTACAGGAGGCAAGTTCTGAACCAACTCAAACGCGTCCGACATCCACAGAGACCGTCAGCCAGAGCGCCGCGCCGTCTGTGCGTGCGCCGGATTCTACGCCCACACAAGGGACGGCGCAGGCGGTTACGCTGCTCTCCGCGAAACAGGCGCAGGCCGTTGATTGCGTTGTTTACCGCGCCAACGTCAGCATGACACCGGATAAACAAGCGGGAAAGACCCATGAGCTGAAGACGCGGGAGGAGATGAACCCCGTCCTTGCGGCAGTACAGCAGAAGGTATGGACGCCGACGGGGGAGAGCTGGGAGGTTAAAATGAACCCTTCTCTGCCTCTGTATACATTGTTGCTACAGGTTAACGGCAATACCCAGTTGGAGCTGGGGCTGTGCGGCGATTTAGAAAGAGCAGGCTATGTTGCTGTCAAAAAAGATGGAAAAATGACCTGCTATGAGGTTCCGGTAGCAGCCTACCGGCAGCTTGTAAAAGCCTACACGTTTGTCTGATACGGCATGACCATGCAAAAAACAATAGGGATGCAAAAGAAGCCGCCGCATGGATGCACTGTTCCATGCGGCGGCTTTTTTGAGCCTTGACCGGCTTACAGTTTGCGGTGTAGGCGGTATGCTTACTGAATCCAGTTTACCCCATCCGCAAACGGGATATTGTTTGCGCAGCGGATCCTATAATCGCCCGTGCTCCGCGCACGGGTCACGGCAACGCCGAGGTCGCAGTCTGCCAATTCCTCTTTGACCGTCGCCTTTAGGGTAACCTGCCCGTAGGTGGTGAGCTTGCCCGTGTTGAATCCGCCTAGCGCATAGCGCGTTTCTTCGCCCGTTTTGCGGTTGCGCACGACCAGCTCGGCGCTGTCCAGCGTCAGCGGCGTGCCGGGCCGAAATTGGTCATCATGAGGCTCACCTGCCTACCCTTTCGCGTTGCTTTTATTTCCAAATTGGAAAGAGCAAGTTGATAGCCGAGGAAGTCGCGTAGGTATTCATACACGGTGCGGCGGATGGCGTTCCCATCTTCATCCTGAAACCAGCTTTCAAAATAAGGAATGCGCAGCTTTTTTGCATCCCTCAGTGTCAGTTCCTCCGTTTGCCAGCGGGCGATGTTATAAACCGGCTCATTGGGCGGGTCGCGATGCGTATCGCGGTAATTGTGCTCAATGCTGAAGGTGGAGAGGTGGTATTCATAGCACTGCTGCAAGAATTTCTGCCCATCCACGTATTCATCCGGTTCCTCCGTTGCGCCGACCCAAGGCATCTCCCCATCGTTGATCCGGTGCGCGCTGGTGGCGGCAAAGAGCCAGTAATAGGGCGCGTAGTATTTATCGTAGGCAGTGTTCCACGGATGTGGACGGCCAACCATAAAATCGCTGTGGTAGCCTACCCGGGGAAGGTGCTGCGGCCGAACATCTGGGCGGTCACATCCATATACCGGCCCTGGATGTATACGTTCTTTGGCACCATGTCGCAAATTGCGTTGGCGATCTGTTTGCGGTCGTACTCCTGCAAGGAGGACCCCCATTCGCCCCAGGCGCCGATAAAGCCGAGCTGCAAGGCGGTGACAACATCGCCAATGAGCGTTTCGTTTTCCCTCACCCAGTTTTTAATCTGCGTGATATGGCGCAGCATTTGCTCCTGGGTAGGCGCGTATTCGCTCTGCGGCGATGGTTCGTATGCAAAGCGAAGCAGAATGCCCAAATCCCTCGAGCGGACATATTCGAGATATTCCCGCAGTTGTGTAAATGCCGCTTCGTCTAGGTCATGGTCAAAGTATTCATTGAGGTAGATATAGACCTGCGCTTCGCGGGGTGCTTCTTGCGCATACTTTTCTATGCATGTGTCCAGAAAATCGTAAGCGTCCTCTTGCGTGCCTGGAATAGCGCAGCCGGGCCCTAGAGTGAGGTAGACCTCCATGCGGACGCCACGGTCGATATTTGTGAGAAGCTCCTCGCTATGGTCGCCCGTGAGGAGCGGGATGGAATCGTCAAGCTCCGTCCTCAACTCTGCGTATGGCACCATATTCAAGCTGGTGATGCCGAAGCAGTTGGCAAAAAAAAGGTGACAATTGCAATGAGCAGGGCAACAATTCGCTGTAAAAGCACCTGTTTTTCTTCCTTTCTGTTATTTTATCTCCGCTTCCAGCGGCGTTTCCGTGTTTTTTTCTGTATGGTCAGCGGACCCCTGCGGCTTGGCAGCCCAGCGCTTCGCAAGGCGGATCATCTCGCCGCCAACATCGCCGCTCATTTCCACATAGGTTCCCTTCTCTTGCTGGCGCTTCATGGCCTTTGTTTTCCAAAGCAACAGCACCGCGCCGCCTAAAATCGCGCACGCGCCCACAATTATGGGCATCAGGATGCCACGAGGCGTGTGGGAAATAGAGCGCATTGGCTGGAGGAAGGAGGTATACCAATCGCCCTTCAAAAATAGCGCGATTTTTTCCGGCGCGGTATAGAGCGAGTTCGCAAGCCCGGCCGCGCCGCTGAAAAGCCCGGTCAGCGAGCAGGTGAGGAGATAGCAGGGAATTACCCGAAATGGGTCGCGGCAGGCGTAGGGCGCGGCAAAGATGACGGTGAGCTTCATGTTGTCAAAGAAGGCATTGATGGGGCCGGACATGGCGAGGTTGGCGTCGTCCCCGTCAAAGCGTGGTCCCTTTTTGGTGATCAGATGAAGGAGCCAGGCGAACAGCGGAATCCAGCCCGTCGCTGCAAAGCAGAGGCCAAAGGTGGTCATCAACGCCGTGTTGCCCACAACGGCGGCGTCCGTCGCCACGGAGAATGCAGCTGCGGAGACGGGGCCGATTGTATCGAAGCCGACCATTGCGCCCATCATCAGCCCGCCGAGAGCTGGAGAGATGCCCCATGCCTCCTTCAGCACCGGCTGCAAGGCGTCCGCCAGCGCGTTGAAGGGAACGGCGATTCCATAGTTGATCACAAGATAGGTCACCGCCGCCGCAATCACTGGCATGATGAGGACATAGACCAGAAAGTCCGGCAGGCCGATCACCGTGGTGCCGTCGAGCTGCGCAAGAGGCTTTATTTTTTGCCAAGGGCGGCGACAGGACGGTCTAGCTTTGGGCCGAGCTTTGCCTTCACGCGTTCCCAGAGGATGAATAGATATTTGATGAGATAGCCGAGCAGCAGCGCCATGATGAGATAGCCGAGGTAGCCGATGTTTACGCCGCCGCCACCCGCATTTGGTACGGTGAAGAAATTCGTATAGAGCGGCACGGAGAATTCGCCGCCGTTATATTGCCCCGCAAAGTGGGAGAACAGGATGCTCAGCGTCAATGCTGGCGCAACGGCGGGCAGCCCCGCGATCAAGTAGGATAGGATCAACACGAAGGCGACAAAAAGAAATCGGTCGCCCAAAAAAATAGATGCCACAGCATTTCGGAGATGGCGCTACCGGGTTTTAGAATTTGAACGCCGAAAATGTTGCCGACGACAAACAAAAATCCAGCCCCCAGAGCACCGAAAAGCAGGATTAGCAGCGAGATGCCGGTTGCGCGGTAAACATGCTTTTTTTAGCTTCATCACTTCGTTTCTCAATTTGTTTTCTCCTCTCATACAGCATAGATTTATGCTATTTAAAAATTATATCATGATGGAAGCTATATGTAAATAGGGTATAATCTGCAATTACTCTTTTTATTTTTTATACAAAGTGCGCAAAAACAAGTTTTCAACGCAGGAACGGGAGAAGAAGATATTGCAAATGCGGATTTTCGAGCTTATAATAAATAGAAAAGAACAAAAAGGAGCTGTTCGACATGCAGGAAATCACCATTGAGCGCACACAGCATCCGAAGCAGAAGCCAACGGATCAAACCAGGTTAGGCTTCGGAAATTACTATACCGATCATATGTTCCTGATGAACTATGACGAGGGCAAGGGCTGGCACGATCCGCGCATCGTTCCCTATGGTCCAATCGAGCTTGATCCCGCCGCGATGTGCCTGCATTATGGCCAGGAGGTTTTTGAGGGCCTGAAGGCTTACCGCACGGAGGATGGACGCATCCTTCTCTTCCGCCCGGACCGCAACATGGCCCGCCTGAATAGCTCGAATGAGCGTCTTTGCATCCCGGCAATCGATGAGGCTTTTGCCGTAGAGGCGATTAAAAAGCTTGTGAGCGTCGATCAGGATTGGATTCCCACGGCAGAGGGAACTTCTCTCTATATTCGCCCGTTCATTTTCGCAACAGAGGCGCAGGTGGGCGTTCACCCGGCACAGGAGCTGCTTTTTGCCATCATCCTTTCGCCGGTTGGCGCCTATTATCCGGAAGGGCTCAACCCAGTGAAAATTTATGTGGAGGATAAATATGTCCGCGCGGTGCGCGGCGGCACGGGCTACACCAAAACAGGCGGCAACTACGCCGCCTCTCTCAAAGCGCAGGATGAGGCCGAGAAGGTTGGCTACACCCAGGTGCTGTGGCTGGATGGTGTAGAGCGTAAATATATCGAAGAAGTCGGCACGATGAATGTATTCTTTGTGATCGATGATGAAATTGTCACCCCTGAGCTACAAGGCAGCATTCTGCCGGGCGTAACGCGTATGTCCTGCATTGAGCTGTTGAAAAAGCAGGGCTACAAGGTCAGCGAGCGCAGGCTCTCCATCGAAGAGGTTGCTGAGGCAGCAGATGCGGGCAAGCTCAAGGAGGCCTTCGGCAGCGGTACAGCGGCGGTCATCTCCCCGATCGGTGAGCTGAAGTGGGATGAGAAGGTTATGACGATTAACAATGGCGAGATCGGCACGATCTCCCAGCATCTCTATGATACGCTTACGGGTATCCAATGGGGTAAACTCCCAGATCCTTACGGCTGGACAGTAGAGGTAAAATAAACCTCTGCATTAAGAAAGCGCCGGCGGCGGACAGCAATGCCCGCCGCTTTTTTATGCCCTATTGAAAGAGAAATAGCCGGTCTGTGGGTGCAATCCACGGGCCGGCTGTTTTGTGCTGGATGGAATTTCGGTTGGTGCCTATTTACTGTATTGCAGGGAGGCGTCATCCACATAGAATCCACCTGTGCAGTATAAGCCGCCAATTTTTGCCGTTACCGTCTTAGTTCCGGCAGGCGCGCTGAGCGTTGTCGAGGCAACGACCCAGGCGCCGTTGGAGTTGGAGATAGCCGGGCTTGCAGCAGACGCAAAGGATTTTTCCGCTTGCATCTTTTTTGCCTCCAGCAGCAGGAATGCTCCTACGCCATTCAGCGCACCTTCGGTTTTGATATGTGCTGAAAAAGCATATTGTCCGGCGCCGGCAGAGCTGTCTTGCGACACATAATTGTTGAGCGGCTCCGAAGAGAAATATCCCATAAAGAGCGATTTTGTGCCGGAATATGATTGAGAGGTTGCGACGAGGATGGAAGAAGAGGAGGTGCCCTGCTGTTGCGTCCAGCCGGAAATTCCATTTTCAAATCCAAGATTCGTCAACTGCTCCAGAGGAGGCTTAGGCGGCAAATCTGCGACTCTTACAATAGAAAAGTTGTCAAAGAGTACTGCCGTGAGGCCTTCCATGCCAATGGTAGCGGAGAGCTCAGAGGCCTCTTCCACAGAAAAGGAGACCGTGATATTTTTTCCACTGATCAGCCAGCACGAGTTCAGGCGCATAGGCTTCGCCAGACATTGCCACCTCAATTGGGAATGCGCATGCAGCGCTCTCCGCATCCGGCCCTTTGACAAAAAAGGACAGGGTATAGAGCCCCGGCTCCAACATCGGGCCGGATAGCTCCAGCGTTTTGCCCGAAAGCAATAATCGGCAGTAATCCCCTGTAATGCCATGGAAGGCTCATTGACGGCCATGCCGCCGCTGACACTCAGATCAGTAGGCTCATCAAAGGAGGTGCCTTCACAGCGCGTTAGGCAAATATCGTCCATGATATATCCAGTGAGCGCTGTTGACTGAATGGAAGAGATTTCAAGCCGGATGACGTCTCCCTCGTTCATAGAACAGCAGGGTTTGTTTTTCCCATTCTATATTGTTGCCTGGGAAAGATATAGAATGGCTTTCCGTCCCCTCGATACGAAGCGTAATCTGCTGGCAGTTAGCTGCAAAATAGCCGGAAAATTCATAAAGGCCAGTTTCCGGAATAAAATTTCCTGCTCTATACAGGTTGGCGCCTGGATACCACCGAGCACGGCAGCGGCCCATTCTCCGGAATGTGGGTCAAGATTGCCTTGGGCTTGGCAAATACCAAAATAGGTGTCACTATCATTATAGTTCCACACATTTTCGTTTTCTTCAAAGCTCGGATCGGGAAGAATGTTGCCGATGGGGTCAAATTCCCCCGTGCCTGCGGCGAAGGCTGATGCTGACCAGATGCATAGGCTCAGGCAGCAGATGAGCAGCATCGCCATTGTTTTTTAAAATGCTTTTTCATGAGAGATCCACCTCCAAAATTTTCACTAGAATATGTTGTGAATGTGTTCAAACAGCCCTCTTAATAGCGTGAGAATGCCGATCGAGAAAACAAATGGCGATCTTCAACTGCTATATTGCAAGGATACGTCGTCTACAAAGAAGCCGCCCGTGCAATAGAGGCCGCCAATTTTGACGGTGACCGTTTTGGTGCCGGAGGGTGCGTTGAGTGATACAGCGGCAAGGCTCCATCCACCATTGGAGTTGGAAACCGCTTTTTACTGGATGCGGAAGCCAAAATGCTTCCGTTTGCGTCCTTCGCCTCCAGGCTCAGGATCGCGCCGGTGCCGGTCAGGTTTGTTTCCGTTTTGATATAGGCGGAGAGATCGTATGTTCCGCTTCCAGAGGTTACATTCTGCGACACATAGCTGTTGAGCGCTTCAGGGGTAAAATAGCCCATAAAGACCGACTGTGAGCCGGAATGTGCCTGTGAAGCGGTCGTAAAGGCAGCAAAGGAACCTGGATGCGTCCAGCTGGATAGGCCGCTTTCGAAGCCGCGGTTTGTCAGCAGTTCCTGCGGCTGAGGTCCGGGTTCGGCCAGAAATCATCAAATCGTACAAGCGATATGTTGTCGATAAACACATCCGGGATATCTAGGCTTTCGATGGTAAACGCAATCTCTCCCGGATCCTGCATTCGAACGGTCACACTTTTCCATTGGTTGGCCAATTCAAAAGGTTCGGTTTCATAAACTTCTCCTGATGCAAGGGAAAGAATGCGAAACACCCCTGGAATAGCGGCTTCTTCCAGCGTCCTGACGGAGAACGTGAGAATGTATTCACCCGACTCAAGCGACGGGCCTCTCAAATTCAGGCTTTTCCCGCCGGCAATATAGGCGCAGTGTTCTCCCTGCATTGCGATTTCAGGTTCTTGGATAACCTCCCCTTCAATATCCCATTCGCTCCAAACGCCCTCCAAGGAAGTGCCCTCGCATAAAGTCAGGCACACGTCGTCCATCCAGAAGCCAACCTGGGTGGGGTCGAATGAAGTGATTTCGATCGGAACGATATCCCCGGCAGAAGCTTCAAAGAGCACGTTTTTCTTATCCCAAACGCGGCCATTATTCGAAAACGAGACGGTGCTGTCTCCAATGCGGATGGTGACGAGTTCGGCAATGGTTGCGAAGTAACCTGAAAACTCATAGACGCCTGAAACTGGGATTTCGACTTCTTGATAGATGAGCGTCGGTTTATTGCTGTTATACTGAAGGTACCCCATACAACTGTCGCCGGAATGCGGTGCAAAGCCGTCGTCTCCCGTCGTGAGGTTGAGTGGAAACGTATTTTTTGTCGTAGGTCCACTCATTCTGATTTTGCCCTCCTTCTTCCATCCCCGGATTGGGAAGAAGGTTGCCGACCGGGTCGAATTCTCCCGTGCCGGCAGCGAGAGCCGCTGCCGACCAGATGCTTAGGCATATACAGCAGCTTAGGATAACCGCCATCCATTTTTGAACGCTTCGTTTCATAATGATGTTACACCTCCAATTTTTTTGAAACATATATAATATACTATATATTTCCTCTTATGTAAACTATATTTTACATATATCGTCAGAATTAAAATAATATCTTCATAATAACAAAATCGCGCCGGCCAGTCGCATCGTGGAAATGCAGTAACTCAAAGGGCCTTTTAAAAATTTTAAAAGAGACATTGACAAAGAGGTTAGCTAGTGCTAACATGTATTTGGTTAGGAAATGCTAACCAGATTTTTTTCATATTGGGTTAGCCAATGCTTATTGAAAGGCGGGGGAGGAATTCATGATGCCGCTGACGTTTGCAAGTGTTGGGGAAGAGAACATGATCCGGAAGGTCGGAGGCAATTCGGAAATCAGGGCGCACCTTGAAAATCTCGGGTTTGTCACCGGCGGAAATGTAACGGTGGTTTCCACCATAGGAGGGAATCTTATCGTGAATGTGAAGGATTCCCGTGTGGCAATCAGCCGTGAGATGGCGAGTAAGATCCTGGTATAATTGCTTCAAACAAATGTTTGAAGCATTGGAAGGGGCGGGGATTCTGGCATAACGGTAAATTGTGAAGGAGGAAGCGGTATGAAAACACTGAGACAAGCGAGAATTGGGGACACAGTAACAGTCGTGAAGCTGCATGGCGAAGGGGCCGTCAAGCGGAGGATTATGGATATGGGGCTTACGAAGGGCACGCAGGTCCATGTGCGTAAAGTAGCTCCGCTGGGCGACCCTGTGGAAGTTACCGTGCGTGGCTACGAGCTGTCAATTCGAAAAGCGGACGCTGAGATGATTGAAGTGGAATGATCCATGAGAAGGGGCGGCTGCCTTTGTTTTTGACGCAAAGGTTAGCATATGCTAATTATAATCTGAAGAAGGAGAATCGCAATGGATATCAGAATTGCCTTGGCAGGCAATCCGAACAGCGGCAAAACAACCCTGTTTAATGCGCTGACGGGTTCCAATCAGTTTGTGGGGAACTGGCCCGGCGTAACCGTTGAAAAAAAAGGAAGGCAGGCTGAAAAAAAGCACGACCATGTTATCATCATGGATCTTCCAGGCATTTATTCCCTATCTCCATACACCTTAGAAGAGGTAGTGGCGCGAAACTACTTGATCCAGGATCGCCCTGATGCCATCCTGAATATCATTGACGGCACGAACCTGGAGCGGAATTTGTATCTGACCACGCAGCTGACGGAGCTCGGAATCCCTGTGGTTGTGGCTGTCAACATGATAGATGTTGTAAATAAGAATGGCGACAAAATCTATATTGATGAGCTTTCTCGCCAGCTCGGGTGCAAAGTGGTCGAAATCTCTGCGCTCAAGGGCACAGGCATCATGGAGGCGGCCGAGGAGGCTATCCGTGCTTCACAGAGCGCAAAAACCGTGCCGCAACATCGCTTCAGCGGCGCGGTGGAGCACGCAATCGCCCATATTGAGGAGGCCGCGGTGCACAGTATGCCAGCCGAACAGCAGCGTTGGTATGCGATCAAGATTTTTGAGCGCGATGAAAAAGTGCTGGAGCAATTACAGCTTGATCCAGCAGTGCTGAGCCATATCGAAGAAGATATCAAGGCCGCGGAACGGGAGATGGATGATGATGCGGAGAGCATCATCACCAATGAGCGCTATCTCTACATAGCGTCCATCATCAAAGGTTGCTGCAAGCGGAAAAATGCGGGCAAGCTTTCCACATCCGATAAAATAGACCGCGTGGTGACAAACCGCTGGCTTGCGCTTCCAATTTTTGCGGCGGTTATGTTTGTGGTCTATTTTGTTTCTGTCACAACGGTTGGCGGATGGGCAACGGATTGGGCGAACGACGGTGTTTTCGGTGATGGATGGCATCTGTTTGGCATCGGATCTTCCGCTTATGAGGAGGCGTCTGAGGAATATGCCGTCCCTGGCGCAAAGGTAGAGGCTTTTGAAGCGGCGGCAGAAGAGAAAGGGCTTGACCCTGTGCAGGCAAACGGCCTGACGGCGACCGCCAAGCTGTATGATGACAATGGAAATGTAGAAGAAGAAATCCCTGTTGATTATAACGGATACCTCGAGGCTTCCAAAATAGAAGAGCCCGACCCCGCTGCATACGGCGTATGGATTCCCGGCATTCCTGGCCTTGTGGAAAAGGGGCTCCAAGCGGTCCATTGTGCGCAGTGGCTACAGCAGCTGATCCTGAATGGCGTGATTGCCGGCGTGGGCGCGGTGCTCGGCTTTGTGCCGCAGATGCTGGTGCTGTTTTTGTTCCTTGCCTTCTTGGAGTCCTGCGGATATATGGCGCGTATCGCCTTTGTCATGGATCGGATTTTTTCGCAAATTCGGCCTTTCGGGCAAATCGTTTATCCCGATGCTGATCGCCACCGGCTGTGGAGTGCCCGGCATTATGGCTTCACGGACAATTGAAAATGATCGAGACCGAAAGATGACGATCATGACCACCACCTTTATCCCGTGCAGTGCGAAGCTCCCAATCATTGCGCTGATTGCCGGCGCGCTGTTCGGCGGCGCGTGGTGGGTTGCGCCCAGCGCTTATTTTATCGGCGTTTTTGCAATCATTATCCGGCATTATGCTGAAAAAAAACAAAAATGTTTTCGGGCGACCCCGCCCCATTTGTGATGGAGCTGCCCGCATATCATTGGCCGACAGTGGGCAATGTGCTTCGTTCCATGTGGGAGCGGGGCTGGTCCTTTATCAAGAAAGCGGGGACCGTGATCCTGCTCTCCACCATTTTTGTATGGTTCACCTCTTCCTTCGGCTGGGGAAAACGGCTCTTTTGGCATGGTGGATATGGAGAGCAGCATCCTAGCCGTCATCGGCAATGCGATTGCCTGGATTTTCACACCGCTCGGCTGGGGCACCTGGCAGGCTGCGGTTGCTTCCATCACAGGCCTGATTGCAAAGGAGAATGTGGTCGGCACCTTCGGCGTGCTCTTCGGCGGGTTTGAAGAGGTTGCGGAAAACGGCTGGCAGGTGTGGCAGAATGTACGCGCTGCGTTTACTCCCCTTGCGGCATACTCCTTCCTGATCTTCAACTTGCTGTGCGCCCCCTGCTTCGCCGCAATTGGCGCAATCAGGCGGGAGATGAACAGTGCAAAATGGACTTGGTTTGCAATCGGCTACCAGTGCGTATTTGCGTATGCATTTGCATTGGTTGTCTATCAGCTTGGGATGCTGTTTACCGGAAACGGCAGCATCATTGGCGCAATGGCAGCCTTTATACTGGTTGCGTTTTTCCTGTATATGTTGTTCCGGCGCTATCAAGAGAGCAATGTTTTAAATGCAAAGGTTAAAGTTTAAATAGGCATTGGCGCTGATCGGCCGTTGTAGAGAAAAGGAGGAATCGGTTATGTTACATTTTTTGCGGCTAATTGGGGCACGATTTTAATCGGCCTGCTGGTTGCGGCGGCGGTGGCTTTAATCCTTGCAAAGCTTTGGCGGGATCATAAAAAAGGCAAATCCTCCTGCGGCTGCAATTGTTCACAGTGCCCCTCATCTGGGCTGTGCCACGCAAATCAAGCGGATCAAGCTTTACCCAAAGGGCGTTTTGACCATGCGGCCAGAGAGAAAACACCATAAAATTCACTTTGCAAAAAGCATACCGCCCGGCCCGGATGAAAATTCGGGGCCGGGCAGTGCTGTTTTTGGAAGAGAATGATAGAAGGTTATATTGTAATAAATTTTCAACATTTACATTATTTTGTTAAAACACACAAAACTAATATGGAATCTTTAGGAAGTTTTACTATTTAAAAGTTACATATAATATACTACAATAAAAACAGGTGATACATAAAAGTAATTGTATTACACTACGAGTCAAAGAAATGAGGAAACACAAATGAAAAAGCGCACTTCCAGCCGTATTCTTCGGGCAGCAGTTCCTCTATGCTTGGTGTTTGCACTTTTTTGCACAATGGGCATGATGGCCTTTGCGCAGGCAGATGACGCGTTGGGCACAATCAGGGAAGTGTTCCCGGATGAAAACCTGGCGCAGGTGATGGCGGTAACGCTCAACAAGTCGGTTGAGGATATCGTCACGCGCGGCGAGCTGGAGCATGTGGGCTATATTGACGGCGCAAATTGCGGCATCAAGAGCCTTGAGGGCATGCAATATATTTCGAAAGCTTCCCATGTCTATCTGTCAGGCAATTCGATTGCGGACCTTAGTCCCCTTAAAAACCTCAAAGAAGTAACAGAGGTTCACGGTGTCAAAATCGGCGGGCAGGTCATTCGTTTGGAGCCGAAGCAGGTGCAGCTGGGTCGCTTGGCAGTTCCAAACCCCACCCGCAGCACGCTCGGCGTTCGCGGCAATGTGATTGATCTGAATGGAGGCGTCTTGAATATTATCACCGGTGGTGTGGATTTTTACGGCCTGAAGGAGGCCGGTGAGGTTTCCTACGAAATCGGCGGCTGGATTTCCAACTCGACGAACCAGAGCTACAGTGCCACGATTATCCAACCGTATTATCTGTAAATCTTGATTGATTCCTCCCCCTTCCTAAAAACGTGAACCAGCACCGGCGGAGCAGCTTCGCTGGTGCTGGTTCGTGTTTGCGATCAAACAAAATTAGCTGCCCCAGTTACCAACTTGCGCGGCTAGTCTAATCAATTGAGAGGCGCTAACCGTCTATTACGGCGTTGTCACTTCCCAATGAACGTGGCTCATAAAACGCTAAAATCATTTCCATGGATGATCAGAATCATTGATAGAACGGCCCTGAATGCGCGGTCCATTCAGGGCCGTTTTTCTGTCGGAAGAGAAGGCTTTTGAGGCTCAAATTTACGATATTCTATCATATCTGCAATGGGGCATTAAAAATAACAACAAAGCTTGGCCAAGATGTCCATATCCAATTTGGTTGTGAGATCATCATGGAACCATCGGGTTATAATTTCGTATTGTACGTCGATCGCTCTTGCGAGAATATGCCTGTTTATGCCATGTTCTTCTATGCGTTCCCTCATTTTCAAATGTATACTGCCATAGTCTTTGATTTTGACAAGCGATTCTAAGCCAACGTCTTTTTTTATTAGGAATCATCACCTATTGCGAGGGTATGGAGATTTTTCGTCTGTTAATCCCAAAAGATAATCCACACTAGTGCCATAAAAAGGAGGATCATTTGATCAGCATTGGGATGGAAATGTTTAATTTCCCCAGTTCGTAATCTGAGTATGTTGTGATGAATATTCAAGTAGAACGCAATATCTTCTTGAGATAAATCTCGGTCCTCGCGCAAGTCACGGATTCTTTGATACATCAATCATCAACGCCTTGATGTAAGTATGTATCAAGGGAACAAGGAGGGTTTTACATGTTTTCTTGCGGCTTTACGGGCCATCGGAAGATTCCACAAACTGAAATTGCAATCTTGTATCAGCATGTACAGGCAGCAATCAAATTTTCCATTCAGCAGGGCGTTTTCATGGAAATTGCCGGAAGGCGGTTCCCTTTCTAGCCGTTGTGTGGTATTCTAATACTAATGAGATCAAAGGGGATCCCTCCGGCGTGCGCGGCGGGATGGAAGGAAGCGTGGATCAGTTTGAAGAATTCTACTGTGATCGTCACGGTGATTTTATGTGTGCTTATTTTGGCATTTTTGATTTTTGTGTTGTGGCAATCCCACAGCAGCTCGCCCACGATCCCGACCGATCCTGAGTTGCTAGAGCAGGAGTGGGAGGAGGAGCACGGCACAGGCGGTTCCGCTTCCGGCGGTGGATCAGGCGGCAGCGGCGCGACGGATGCCAACGGCAATGCCATTGCGGGCTCAAGCTCAGGCAGCGGCGGCAGCTCTGGAAATACTGGCTCCGGCTCGGGCGGTTCTTCTGGGAATGGGAGTGCCTCGGCGGATAAAAAGCCGATTAAGGAAGAGGATATGAAGCCCTTTAAGGGCCATAAAGCCGATCCCTATATGCGGATTTTGGCGGGCGGCGTCTACACTTGGGATGTGATTTCCTCCCAAAAGGTAGATGGGGAAGAAACGGATATGCCCCTGATTTTGACTGCCTCCGGGAAAAAGCTTAGCATTCAGATGACCTATTCGGATAAACTCACAATGTCGGTCATCAGCGATGGGCAGAGCACCTATGCGGTGCTTCCCTTCCTGAAGGCTTATACGGATGTGCCATCCTCTATGGCGGGGGATTTCAAAAGCCTTGTGATCGACCCGTCAAAATTTGAATTTGTCAGTTCCCTGGAGGTGACGGACGAAGGCCAGAAATTAACCTGTGAGCGCTATACCTCAGATACCGACCGGATTTATTTCTACTTCTCCGGTGACAAGCTTGTCAAGATGGAGCTGCGAGGCCCGGGCGGGACGATGAAACTCAAAGTCAACAGCATTACGGATCAAATCGATGCATCCCTGCTTTCCGTGCCGGATGGGTATAAAAACGCAACCTGTCGTTCCTGTTTAAATAAGGGCGGGCGTCTCCCCTTCCATGCAGGCAGCGGCGGAACAAAAAGCTGACCGAAATAAGAGAAAAGGCTGTCGAATTTGCTCGACAGCCTTTGTTGCACCCCGTATAATTGTTATGCGTTCCGGAACGTCTGCTCCAAAAAGTCCGCCACCGGGGCGATTGATTTATCGTCGGCAAGCTCTACCGCCCCTTGGTCGACGAGGCGGGCGGTTTTGCTGTCGATCGGCAGGCGGGCCAGCACCGGCACGCCAAGGGAGGCGGCAACTTCTTCCGCCTTACTCTCACCGAACAGCTCGATTTTTTTGCCGCAGTCCGGGCAGATGGCATAGCTCATATTCTCTACGATGCCGAGGATCGGGATGTTCATCATCTTGGCCATATGATAGGCCTTTTTGACGATCAGGGTAACCAGATCCTGCGGCGTGGTCACAACGATGATGCCGTCAAGCGGGAGGGATTGAAATACGGTCAGCGGCACGTCGCCCGTTCCGGGCGGCATATCGATGAACATATAGTCGATATCGCCCCATGCAACGTCCGTCCAGAATTGCTGGATTACACCGGAGATCACCGGGCCGCGCCATACCACGGGCGCCTCGTCATCTTCCAGAAGAAGATTGACGGACATCACTTCAATGCCCATCTTGGATTTTTTTCCGGCAGGAGGCCGAGCTCGTTGCCCTTTGCCTTTTCCGTAATGCCGAAGGCTTTCGGGATGGAAGGGCCGGTCACATCCGCGTCAAACACGGCGGTTGCGTAGCCGCGCGATTGCATTGCGCACGCAGTCAGAGAGGTGACGAGCGATTTGCCGACGCCGCCCTTCCCGCTGACAATGCCGATGACCTTGCGCACCGTGCTGTATTGGTTGAGCGGGATATGCATATCCTGTTGCCGGGAGGAGCAGTCCGCCCCGCAGCTCTCGCAATTTCCGCCGCAATCGGCTGGTTTTGTAGCTTCACTCATGGTTTCAACATCTCCTAATTTATCTTTCACTTTTACGGCTTTCCGCAGCCTGCGGAAAAAATCCGTGAGAAGGCTTGCGCATTCCTGCTCCATATAACCACCCTCCAGAATGGGCTTGTGGTTGTATGGAAGGGCAAAAAGATCGACGACAGAACCGCACGAGCCGGCCTTTGCGTCATATGCGCCGAATACGACGCGCCTCATTCGTGCATTGATGAGCGCCCCGGTGCACATCGGGCAGGGCTCCAGTGTGACGTAGAGCGTGCACTCCCAAAGCCGCCAGCCGCCCAGTGTTTGACACGCTTCAGCAATGGCTTCCAGCTCTGCATGGGCAAGGGCGTTTTTGCCCGTTTCCCGGCGGTTACGCCCCCGGCCGACGATGCCGCCCGCACGGGTGACAACAGCGCCTACGGGCACTTCCCCCTCCAGCGCGGAAAGGCGGGCGAGAAGCATTGCTTCCCGCATGCAATCCTGATCCGTCATAGCTCCATACGCCCCCCTTTCACATCGGGTGGGGGCGGAGGCCTTTTGCGGGCTGAATGAGTAAACAAAGGCGACAATAGCCGCGATGAAGAAAAAAAGCGTAGGCAGCCTGGTGGAAAACGGCACGTTGATATAATAGCGCGTGGACCAAACCATCATCGCCAGCGCCAACACCATCGGCGGGGTAAAGAGATAGGCGGCGCACTTTTCACTGCGGTGCAGCGGCACGCTGGAAAGAGGAAGCACAAACCGCATTCCTTTCTTCACCAAATAGACGAGCAATGCGGCTGCACCGGCCGCGATTACCACACCGATCAGAATAGCGGAAACAATTGCCGCTTTTCCCTCTGGGAGATAGGCGATTGCAATCGTTTGAATGACGCTGATGGAATTGTTAAGCAGATGGATCAGAATCCCTGTCCAGAGGGAACCGCTCGCAATGACAGCATAGCCCAGGCCGATGCCGGCGATGAAGGCGAAGGGGGCCTGCACCAGGTTCCCATGCATCAGCGCAAACACGAAGGCAGAGGTTAGTATGGCAAACCAATCCCCATATTTTCGCAAAGGCTGCATCACAACGCCCCGCATGGCGAATTCCTCCACAACTGCGGGCACAACAGCGCTCTGCACAAATAGGAGAACACAGCCCCAAACGCTTGCCGGCGCCTGCACCTCCGGCGCGCTCAGTTCAATGCCAAAGAGATTGAAAAAGAGAATCAGGCCGTTTGTCGCATAATTTCCCGCCATGCAGACGAGCAGCCCAATGAGCGCCAGCAGGATGGCACGCCATTTATTCTTGGGCGCGTTCAGCGGAATATCAGGCGCCTGCCGACGCAGAGCGAGAAGAAAATAGACCGCCAGGAACGGCAGCCCCACGCAAAAGATGGAAAACAGAATCCCATAGGCGTCCTGGAACAGAGCATCGTTTTGGTAGAGGTCGGCCAGCCCGAAAATCATCAAAATTGCAGAGAAAATCTGCTGCATCAGCATAAAGCCGAGCAGGCCGATCCCCTGCAAAGATGCTCAATGAGCGCAACGCCTTTTTGTTCTGTTGTGCCGCCGGGGAAGGAGACGGCTGAAAGCCGGCCGGATCGTAATTGTATCCATAGGGGAGGCGGGTAATAGCCATTCATCAATCAAAACTCCCTACTTGGTAATTTACCGCGTTATGGCTTTTTCCGCGCTCTGAAACGGCAAAAGGCCAATATATCTATTATAGCCGATTTTGCGCGGAAATCAATGCCGAAAGCGTCATCAAGCATATGCAGGGGAATTGGATGTTGAGAGATGGGCAGAGAGGAAGCGGCAGACGGCGGGAATACGCTTTCTTTTCGCATTCATGCAGTAAAACGGATGGCGGGGATGCCCCCATATCGAAGCATCCCCGCTGATGGTGTTGGATCCATGAAAACTGGTGCAATATGCTATTGGATTTTTAGCGCGTCTAAAATCTGCCGCTTATACTCCATAAACTCCTGTGAAGCTGTAAAGCGCGTTGTGCGCGGGCGTGGATGCCGGATCGTCAGCTCCTGCGTGATCCGCCCGGCGCGCCGGACATGATATAAATGCGGTCAGAGAGGAAAATCGCTTCATCAATATCGTGCGTGATGAATATAGCCGACATATGCAGGCTGCTCATCATCTCCAAATACCATAGATGAAGCTGCGATTTTGTAATTGCGTCCACCGCGCTGAAGGGCTCGTCCAGCAGGGCCACTTCGCTGTTAAAGAGATAGGTGCGGTAAAGCGCCGCGCGCTGCCGCATGCCGCCCGAGAGCTGGCCGGGATATTTGCGCTCCGTCCCTTCCAGACCGAATTCTGCAAGGCCGGAGCTGACCTGCTGCCGCGCCTGTTTGCGCGGCACCCCTTTGAGCACAAGCGGAAGGGCAATATTATCCACAATCCGCTTGTGCGGCAGGAGCAGATCCTTTTTGCTGCATGTAGCTAATGCGGCCCGTTTGGCCTGTAATATCCTCCTCGCCCAACAGAACCCGGCCGCTGTCCGGCACGACAAGCCCGGAGAGGACGTTAAAAAACGTGCTTTTTCCCCACGCCGCTAACGCCTAACAGGCAGATCAGCTCATCCTCGTGCAGCGTCAGGCTGACATCCTGGATGATCGTAGTGCCGTCAAAGCTTTTTGTAATGTGTTCTGCCCGCAGCCGGTCCATTTCAGCGCCTCGTTTCACGATGGAGTTTGTCAGTTCAAATAGTCGTTGGTAAAGCCTTTGCCGTCCGGAATCTCCTTGGCGATCACCTTGTTTTCATACAGCCAGTCATAAAAAGCGTCCCAGCGCTTCTGGTCAAATTCGCCCCAGCGCTCTACCTCGGCTTTATACTGCGAGGCCAGGTATTTCTGGCTGGCCACGGCGATCTCTTTGTCCGTCTCCGGCGCATATTCGCACAGGATGGCGGCAGCCTCTTCCGGATGCTCGATGCTGTATTCATACCCTAGGCGGGCAGCCTTCAGGAATGCTTTGGCCTGATCGGGATGTTCCTTAAGGAAGCTATCGTTTGCAATCAGAATGGGCGTGTAGAAATCGAGGGCAGGGTTGATATCTTTAAAGGCGAAGTAGTTGGTATCCAAGCCTTTGACCTCGGTTGCGATGCCATCCCAGGCATAATAGATCCAAACGGCGTCGATGTTCGTCTGCAAGGCGGTCACAACGTCCTGGGCGGAGTTATAGATCATTTCGACCTGCTCAAAGTTGCCGCCGTCTTTTTTCAATCACGTCCTTCAGAATCGCTTTTTCGATCGGAGTGTTCCACGATGCATAGGTGTGGCCTGCCATCCCCTTCGGGGAAGTAATATTGTTTTTCTTCAGCGAGATGATGCCGGAGGTGTTGTGCTGAATCAGCGCCGCAACAGCGGTGATGGGCAGCGGAGACTCAGCGGTCAGTGCGCTGGCCACATTCTCCTGAAAGCTTACGCCGAACTGCGCTTTGCCGGAAGCAACGAGCGCTTCCGCGCCATCCTCAGGCGGCTGCTCAATGGTAATCTCTAGGCCGTTATCCGCAAAGTAACCATTTTTCTGGGCAACGTAGAGGCCGGTGTGGTTGGTATTGGGCGTCCAGTCCAGCACAACGGTGATTTTTGCTTTTTCCTGTGCGCCCGGGGCTTTTTTTCGTCCTTTGTGCATCCGGCAAAAGCGGCCAGGATACAGGCAACGGCCATCACAAGCGCTAAAATGCGTTTTATTAACTTCATTAATCTCATTCTCCTTTTTATGTGCTAAATAGCGGCTTTGCTATGTTTTCTTGATCTGCCGCCAGGGCGTCGTCTTTTTTTCCAGCAGGTTGGTCAGCCCGATCAGCAGCAGGCTGATTGCGACGACCAGAAAGATCACGGCGAACATATCGCTATACGCGAAGGACTTGCGCGCACGGGTCATATATACGCCAAGCCCGCTGCTGCCGCCGAGCCATTCCGCTATGACCGCCCCCACGATGGAGAAGGATACGGAAATTTTTAGCCCGGAAAAAAAGCTTGGCATTGCGCCCGGCAGCTTGATATGCCAAAAGATTTGCGCCCGGTTCGCCCCCATCGCGCGCAGAAGGCTGATCTGATCTGCATCTGCGGCCCGCAGCCCATCCAATAATCCGACCGCCACAGGGAAAAAGCAGACGATGATCACCAGAACCACCTTCGGCGTCATATCGTAGCCGAGCCACAGCACCAAAAGCGGGGCGATTGCAACCGCAGGGATCGCCTGCGTGATGACAAGCAGCGGATAGGTCATTTTATAAACGACGTGAAAGCGATCCATCACCACCGCGATCACAAAGGCCAGCACAACACCGATCACAAGGCCGAGCAGCGCTTCGATCAGTGAAGTTTTCGCATGCCCCATCAAGATGGAAAAGGACCCGGCAAACGCCCGGCAGACAGCTAGGGGGGACGGCAGCATATAATCGGCCACAATGCCAAAGGAGCACAGCGCCTGCCAGAGCAGCAGGATGATCGCAATGCCTAAAACGGAGTAGAGCTTATTCGTGATGCTTTTTAACTTTTTTCTCAATGGTCCACACTCCGTCCGGCTTGTAATTGATCTTCACATAGGACATTACGCTTGGCGCGCCCGCGCGGATGCAGATAAGCTGGCATTCCTTCACAATTTCCATGAGTTGGTCGTAATCGCCCTCAATTGTGGTTTCAAAAGGGCTGACATAGGTGTTAAGGCCGCTTGATTTGATGTAGGCAATCACCTCGTCAACAATCCGGATGACGTCTTCGCCCTCCACGCTGGGCAGAACCTGAATGGCTACGCTTGCATTCATTTGCTTTTCCTCCTGTTTCTTGGTTAGAATCCGTTGCCTTCCAGCCTCATGCTTTCCATTGCCGAAAGGTAGCCAAATAAAACAAAAACCCGCTGTGTAACAGCGGGAGTGAAAAAACGGCTCTCTATAACTCCCTACGCTGGCATGATCCAGATCAGGTTCGAGGGTCGAAGGCATGCCTTCCTCTCAGCCGCTGGCGGCTCCCCTGTTTTTGTTATTTTGGCTGAGCCTAGAATAGCACACTTTATTGGGGTTGTCAAACCGGCGTGGCATACCAAACGCTTAAAATCAAAATAAAAATGTAGGACCCCCAAATCCGGCGCGTCTGCTCCGAACGATATCAAAAGAAAGTATGCGGCCAAAGCCCGTTTTCAAACGCGGCGTTTTCCTGTATAATGGGCCGGTAAGCTTTGATCAACAACGGAGTTTGAATAGACAGGAGGCGCCGCCTATGGGGCAAACGCTTGCAGATCGGGTGCTGATCGCAAAATCTTCCGATGGGGAGATGAACGATCTGCTCAGGGAATACCGCCCATTTATCCTATCAGCCGTGCTGACAAATAGCCCGAAGGCCGAAGAGGATTATGTGCAGGCCGGTATGTTGGCCTTTGCACAGGCGGTGCGTACCTTTGAGCCGGGGAAGGGAAGTTTTCTCTCCTTTGCAAAGCTGCTCATTTCCCGGCGGGTGATTGACTGCATCCGGCAGGATACGGCGCACCCGGAGCTGCCCCTTCTGGATCAAGAGGATGAGGAGAGCCGGAGCCTGATCGATGTGGTATCACGGCATACCTACGATCTGCAAAGCGAGCAGGAAGCCCGGCGGGAAGAAATCCTGCTGCTGACGCAGGAGCTGCGGGAATGGTCGCTCTCATTCCAAGATTTGTCTGCCGCAACCCCGCGCCATGCTTCCACGCGAAAAGCGTGCAAAGAGGCTGGTGCGCATGCTGTTGCAGGATGAGGAGATGCTGGAGGCGTTCCGCCGCAAAAAGAAAGTGCCAATCAAGGCGCTCGCCAAAAGGCTGGGAATGAAGCCCAAGGTGCTGGAGGATCACCGCAGGTATCTTGTGGCGGCAGTGCTGGTGCACAGCGGGGATTACCCATTTATCCGGGAATATATTCGGCTGGACAGCACGGAAGGAGGGGAAGGGCTGTGAATCGATTTTTAATTTTGGAGATAAACGAAGGATGCGCGGCCCTGCTTACAGCGGACGGCGAATTCCGAACAGTGCCTGCGCAGCCCGGATGGGTGGCCGGCATGGAGCTGGATGCCGCCTGCTTAGAGCTTGCTGAAGAGAAGCCGGAGAGTAAAGCGGAAACAGTGCGAGGGCGCAGCCGTATCGTAGTAATGCGGCGCGTCAGGAGGTGGACTGTTGCGATTGCTGCCTGCCTGTTGCTGCTCATCGGCGTGCAGCAGGGCTACCGTGTGCTTTCAACGGCAGATGCAAGCGTGGAAATTGCGATTAATCCGGTTGTGCGCATTGAGCTTAACCGCCTGGGGCGCGTGGTGGGGCTTATCGGCGTGAATGAGGATGGCAAGGAACTGCTCCGCAAGACGGAGAGCGCAAACAGCAGCGCACAGGGAGACGCTGCGGGCGATTCTTAACCAAGCGATTGCGGATGGCTATCTATCCGAAGAGGGGCGCGATGTGCTCATTGCTGTGGCCGGGGCAACAGGGCAGAGGACGGATCAGTTGGAGCAGGAGATGGTAAACACGGCCAGCCAGGTTTTTGAAGAGCAGGGGTTCAGCCGAACGTATCCGTCAAAAAGCATTCCTTTGATTCCACCCAACAGATGCGCGCCTATATTGATTCTCTCGTAGCGCAGGGGCTAGAGCTGGAGGAGGCCTATCAAAAGGCGGGCCTGGGGGAGGATTTTCTCGATTTGATGGGCGTGCGTGTGCACAAAAACGGCAATATTGAGCTGCGGTTTACACAGGATTTCACGCTGACCGGGAGAGAATCCATTGCCATCACCCCTGCGGGTGGAGAGGCCATCACCCCGCGCCTCGTCGAAGTGAAGGATGACCGCTTTTCCATTGTGGCGGATGGTTTGGCAGCGGGGGAAGCCTGTACGGTGCGCGTGACTGGTATGATAGATGCACAGGGCGTGGAACGCTCTTTCACGGCGAATTTTTGCAATCAAAAGGGTCGTTATGCGCGTTTTGAGGAGACGGAGGATCGTGAAAAGCTGGAGCGCCTAGCGGGCGGACAATTTCGCATCCGCTTCGACGGCGCAGAAGAAACCGGAAGAACCGGCGCGGAGCGCGCCATCTTTCTCACGCGCGAGGGAAATGCGATAGCTTGTAAAATAGCAGGCTATGAGAGTGGCTACTGGTACCTTGAGGCGGCGGATTTACCGCTTGGTGAGATCATCAGTGTGGCGCTCTTGCATGTGCAGGGGAAGAAGGGCGCGGAAACGCTCTATGGCGAGTTTATCGTCCGCGAGGCATGGAATTGCCTGTATTCGACCGCACGGAATACAAGGCGGAAGGGGATTACGTGGAGATCGAATTCACGGAGGGTTTTGCGTGGCGGGAGGATCTTTCCGTCACCGCTGTTTCCCCGATGGAAAACGCTTTGCCGGGACAATTGTGGAAGGGCCGGATGGCGATGAAATGAAGGTTCGTTTTCAAGGCCTTCTGGAAGGGCAGGCCTATCGTTTGAGGTCAGAGGCACGCCGTTTCATATTGTGATTACAGGGAAAATGATTGCTTCAGACGGCGCAAAGGTAGAATAACAGATTTTGTGAATGGCGGGAGCGGCGCGCGCCGCTCCCTTTTTATCTTGAAGGGAAAGGGTTCTCTTCAATATCTAACAAAAATTTAATATTGATACAAAATAATCCGTTGCAATACCTACAAAAAATTGCTATACTAGATGCAGGTTTTATCCCCCATCGGAAGCACACTGCTTTCAATTTAGATGCAAAGGAAGAATGGTAATGGCAGAGCAGAAAAAATGAAGCTCAACTATAAGCTGACGTTCCTGATCGGATTCGGTTTTATGGCGAGCTCGATTGCCTGGTCGGTTTACAATGCCTATGTTCCGCCGATTTTGGACGAAATGCTGTCCGCCTCCCCAACAGTGGCGGGCATTGCGGAAAAAACTGCCGTGGCTTGCCACACTGTTCGGCGGCACGGATGTTGTTGGCGCGGGTGTTGTGGGCGGCTTGATCGGTGCGATCATGGTCATCGATAATGTGTTCGGCGTTATTTTTCAGCCGCTGTTCGGCAAAATTTCCGACCGGACGCACAGCCGTTTGGGTAAGCGCAGGCCGTACCTGCTGTTTGGTATTCCGGCCGCGGCGTTGTTTTTCATCCTGATCCCGCGCATGCCGTATATCTGGACGCTGATGCTGTGCGTGATCTGCTTTAACCTGATTATGTCGCTTTGGCGCTCTCCGGTGGTCGCGTTAATGCCCGATTTGACGCCGCCTTCCCTGCGCAGCGAGGGCAATGCCGTGATCAATTTGATGGGTGGCCTCGGCACCCTGCTCGGCATGGGCAGCGGCATGATCGTGATTGCCATTATGACGCTTTTTATGGGCTCAAAGCCTGCAACGGATGCAGAGCGCCCCTATGTGTTTATCTTTACGGCGGTTGTCATGCTGATCTGCCTGCTGGTGGTCATGCTCACCGTCAAGGAGCCGGATAGCCGCCTGAAAAAAAACGGCCGAGGCAAACATGGCGGCAGAAGCCAAAAGGGAAGAAAAACAAAAGCTGAAGGATTTGAAGCTGCCGAAGGAGAAAAAACGCAGCCTAGTTTTCATGCTGTTAACGCTGTTCTTCCTCTTCAACGGCTCTGATACTATTCAAACCTTCTTTACGCTCTTTGCGAAAAAAGAGCTTGGTATTGACACGGCAACGGCAACGATCCTGATGGGTGTGTTTGCGCTCTCATTGATGATTTTTGCAATTCCTGCCGGAAAGCTGGGCCAAAAGATCGGCCGAAAGAAAACGATTCTGATTGGTTTGGGCGGGGCGCTGCTGCTGTTTACCCTGTTCTTCTTGACTAAGGAGATGCCCAGCTTCCAGAAGGTGATGATCTTTATTGCGCTCATCGGCGGCGGCGCTTGCGTGGCGCTTGTCAATATCAATACGCTGCCCGTTGTTCTGGATATCGGCACGCCTGAGCAGGTGGGCACCTTCACCGGATATTATTACACAGCCACCTTCTCCGCCTCTAGCGTCGGCCCGATCCTGTGCGGTACGCTCTGTGGCTCGACGAGTTATTGGTCGCTCTTTATTTACTGCCCGATTGCGTTCGCTCTTGCCTTCCTGTGCATGACGCAGGTGCGCCATGGCGAAGCAGATCCCAATGCGCAGGCGCCGGATGTAGAGTTGGAGGCCTGAGCTCTTTCCTAAGTGCATATAAAGGGGGATATTGCAAAATGCCTTGTGTTTTGCAATATCCCTCAGTTTGTCGAAAAAGAATCACCGATTGGCCAAAAGGCGCAAGGCAATTGAGAAGTTTTTTGGGGACCATTTTTATATTTGTATTTATAAATTGCTTTCATCATAGGCAATGCTGCATATAAGCTGCCGGTTCAGGCGGATGATTCGTCACTTTTGTGCGCCCGAACCCAACGGCTTTTCTCATGACGATTTTCCGCAATGAACGTTTTGCAACTCGCCCTTTTTCAACGTTGATAGAAGAATAACAGGGCATGTGGAAACGAAAGCGTTTCCACATGCCCTGTTGTACAAACAGTTGCATTGCAATGGCTTAACAAACCTCAGCAAACTGAATTTCACCGATGAGCCCGCGAATTTTTCGCGTGACATATTGATAAACACGCGCGCCTAGATCGGCCAAAGCCTTATCTTCCTCCGCCCCGCACAGCATGGCAAACGTAGCTCCAATGTTTTCATCCGCCTTCCCACTATGGCGCAGGGCGAGATAATAAAAAGCTGAACGCAGCTCCATTGGAGATCGTATCGTAAAAACCCGGATCATCCTCAATCAGCTTATCGTACAGCGCATTGGCCGCAGTGGTGGCAAGCAAAGGCGTGGGGGTATACAGGTGCAAACAGGATTCTGCGATAAAGATCAGAAGAATGCGGATTTGGCACATAATATCGGGGGCAGGCAGGGATCGCCCAGCAGGCGGGAAAGGTCGAGGCTATCCGCATCTGAGGAATCCGGGGCAAGAGCAGCCATGCGGATTCCAAGCTGCTTGGCACGCTCTGAGTTGCCGTTGGCCTCTGCCGTTTCATTTCTTCTGCCAGCGCCTGCACCTCGGCTCCGTCAGTAGAATCCGGCTCTTCCTTCACGCCAAATATTTTCATGTCACTGTCATCAAATGTGTTCATGATCGTGTTCCTGCCTTTCGCAGAGATGAAGTTTGCACAAGATCCCCTCAAAAATGGGGATTAAACTGCTTTTTCCGCCGAAATAGCCGCTTTCTTTTGCAGGCGGCGTTGTTTTGCCTTATAGTTAAGCAGCTCCGTGATTTGTTCGTCAGGAGTGAGGCACTCGCCAAGCTTTGTCAGGCGGGAATTATACATGCCGTGAAAGTCGCTGCCGCCGGTCATTAGCAGATGATGCTCACGCGCTGTGCGCTGAAGGCGGCTGACCGTTTCTTCGTTTGCTGTTGGATGCCAAACCTCTACGCCATCCAGCCCAAGCCCAATTAGCTCATCCAAAAGGTCAAAGCTGTCATAAAAGGCAGGGTGGGCCAGCACGGCGATGCCGCCGGCCTCGTGAACTGCCGCCAGCACTTCGCGTACATCTGGAAAGGAGGGCTCAACGCTGATGCAATTTGGGCTGTTGGAGGAAAATAAATCGTGATAAAGCTCCCCAAAAATCGTGTGCGTATAGCCGCATTCCATCAGAGCGTGCGCGATGTGCTGCTTAAAAATATTGGTGGAGCCCGGGCGCATTTTAACACAAATTCTGGCGTAATGGGGAAGCGTTTGGCTGCTTTCAAAATCATATACTGCCCCGCTTTTCTGCGTGAAAGGGAGTTCCGGCGGCATAGCCCTTCTAAGCGATCCGGGCTGTCGCTGAGATAGCAGAGCAAATGCGCTCTGCGCTCCCGCTTTGGGTCAACGCAGGAAATTTCCACTCCCGGGATCACCTGAACACCATGCCGCTCACCGATGACTTTACCGCGCACCGTTCCGGCAAGGCAATCATGGTCTGTGATGGCAATGGTTTCGATCTTTAACTTTTTGGCAAGTAGAATTAGGTCCTCAATGCCGAGAGAACCATCTGAAAGCCTGGTATGACAATGTAAATCTCCGCCCAAGATAATCTTCCTTTCACATGCAGACAGCGCAGTGAGCCCAATTTTATTTTTCTTCTATTCCTCTATATTATACGCCCTTTTTTCGGGTGATGCAAGGGGAGGCGGGCGCGAGAAGCCGGCGAAACGGCAGCTTTATCGTACTTCTTTGGAAATCTGACCGCTAAAAAGAGCAAAACAGGATGTTGATGATGCAATCCAAATATTTGGAAATGAGATAGGCATTCACTACATCTGGTTTCACTTCGCGCCGTGAAAAAGCAGGATTCTGAAATATGGATACGGCAAATCGCCGGGGATAGATAAGAAAAAACCTGCAATGCGCGAAATGCGCACCGCAGGTGAGGACGGGTGAAATCATAAGGCCGGCTTTTTATTCTTTTTCTTTAATCGGTATCAGCAAATCCATCTGGAATCTGTTTTTATCGAAGTTCTTTAAGTGATACTGATTAAAATAGTTAAAATGCTCCTCCAAAAGACCGTCCATACATTCGGGGTCGCCAAGGTTGAGCATGAATTTGTCGCTGGCTTCCACCCATGCCCAAAGCCAATGCCATTTTTCAAATTCGCCGAACGTGACGGTATACGCCGCATATAGCCCGCCGGCATACGCTTTCTTTTGAAACGGCGCTTCCACCGTCATGTTTTCCGGTATTGTTACCCAATGCTCATAACCGTGATCGTCTTCGTTCGATCCATTCGGGTGGTTGAACCCGTAATGCCGAAAATCAGGTTTGCGTTTCGCTAAGTCCGTTTTTTGCATAAATTCCCGCAGCAAGGCCGTTGCCCTGTCCTCCGGCCTGTTTCCAACACAGTGGATTGACGCGACAGTTGCAGGCGGCAGATATATGATCCGCACATCCTTGTCGGTCAGCTTGTTCATTTGCTTTGATGCTCTGTGAATTCTGTTCATCATTTTATTCTCCTTCACATTCCTCTGAATTAGGGAGAGGGATTCGGCAAGTTTCATCACGGATTTGTCCGTCAGCAGGTTTAGGTTCACGCGCACGGCGGCGAGTTCTTCGATTTTGGCCACTAAGATTGCGAGAGCCGATTTAGATAGAAGGCGCATCCTAATCCACTGGTAAGATAGGATTCGGATGATTTTTTGTAGGCGCGTCTGTCCGGCTGAACCGCAGCTATGACCGCGGATCTTCGCCGCTCTGCGCTACTATTATGCCGCTGGTATATTTGCCCTCACGCACCGCACGTTGGCATTGAATCCCCACAGAATAAAACACAGCTATGTCTTTCGACATATCTGTGTTTTTGCTAAGGTGGGATAAAAAACGCCTTGGCGCTGGACGCTTATTTGACAAAAAACCCCGCGGTGCGCGACATGCCCACCGCGGGGTTGGCGGAGAAGGGGGAGACTCGAACTCCCGCGCCGGTTACCCGACCTACGCCCTTAGCAGGGGCGCCTCGTCACCAACTTGAGTACTTCTCCATGGTAACATCTAAAAAGGATGAAATTGTATATATCAAACGAGAAAGGCTTCGTATCACTTTCTGGCGGAGAGAGTGGGATTCGAACCCACGGTGCCTTGCGGCACGACGGTTTTCAAGACCGTTCCGTTATGACCACTTCGGTATCTCTCCATGCGGGACGGAAGCTATCATAACACAATTTGCTATGCTTGTCAACAGCTTTTTATGAATTTTTCAAGATCAACAGCTTGCGCCTGCCCCAACTCACAGACGGGGCAGGCGCGTTTTGCTTGCTCGTTATTCAGCGAGGCGATAGCCGTTGTTGAGCTTGATTTTGCCTAGGAAAGGCACCTTAATCACGCCGTTGAAGGTGTCGCCTGCGAAAGTCAGCGCAACGTCGATATCCTTGCCGGGCAGCATCTCAACATTGGCGATCGCATGTAGTGTGTCATCGTTTTCCTCTTTGATCTCCTTGATCTGGAATTCTGGAATTGGGCCATCCATATGAAGCTCGAAGCCATATTCCCCGCCGTTGTCTGTAATGGTGAACTTTACGTCCCCCTTGAAGAACATGGTGTCCACGTGGCAGCCCCAGTTACCAATACCAATCATTTTGTTTGCTCCTTTGCATTTGGTTTATATTGCGAACGTGTTGAAATAAGGGGATTTCAACGTTCGTTACGCGGCTTTGTAAATATATAAAAATTTTATTGGAAAATAGAAACCGAAAGCAACCAATATAAAATATCGTATAGATAATTCAGCGGTGTTTTGCAGGTTCCCTGCGGCAGAAAAGCATTCACTGCCAGCGTAGGCGGGTTGACAAAATCTACCCTGTGCATACATGAATATGCTTGTTAATTTTTCTGATTATAGCATATTGCGTTTGGAGAACTTGCTAAACATCAGTTGAATTTCAAAAAAATTTTATCATATTTTATTGTAATGAGATTGCATTAATCCGAGTTTATAGTATAATTCATTTATAAATGATGAAATTATTCTGAGTGGAGTGGGGCTGAAGTATCGTGGGATATAAACAGGCGGTCGAAATGCGTTGGAGAATGGCGCGGGAGAATGCGCTTCTTCTGCGCTCCCTTTCCAGCGTGCCGGTGCGTGCCATCACACGGGCAGGGGAGGAGATGTTCGCTGAGGGCTGGCCAAATCTGCCGGAGGGCTGCGCAGAGGCTTTGGTGACCCCGCTTTTGCACCGGGAGGATAGCAATTGTCTGCCGCGGCTGCGAACCTCGCCCGTTTTTGGCGCGATGGCCAGCATCGGCGTGCGGGAACTTGGGCGTGCGATGGGAACGCTGCTGATTGGGCCTGTGTTCCCAAGCGAGCTCAATGAAACGGCTGTTTCACATATACTGGCTCCTCTTGAGATAAGCGTGGCGCAGAAAAGTGCCCTGATTGCTTACTACCGCTCTATCCCTGTGCTGGATTGTCGTGCTCTGATTGATGGGGCGATCCTTGCATATAATCAAATGTATGGCGAACATATTATGCTCTCTCAGTTGATGGATCAAAAGCGTCTTTTGCCGGAGGCGCCGTTGGAGCGGGCACGGCCCTTTTTGCACCATGAGGAAGAGCCGCGCCTGTTCAGCGAGCGGCTTCAGGAGCGGCTGATGCATTGTGTGCAGGAAGGGGATCCACGGGCGTTGAAGCTTCTCCTACAGGAACTGCCGCGATGGAATCTTGCCACCTTTGCGCATGAACCGCTGCGTAGCCTGCGCAATCAGATAATCGCCATCGGAGCGCTTGCCTTTCAGGCGGCGGTGCAGGCGGGGGTAGGCTGGGAGGAGGGCTGTGGTCTCTATGAATATTATATCCTTTTTTGCGAAGAGGTTGGCGGGCAGGAGGCGCTCATCAGCCTGTTTGCCCGCATGCTGATGGATTTTGCCAGCCGCGTTCAAGCACTTAAACAGGCGAATTATTCCACAACCGTACATTTGTGCATGCAGTATGTGCAGGAGCACCTTTATGAACGCATCCGTGTAGAGGAGGCCGCGGCGAGCGTGCAACGCAACCCAAGCTATCTCACACAGCGGTTCCGGCAGGAGACGGGCATGAGCGTCACCCAATATATCCAGCAGCAAAAAATTGAGGAGGCAAAGCGCCTGCTGCAAACGCCGGGCAGCGGCAGCATCTGGCTCCAACTGGGCTATTGTGACCAAAGCCACTTTGACCGTGCGTTTAAAAAGGCCGTGGGCATGACGCCGGGCGCCTTCCGGCAGAAATACCTACGGGCAGATTCGTAAAAGTAAAAGGATACACTGCAAAGTTTTGGCGGCGCATCCTTTTGATTCCCTCTTGAACGGCTAGCCTGATTTTTCTGAAAACCGAACGGAAATGGAGACGATGCATTCCCGCAAACGGCAGCGCAGGCGGGCATGTTTTGGCGTTGCAGCCGCAACCGGCACAACATGCAGCCGATTTTGGCAGGCGATCTTCAGGCAGCGCGCTACATGAAAATCATTCGTGACAAAGGCAATGGTTTCTGTTTCGTCCCAGCCCTCACGGCTTTCCAACAAGTGTTTGCATAGGGTGAAGTTTTCTGCGGTTGAGCGCGCCTGATCCTCAATTAAAATCCGCTCCGGAGCGATTCCCTTCGCGCACAGCCCTTTTTGGATGACGGCCGCCTCGCTTGTTTGCTGCCCGGCCCGAAAGCATCCGCCGCTGGCAACCGCTATGGTTTGCGGATGCAGCTTTAAGTATTGTGCCGCACGGTCAATCCGCGTTTGCAGGAGCTGCGTGGGTTGATCCCCACGCACGGTACAGCCCAAGATGAGCAGATATCGGATTTCCGGCCGTTGCAGCGAAGAGGCAGTCTGTTTGTCCATTTTACCGTCCCCATTTCTGAAGAATAAAATCGTTTAATTCATCCTATGCCCGCGCACCGGCCATTATGCAGAGAAAAAGCAGAACGGGCGGGGAGGCGCTGCGCCGCCTGTTCCCGCCCGTACAGATTCTGTTGTCAAGTCAGTCCAGTATTTCAGCCATCATGCCGGGCACAGCGCCAGCGGCATTGGATTCATCGGTATCAATATGCATAGCAAGCGCATATTTTTCGCTGACGCGCACGACAACGTCCCCAAAGACTAGGGAACGCCCATCGGATTCCACCTTAACGGATACAATCTGCTTATCCTGTAAGCCGTATTGCTCAGCGTCAGCCGGTGTGGCATGGATGTGGCGTTTTGCAATGATAACGCCGTCCTGAAGCTCTACCTCACCCTTTGGGCCGACAATTTTGCAGCCTTCGCTGCCTTTCAGATCGCCCGATTCACGCACAGGCGGCTTCAAGCCGATAGAACGGGCGTCCGTAGCAGAGAGCTCGACCTGGGTTTCCGGGCGGACCGGGCCGAGAATCGATACGCTGGGGAAACTGCCCTTTGGGCCAATGACCTGGATACGCTCGTTCGTGGCAAACTGGCCGGGCTGGGAAAGGTCTTTTTATGGGTCAGCTCATAGCCTTCGCCAAAGAGAATATCGAGCACCCTGCGGCTCAAGTGGGCATGGCGCGCGGAAGTTTCAAGCAATACGCTTTTTTTCATCGTTTATTTCCTCCAAAAAATACATTTCTTTCTTCCTATTTTACATCAACCGCCGGGAAATAGCAACGTTAAATCTTAGATATCGCTCTACAAATCCCAGCGGATGTGCTATACTGAATGCATTCAAAACAGAGGAAAGGCGCTGAGATGCATATGTATGAAACCTGGGAGGCATTGGAAACAGCATGTTTCAGTTGCCACAACTGCCCGCTGGGGGAAACGCGGACCAAGCTGGTTTTCGGCGTGGGCAGCAGGAGAGCAGGCGTGCTTTTGATCGGCGAGGGCCCGGGAGAAAATGAGGATTTGCAGGGCGAACCGTTTGTAGGCCGCGGCGGGAAACTGCTCGATCAATATTTGGCTGTGGTTGATTTGGAACGCGGCAAAAATATTTACATTGCCAATATGGTAAAATGCCGTCCGCCGAAAAATCGCGATCCGCTGCCTGCCGAGCAGGAGGCCTGCCTGCCTTGGCTACGCGAGCAAGTGCGCCTGCTTCGGCCAAAGATTATTGTTTGCCTTGGGAGAATTTCTGCACAACGCCTCATCGATAAGAATTTTCGTGTCACCAAGCAGCACGGTCAATTTATGGAAAAAAACGGCGTGTGGATGATGGGCACTTATCATCCGGCTTCGCTTTTGCGCAACCCGCAGCAGAAGCCGGAGGCATTGGAAGACTTTATTGCGCTGCGGGAAAAGATTTGGGAGGTTTGCCCGGAGACATATGAGGATACGGCCGCTTTCTCAGATGAAAAGGGCTGAATCGCATTGATAGCACGGAGGAAAAGAAAAAAAGGAGCGCATTGCTAGTGCTGCAACGCGCTCCTTTTCTTTGTATCAGCTTATTGGTTATAATAGGTCGATTTCTCTTTGCAGGGAGCGGGATACATAGCTGCCGCCGAATTTTAGAAAACCCGCCGCCTTGGAGAGCATCCCAGGGTGTGCAAGCCTGCGGTCTTTTTCTGTGATCCAAAAATCAAATTCCCGTTTTTTAAGCGTGTCATACAGCGGCGCGGCTGTCCGGCAGGCGGGAAGATCTGTGCCGCTTGCAGCCAGAAGAAGGAGGTTTTGATCGAGCGGGAGGGTAAAGGATTTCGCTCCCGCTGGAATTTCGAACGTATATTTGAAAAAATACGCCTGCTCGCCGTAGCTATCCGCATCGCCTCTATGGAGATGAGTCGCATTCCAGGCAAGAACGGTCTGCTTAATCTGCCCAGTCTCCTGCATGCCGTAGAGATCCCATTTTCCAACCGCCTCCAGGAGATCATGCACGGTAAATAGAAAGCCGGTTTTGCCGATGGTCAGCGCGGTGCGCCGATCACCGCTGAGTGAGGCCATCATCAGTCTCAGATATTTTGCGCCCTCCGGGATACTCAGTTTTTGCCCACGGCAGATCACAGCATTTGCCGCCAAATCCTCTTTGGGGCCAGTCACAAAAGCGCACGCCGCCGCAGCGGATCTCCGATGGGAAACGCTCTGCGGGTAGGGCTACAGGGCAAGCAGTGCCGCAATCCGCCCGATTGCGGTTAAAAGAAAGGAGATCCGTATCGTAAGGCAGCTCGATTGGCATGCTGTGCTTGAGCTGGCCGCACACCGGAGCGGGCGCGAGCGTTAGGGCAAAGGAGCGCGGTTCAAAGGCCTTTAGGTCAAATTGCAGCACGCCTCCCTCCAGCAGGAATTCCCCCTCCTCCCGCGGTTCCTCAGAGGCATAGATTTCTCGTGCAGATGCAATCCCGGCCCCAAGCTCAAAACGGAGCTTTGTGTGGGTTTTTCCTGCACCTTCATTGAAACGGATAATGATCTCATCAGAATCCTGCGCTTTTTAAGCGCACGCACCAATGTATTTTCTTCGCTAATCCTGCCAAAGGAGAATTCGCGGCCTAGGGCACCCGGATGCTTTTCCACAAGAAAGGCGTTCATGGGCTGGTTAAAGCGCGCGGCCGCCATCTGTGTGCCGTTTTCATAGCCGCCCATATGGCCGAAAATACCGAAGCTGTAGCGGTTTAGGCCAAGATCCATCGTATTCTGGCCGCTTTCATCGCGGTAGGCGGATTGTGGGGTGTGAATGCCGGTCAACCGCAAGCAGTTGTCAAGCGGCTTATCCCAACCGTATTTCGAATCGCTCAGGATGGATACACCGCAGCTGCCATCCACCTTTGTGATATCCGCCCACATTTGTGCGGGCACCTCATAGAGCTTCGGTGTATTATTGCCGCGCTCAATGACGCCAAGGCCAAGGTCATAGCTTGCTTTGGGGTTGGATACCGCCAGCGGAAACTGCGTTTTGAGCAAGCTGCGCATATTGCGCCATTCGATCTCGTTATAAACCTCCACCGTATCGCCTCCGGCAGCAGGGAAATAACCTGACGGAAGGTCGAGGGGCCGCACACACGCAGCGTTTCGATCGCAACGCGGGCGGGGCCGTTCTCAAGATGGTGAATTTAGGCGCACGCGCATACGCTATCGGCTTTGTCATCACTTCAACGAAATCAAGCTCCCATGCGGGCCAGTGCGTGCTGCCCAAGTAGTGGTGGACGCCCATGCGGATGGGGGCGGTAAGCAGGTCCATCCCAACCTCTTTATCATAGATGCTGGAGATATCGCCGTTATGGTCAAGCGTGAGGCGGTAACGCTCGTTTTCCAGCAGCTTTTCCTGCGCGCGTAAACGCGTTTGGATGGGGCAGGCTCCCCGGACTCCCGCACATCATATACGGCATAGCCCATGGAGGGAACGCTTGCGATGAATACAATTTTTAGAGCCTCGCCGTTGCGCGAAAGCACCTGCGCAGGCACTTCTGACCCATTCAGATCGTAAACACGAAGATACTGGCAGTTTTCAGAAACGGGAATAAAAGCCGTGACCGGACCAATGCGGTTCTCACTCCCTTGGAGGGGATTGTTGACGAGCAGGGCCGTGCCCTTGACAAAAGAGGTATCCATCAGAGTGGATACGGCGCCCACGCTTGCGCGGTATTCTTCTGCAAGTTCGTTGAGCGAGAGGATATAATCGTTCCAATTGCGCTGGTAGCAGCGCATTAGAGAGGTGCCGGTGAGGTCATCGTGGAACTGATGGGCGATGATCCGTTTCCATGCGGTATCCATTTTCTCCTGCGGGTAGTCGGCCGCCCCCAGCCACATTGCCGCCGAGGCGCTGCGTTCTGCCGCATCCGCCAGCTGTTCCGCGCGACGGTTCCACCGCTTGCCGATTGCGCGCGAAGTGTAAGAGCCCACGCCATGATCAGTGGAAACGAGCTCTGTGTTCCAGAAGGGGAGGCTAGCCTTTTGCTCTGGCGTCAGCTCCGCTTCCATATCACGGAAAACCTGATCGGCCGGCGCGCTGAGCACATCACTTTTTTCCGTTTTGTTTTCCGAGAGCTCCTGGCAGACGGTGGCGACGGATTCCTCCTTTGGGGCTCCTCCGCAATCCCCCGTTCCGTGAAAAATATAGGTAAAGGGGAGGTTATACTTTTGAGATTCGCCTTGAGCTTTTGTGAGACGGCACGGTTTTTGCGCACCTTGTCAAGCTCCGCCACATAGCTGCGCGCGTCGAGAGAGCATAGATCCAGCGGCCATCCACCCCGTACCAACGGCCTAGATCAAAGGGTATGCCGAAGGCCGAGCTCCAGGTCAGCTTTTGCGTGGTAAAGCCGGAGAGGTTTGCGTGCCGTGCAATGCTCGGCAGCGCCCAGCCGAAGCCGAAACAGTCCGGCAGGAAAATATCCGTGCTGCGTTTGCCGAACGTTTTGTCAAAATAGCTGTTCCCATAGAGGATGTTGCGAAAAGAGCGCTTCCGGAGAAGGAATGTTGACATCCCCGTTTTCATATGCGCTCCCGGTCACATTCCACCGCCCCTGTGCAACATATTCCTTCAGCTTTTCAAATTCTTCCGGATAGTATTCCTCCATCAGTTCATAGCGGTAGCTCCCCTCAAAGCTAAAGCGGTAATCCGGGTATTTCTCAAAGAGCGCAAAATTATCCCGTAGGGTAGCGGGTATGTATTCGCGCAGCGTTGTTTCAAAATCCCAGTTCCAGGAGGTATCCAGATGGGCGGTGGCAACGGTGTAAATGCGTGGCTTTAGGTCCGACATGGTTATGACCATCCCTTTCTTGTGCAAGGCTGCGGCATGATGTGGCTTTGCACAGCCAAAATTTTAAGTGGAATTTATGATCGAAAAGCACCATACGCAGTTCGGAAGGGTTATCTTTCCGATGTTTACTCCGCTTCCTTATTTTCCAATGTGTCAAGCCAAGCGTTCACCTGCGCGTCGGATGGCATACGCCAATCCCCGCGCGGAGAAAGGCTGACGGAGCCCACCTTTGGGCCGTCCGGCAGGCAGGAGCGCTTAAATTGGCTCTGGAAAAAGCGCGTTAAAACAGCCGCAGCCATGCCGTGAGTTGCTGTTGGGTATATTGATCGCCAAAAGCGCGCTTGGCAAGAAATAGAAGCTTCTGGGGATTTGTGCCGAAGCGGAGAAAATGATAGAGAAAGAAATCGTGCAGCTCATAGGGGCCGATCTTCTCCTCTGTTTTCTGTGCGATTTGGCCAACCTCATCCGGTGGCAGGAGCTCTGGGCTGACAGGCGTGTCGAGCACCGAGCGCAGCACACGCGCGGTACGTGCATCCGCCTGGGCGGCAAAATTCTCAACCAAATGGCGCACAAGCGTTTTGGGCACGCCGCAGTTAACACCATACATACTCATGTGGTCGGCATTATAGGTGCACCAACCAAGGGCGAGCTCGCTCAAATCCCCCGTTCCGACGAGAATGCCGCCCTCCTTATTGGCGAGATCCATCAGGATTTGTGTGCGCTCACGGGCCTGCGTGTTTTCATAGGTTACGTCGTGCAGAACGGGATCATGGCCGATATCCGCCATATGCTGTAGGCAGGCTGGGCGGATATCAATTTCCCGGAAGGTCGCACCGATGCACTGGATAAGCTCTACCGCGTTGTCATAGGTGCGGTCTGTTGTGCCGAAGCCCGGCATAGTAACGCAAATAATGTTGTTGGTCGGCAGCTTTAAAAGCTCCATCGTCCGCACAGAGACAAGTAGCGCGAGCGTCGAATCAAGCCCGCCGGAAATGCCGAGCACCAGCTTCTGCATCCCGGTGTGGGAAAGCCGCTTGGCAAGCCCCGCCGCCTGAATCGAAAGAATCTCCCGGCAGCGTTCCTCCCGCTTAACGCGGTCATCCGGCACAAAGGGGTGTTTATCATAAGCGCGGTTGATCTGCGCTTCTTCCAGGGCGGGAACCGGCGCGTCGATCACTCGGTAGGCTGGTGGAGGGACGAGGGTGGCGTTATCCGGGAAGCTACCATTTTGCCTGCGCTGGGATAAAAGCCGCTCCAGATCGACGCAGGCAACCGCTTCGCTGCCCTCTAGTAAAAAGCGGGGGCTGTCTGCGAGGAGCGTGCCGTTTTCCGCCACTGTGCATGCGCCGGCAAAGACGAGATCTGTCGTAGATTCTCCAACGCCTGCGGAGGCATAGGCATAAGCGCACAGTGCTTTGGCGCTCTGCTGTGCAATCATGGCGCGGCGATAGTCATTTTTTGCAACCGCTTCGTTGCTGGCGGAGAGGTTGACGATCACATTTGCTCCGGCCTGTGCCATCCGTGTACTGGGCGGCAGAGGAACCCAAAGATCCTCACAAATTTCAACGCCAAGCACCGCGCGGTCATTCAAGCGAAAAAGCAGGTTTCCAAACGGAATATCCTCTCCTGCAAAGCGGATCGTTTCCGCCTTTGCCTGCTCTGCCGAGACAAACCACCGCTTTTCGTAAAATTCCTGGTAATTCGGCAGGTAAGTCTTTGGTACAAAGCCGAGGATTTTACCACGGTGCAGAACGGCAGCACAATTATAAAGAAACCCGTCTACCCGTAAGGGAATGCCTATGACGATCACGGTAGAAAAGCCCTTCGTCTGCTCCGCAAGGCCGAGCAGCGCCTGTTCGCAGCTGTCAAGCAGCACATCCTGCCCAAATAAATCGCCGCAGGTATAGCCAGAGAGGCAAGAGCTCCGGCAGCACGGCCACCTGAACGCCCTCTTCCTGTGCATGGCGCAGGGCGTCCAGCGTATAGATTGCATTTTGTTTTGGGTTGGCAACACAGGTGCGCGGGCTGAAAGCGCCGATTTTTAAAAAACCGAAATCCATAGAGAAACCTCACAACGTTTATTAATTTACAGCATTTAGTATATACTCTTGCGATGAGAAAAACAACAGATAAACCGGCAAACAACAGCAAAAATAAAACCGGTTGAGTTTTGCCGTATCTAGAGCAAAAAAGGAACAGACGGCCCCGGATGGACCGCCTGTTCTTTGGAATAAACGTAGGCTTAGGATTCCTCTTTTACGAAAGTTTCTGCCAGTTCATAGAAATCCTTCTCCGTTTTTATCTGTTTGCCGCAATCACGCAGTTTTTCCCGCGCAACGCTCGGGAGGGAGAGAAAATATTCGTTTACCCCGGCATCTTTTTTCAAAAGAGAATTTAGCCCACCTGCTAATTTAGGATCTGCCATATGATCATTCCTTTCGAGCCAAATGAGAACTGATTTGCTCCGTCAACCTCTTCTGCATCTGTTATGGCCGGGAACGGCTGCTTTTATGCGTTGGCTATTTGCTGTTTTTTGTGTGAGAAAATAACGGTGTACATAATCTTTGGTAAGCTGGAATACCTCTCGGCTTAAAATCGTGATAGCAATCAGGTTTGGGATTGCCAGCAGGGCGTTAAACGTGTCGGATAAGCTCCATGCGAGCTCCATCCGGACCGTACTGCCCAGAAGGACGACGGCGGCAAACAGAATTTTATAAAGGGGAACAGCTCGGTCGCCCAATAGGTAGGAAACGGCTCTTTCCCCATAATATGACCAGCCGATGAGCGTGGCAAAAGCGAATAATACAATTGAAATGGCAATGAATTTTTTCGCCGGCGGCACCGAATACTGTGGCAAAGGCGGCGGCGCATAGGGCGGTGCCGCTGTACGCGCAGGAAGGAGCCCAAACCCCTGAGGTGAGGATGGCGAGCGCGGTGACAGTGCAGCATACAAGCGTATCCGCAAACACCTCAAAAATGCCCCACATGCCTTGCTCGACCGGCTCCTTTACATCCGCATCGCAATGGACGATCACGGAAGTGCCGAGCCCAGCCTCATTGGAAAAGACGCCCATTGAAACGCCGGTGCGCAGTGCGCGGGCCATGCCGTAGCCCGCTGTTCCACCTATGGCAGAACGAATGGAAAAAGCCTCTGAAATAATACCGCCGACCGCCTGCGGAAGGCGGCGAATATTCATCAAAATTACAGCGCAGCCTGCTGTTAAATACAGAATTGCCATGATGGGAACTAGTTTTTCCGTCACGGCGGCAATGCGTTTGATACCGCCGAGCAAGATAATTCCAATCAATATGGCCGCCGCTGCTCCTGTCACTTTGGGGGATACGCCGAAGGCGTTTTCCATAGCCTGCGCCATTGAATTGCTCTGCGAGAGGTTGCCCATGCCGAAGGAGACGGGAATACAAAGGGCTGCAAAGAGCAGAGCCATCCATTTGCAGTGAAGCCCTTTTTCCATATAGACCATTGCGCCGCCTACCCAGCGATTTTTTGCATCCGGATAGCGGTAGCGGATGCCGAGCGTTTTTTCCGCAAAGCTTGTCATCATGCCGAGAAAAGCGGAAGCCCACATCCAGAAGATCGCGCCGGGCCGCCTGTAGAAAGGGCGATAGCAACACCGACGATGTTGCCGGTGCCGATTGCGGCGGCGAGTGCGGTGGAGAGTGCTTGGAACGGAGTGATGGAATGGGCAGGTAGCTTCTGCCTGCCTCCCTTCCTGGCGAAGAGGCTGCCGACCGTCAGGCGCATCCATTTGGATAACCAGCGGACCTGAAAAAAACGTGTGCCGACCGTGAACAGAAAGCCGACCAGCAGAAAGCAAAGGAGCATCCCACGGCCCCAAAGGATGGAGTTGAGCATTTGATTCAGATTGGAAATTGTATTTGTAAATGCCGCCATGGATAGCCTCCAATTCAAACATGTTGTGCACATGATACTTGCAATAATAAGAAAAGCTTATTTCAGAATGGATGGTAAGGCGAAACGGCATTCATCTCAATCCACGCACCCGCGTGGGGCGCTACCCCTTCTGGTTTAATCCCATATTACGCACACTTCGACTTGAATATCACCTATATAGGAGCAAATTTGTATTCTCTTTATTTACCTACCTATGTGAAAGTGTGTTCTATATATATGCATGAGCAAGCCTATATTATTATTGCCGATGCCCTCATCAATTGTATGAGATGTAGCGCGCTGTGTCGGATGCGACAAAACAGGATTTCTATACAATATTCGTGAATCGGCAGACTTATTTCGGCATGCCTGTTTCAATCCACGCACCCGCGTGGGGTGCGACATCGCTGCGCAAATTCTTTTTGCACCGCATTTGGATTTCAATCCACGCACCCGCGTGGGGTGCGACGGTACGGCGATCTTTGCGGCGCTCAGGGATCGGGATTTCAATCCACGCACCCGCGTGGGGTGCGACACATTCGTCACCACACCGCAGAGGTCGAGGATATAATTTCAATCCACGCACCCGCGTGGGGTGCGACTCACACCGGGCAATGTGATTGACTTTGATTTTATCATTTCAATCCACGCACCCGCGTGGGTGCGACCGCAGTGACACCGCAAGCCGTGGTCCTGGTATCCATTTCAATCCACGCACCCGCGTGGGTGCGACTCGTGTCGGCGCGCGGGTAGGCCGTGACCGGAACGAATTTCAATCCACGCACCCGCGTGGGGTGCGACAGCAAAAGTTTATAAAATAATATGCAAAAAGAAATAGAATATATCAAAACTCGTCTCAGATCATTTTTTGATGCCTTTCATGAACAAAATTGTTCCATTTAATACTTATAGATGCTTTTTACTGGTGCGAATCTTCTTCTGCTTTTCTGTTCGCTTTTGGTTCGCACCGCGTTGCGAAGGGCTATTTTTTAAATAATCAATGGTTCTGTGACGTCAAAGGACGGCTTCGCCCCCACATGTTTCACCTTGGTCTTATAGTTGTTGCCGAGATAATAGAAACGCAGGCTGTCTGTTTCGGATCGATGATCTGCTCCAGCTTATGTTCCACTTCACGGCAGATCGCTGCATCTAAATGGCATTCAAAAACAGAATTTTGGACGCGTTGGCCATAATTAACACACTGCTTGGCAACCTTCCGGAGCCGCTTCTTTCCGGCGGTTGTTTCTGTATTAACATCATAGGTGATCAGCACAAGCATAAAGTATCTCCTTCGCATTGGGATCGTTGAAGCGATAACCGCAGCCGGCCCTGTTGCTGGATTCATCGTGGAGATGCCGCTTATTTCCATAGAAACGGCGGGTACCCGTCGGTATCGCCGCGCAGATAACGCGCGAATAGCATCGCCTGCGCATAAGGCACCAAGCCCCAGGCTATCTTTTCTCCTAGGAAAGGGTGCACGATGGTTTCCTGCTTTTTGCTCTGCCAGGCAGTTAAAATCGTCTTTCGAGTCTCGTCATCCATCAGCACAGCGCCGTTTTTTTTTGATGGAATCCCTCTGGCTTTACCATGCGGCGGTTGATAAGCGTGAGGACAAGGCGATCCGCCATGACACCGCGCAACTCCTCCATCAAATCGAGAGCGAGCGACGTGCGGCCGGGCCGGTCACGGTGCAAAAAAGCCGACGTATGCATCAAGCCCGACTGCCTCCAGAGCGGAAGTGGAATCATGCGCAAGCAATGTATAAACAAAAGAAAGCATTGCATTCACATTGTCGAGAGGTGGGCGGCGGTTTCTGCCGGCAAACCTGAACGCCTCCTTTTGCTGAAGGATCAGGTCATCCAATACAGAGAAATACCGAGCGGCTGCCTCGCCCTCCACACCCCGCATTTCCTCCAGCGTGGAAGCAGATTCCAAGCGCCCGATGGACTCTGCCAGAAAGGCAGAGGATTGCTTGAGTTTCTCCACATCAAGCCGCAGGGCGTAGTCACGCGCTGCCCGTTCGAGGATCCAGCGGCTGTTGTGAACCTTGGCGAGCAAAAAGTTCCGCGCAAGATCCGCACTGGCCGATTCGCTGTCCGATAGGCGGTATTGCGTTTTACGCAGAAGCACATTCCCTTGCTCTTCGCCCACGATCCGAGCGAGAAATTTTCCATTTTGCGTTAAAAAACTTAGCGCGATTTTCCTCTTTGCGCAGGCTCCCATCAGCGCAGGGCTTGCGCCCGTGTAGCCGAAGGCGATGATACTCTCCAAATTATGGAGGGGAATCCGCCGAAGCTCCACATCTTTTTTGAGGATTACGACGTTTTCCCCATCCAGAGCCAAATAGGTATCCGGCGTGGTGACAAACAGGGTGTTAGAAAGCTGTTTCACAGCGTTGCCCCTTCCTTTTGAGATGGCTCTTCGTGCAAAGCAGCCTGGAGATATGCCTGAACGGACTGCTTCTGGCAGAGCTTTGGCAGGCACAGGCCGTTCAGCGAACAGGCCCGGCAGCTCTTTGTGGGCTTCACGCGCGGTGTGTATTGCCTGCGGTAATCGTCATGCATTTCCCGCAGCATAGCACGGACTTTCTGGCGAAGCTCCTCCTCCAGCAACACCTTGCTGCGGCGGTTGGGCTCACCGTAATAGAGATAGGCCTCTGGAATATCGCAGCAGAGCATCTCCTCCAGGCACATAGCCTGGCAACAGAGCTGTAGCCGATCCGCATCGGTTTCTTTGGGGCTGCCGCGTTTGTACTCCACGGAATGGGAAGCCACTTGCCTCCCCGGCCAAAAAAATTGGAACACCATCCGGCGAAGCGTGTAGCTCCACCACATCGCATACGCCATTGACGCCGAGCGTGCGGGATTGAACCGCCATGCCGCGGGGGATTAGCACAGTTCCCCGCTTTTCAGTGAAAAAGGCGTCGTGTGCATTCTCGTGTAAGATATGCCCTTCCACCGTGCGCAGATTTTCCTGCCACTGCTGCTCAATATGGATCAGCGCCCACTGCCTTCGGCAGAAGGCAAAATGCTGGAGCCCCGAGATGGCGAGAAAGTCTTCTTCATGATACATTGTTAAATCATCCGCTCACAGGTAACGCCCGCGGGCAGAGAAGCCGTGTCTACCTGTACGTTATAATCGTGATAACCTCTCGGCGGGCAGGAAAAATCCTTATTTTTGACGGTTACGGTTTCAAACAGCTTGTAGGCTGGCGCGTTGCCCAATTCGCTATCGTGCCGGAAGACGATCAGCTCCCGCACTGCCATTTTGCCGCGTGCAGCGGAGCGGTCGGTTTCAAACATATTGATGATCGCTTTCCAGAGAAGTTGAAGGTCCTCCTCGGAAAATCCGGTCACCTTGCGGGCCAGATTGGCGGATATAAAGCCTTCTGCCCGATAGAGCGCATACGGGACAATAAATTTGCGGCCCATCTCCGTGCCTTTGCGTTCTGCATCGGCCTCGGTGGTGATGGCCACGCGGGTAATGGTGACTTCCTGCTGGACGATCGGATCAATGCTGCGGGCAAAGCCGAGCTGCACCGGGCCGCGCACCTGCCCGCAGTTGAGCGCGGCTTTGACGAAAGTGGTCATCACCGCGCCAAAGGTGCGGATATCAAAAAAATTCGCGGCACATAAAATCACGAATTTTACCGTCCAGATCCGGATGATCCTTTTTATTGAGCTTCTTCTCATCCACATTGAGGGCTGTGAAAGCTTCTCGGTCACTCTTATTGAGCGGCACGTTATCTTTGATGTAGATCCGGTAGCCGGGCTGGTCTTCGCAGGCTGTCTCTACAAAGTTGCGGATTTTGCGCTTAAGGCAGACGTCCGTGACAATGCCATGGTTGGTTTCCGGATCGATGCGCGGCATATTGCCTGCATCCGGGTCTCCATTGGGGTTGCCGTTTTCCACGTCGAAAAGAATCACAAAATCATACCTGTTCTTGATCGGCTCTGACATTTATGCTTCCTCCTTCACATCGCTGTCGCTTTTTTTCATATACCGTTTTTGCGTTTGCTGGTAATATCCCAACACAAAACTCCCCTGATCCTCTAGTGAAAAATGGGCGGGGAAAGGCGTGTCGGCAACATCCAGCTTATCGATCAGATCTTTGATCTGGTTGTCGAGATAGCACTTCAGCTTTATATCCTTAATCACCCGAATATGATGCCGTGATAATTTGATCAACGTGGGAAAAACGCTTCCCGGTGTTGCGCAGGCCGAGGTGAAATAGCGATCCTTGATGGTGGTATTGATGTTGGGATAGGCCTCCAACTGCGCTTTTTCCAAAATTGCGAACAGTCGGCCGAGCACATAAGCCTTGTTTTTGCTCTCCTCATTGATCGACACTTGCAAAACCTCCTTATATTCTTCCTCCCCGCGGTGTCGGCGGATGAGATAGCCCTTGATGATGGCGGCTCGGCCGCGTGTGATTTTTTTTTGATATGCCGCTCGGAATCATCCTGCTCGGCATGGATGCGGAGCATCACCGCATTCATCAATGCCTGCGGATAGGGGGCGCCGGTTAGGATGGAGCGCATGACCGCACCGCTAAGCAGATGGGAGCCGGATTTATCTTTGGCGTTGGGATTCACAGTTTCTCGCAGCAGCCAATAGGGGGAGAGATAAAGGGAATTCATAGGGCGCCTTCTCAATTTCCATATCGCTGTAGTGTTGTTGAATATGTTTCAAAAGTTCCCGAAAGAATCCTGTAGGAAAAAACGCACGGAGAGGCTGAGCGGCATTCGGCGCAAGGCCAAGGATGTAGAAGGGCGTTTCGGGATTGACGCCCTCCTTGGGCGGAAGGCCCCGGCTGATTTTTTCAAGGATGGCGCACAGCATCTTTTGATTGTCTTCCTTGGGGTTCATTGCGGCGTTGAATAAAATCTGGAAATCCGGGTTTGCACTCTCCGCCCAGAACACAACGGTTGTGTCGCTGATGATCAGCCGGTGCTCCGAATTGGCCAGGAGCGCGTTGAGTGCTGTGACGTAAGCAAAAGCGGCATATTTTCCAACTGGTGCATTGAGCCCCTGCGCCTTGTCCCTGCCATAAGATTCATAGGCGCTGGAATTGAAGCTAACGAGATTGGCCCCCACGCTCTGCGCATCCTTTACGCCCCGGATTTTGCCGTGCAGGATGGCGATGGGCTGGCGCGCCCGTGACTAGGCAGGGCAGCTCAACGCCCTGCTCCTGCGCTGCACAGTAAGCTTCCCAGGCCTCCCGTAGGGCGGGAATACCCTGCGCATACTGATCATCCGCTTGAAAAATCAGGTTTCCTCCGGCGGTAAGCCCGGCCAGATGGTCCTTCACATAGCGGTTTTCAGCAGCCGCAGCCGGATCCCAGCGGTCGAAAAAGGCAAGAAATTGCGCGCGCGGCAGGATGATCGACGCCGGATAGAATTTCCCGGTGCAGTTTTTGGAAGCCTCAAAGCATTGAAGGGCACGCTTCGGATTTCCCTTAGTATCTAGGCCCAGCAGGTAAATGGCGTTGTCACACAGGAAGAAGGGGAGGATATTGACGGGCGGGACTCTTGCTCCGGAACCTCCAGCAATTGTGCTGCATCGCCTTTTTTTCTTCCCGTGTTCAACGGGTAGCCTTAGGGTCGTGATGCCGCAGAGCTCCCCCCTCCCCAGAGAGTTCCAGCGCATAAGAGACTTTCCCGGTGCAGTAGCCTTGTTTTGGAAGCTTGTCCTCCGCAGCCATCATTTCATAGTATTTGACAAGCGCTTGCAGGATCATCGGATCACCTCGCAGGCGCCAACATCGATCACACCGTTTTTCATTACGGCGCGGAAAAAGGTGGGGTAGATATTTTCCGGGTCGGAATAGTCCATATCATAAAGCATAAACCCGAGATCCTTTTCCGGCTCGTTTTGATAATAGGTGGCAACAAATTCGCCTTCAAACAGCCGGAAATGCGCGGGAAACTCCCGACAGCCAAAGCAAGGCTGGTGATAGCACTGGCCCTCGCGCAGGCGGCGGCAGGCAATTGCATAATGCTTTTCCTTCGTATCCGTTGGGCCTACCTTGTCAGTCAGCTCAAAATGCGCGTCGATCACATAGCGAACGTCGTAAAAAGCACCATAGAGGCGCGCTGCTGAATCTCCGCCGAGGTGTTCAAATACGGCATGTCGCCGTTGTTTATCGCGCTGCGCACGCTGCTGGCGGAGATTTTTGAGGCGACCTCATTGCGCCGGATGTTGGTAAAGCGGATGGGGTTACACACTTGAATTCGATCAATTTTCCAGCGAATGGCTGGCTTCCAGTAGACTGCCTCGATCAATCCTCGCGCAGCGGATGGCGTGATCACATCGTAAGAAACGCGTTCCGCCTTCATCTCCGGGCGGGAAAAGAGAGCATAAGGCCCCAGACCTCCACCCGAATGCCATATCCCATATGGCTCACTCCTTTCCAAAATGAATGAGTATATCAACTGAAGAGCCCGATCCCTCCTTTGCCGGACTGCATGGAGAGCCCGGTTTTTTCATCGTAGAGCGAAAGGTCGGTCAGAATGGCGATCTCATCGTCCAAAACCTCCAGTGCGCTGATGGCGTCCAGCGCCTCATAATGATTTTCATAAACCGAAACGCAATACGGCCCAATTTCCCGCATGAGCCTTTGATTGCGTTCCCCGCGCCGAAGCCGCTTGGCCAACTCCGCGACCGTTTTTTCCACAGGGATGAGAATGGTCCTCGTCTGTTCGTCAATCAGGTGGAATTCCTTTGCAACCGTTTCGAATGGGAAGAGAAACGCATTCTGAGCGCCTTCTTCGAAGCGGTTTACAATGTTTTTTTGATCCAACCCGTTCCCAGAATTTTTGTATAGCTTTCCAAAATAGCTGTGGATTGCCTCTGCGGAGGCGATGTCGGCATAGCGCTGGATCACAGAGAGTGCAACGTCTCTCGGCATTGCAAAAGAGGCCTGGCTGTTTTGATAGGCCTCCTCCGGCTGGAAAACAGAGACAATGCTCTCCTCCGCCGGGCGTTTTCCTTCCCGGTTGCAGCGGCCCGCCGCCTGAATGATCGAATCCAGCCCCGCTTCCGCACGATATACGGTGGGAAAATCGAAATCTACGCCCGCTTCGACCAGGCTGGTAGCGATCACGCGGCAGGGCAGGCCGTCTTTCAGCCGCCCTTTAATATCCGATAGGGCGGTAGTGCGGTGCAGCGGATACATCAGCGTGGTCAGGCAGAAGGTGTTTTCATCTTTGAGCGCCTCGTAAAGATCGCTGGCGTGCTTTTTGGTGTTGACGATGCAGAGCACCTGCTCTAATTCTCCCAGCCGCTCAATGAGCGCCTCGTTGGAGAGCGGGCCGATTGGCTGGAGCTCTGTGCGTTTGAAGAAGGAATAGAGGGCGGGCACATCCTCCATGATTTCTGTTGCCCGGATTTCCGGCGGGAACAGCTTTTGCAGAGCGGGCTGCGTGGCGGTGCACAGCACGGCGGTACAGCCGTAATTCTGGACGAGCTCGGAGATCGCACGGACGCAGGGGATCAGGTATTCCCGCGGCAGCATCTGCGCCTCGTCGAAGATGATGACACTGCCCGCGATATTGTGGAGCTTGCGGCAGCGGGAGGATTTGTTTGCGAAGAGGGATTCAAAAAACTGGACGTTGGTGGTGACGATAACGGGTTTGTCCCAATTTTTTCGGCGGCGAGGCGGCGCGGGTCGATTCGGTCGTCGCCATAATCGTATTGAAAATTGTGCTGATGCTCCAGCACGTTCCGATCGCCCAAAACCGTGCGGAATTCCTCTGCCGTCTGCTCGATGATCGAGGTGTAGGGGATCACATAAATCACGCGGCGCTGCTCATTGTGCTTGGCGTGTTCAAGCGCAAAGGCCAGGGAGGAGAGCGTTTTGCCGCCGCCGGTCGGCACGGTGAGGGTAAACAGGCCGCGGCCGTTTTCCGCCATTTGCAGGCAGCGGTTTAGAATGTTGCAGCGCATCCGGTTGAGATCATTTTGCGGATGATCGAATTTTTTTAAATATTGTGCCAGTTTGCCACGCAATATGGGAAGCGGTTCCCCCGGGTCGCGCGCGACGCTGCCGTTGGACATGAAGCGCTCCGTGTCGAGAAAATCGGCGTCCACCAGGCAGGAGTAAAGCATTCGAGTAAAGAAAGAAATGGTAAAGCCCGCTTTTCCCAACAGGCGCAGGGGAGGCTCCTGGGTTGGAAGCAGAGTGCTGATCGATTTCCTGGCGGAAAGCCTGATAATCCTCCACAGGGCGCTGTAACCGGGCGGATAGGGTTGATTCCGCTTCATGGTCGGCCGCGCTGCCCCCATCCGGCAGGCCGGTATGATGCCCCGCAACACAATAGGAGGCGATTCGCGCGTTGAGGGTGTTTGACAGCTCCCATACGAGCTGCGCGCCTGCTGTGGAATGGTCCACCTTGCCGCCTCCGTTTAAGATCCGCTCTCGAAACCCTTCGGAATACTTCCCGATATCGTGCAGCATGCCGAGGCAGCGGCCATATTCGCCACAGCCAAAAGGATTCGCAAATTCTTGCGCGCGGTTCGCTGTGCCCTTCAGGTGTTCAAGAATGCTTTGTTCCCGTTGCCCATCTTCGTTTTTATGTGCAATCCACATAGATTTTTTTTTTCTTCCTTTTTACGTTATTATATTAGTTATCGTATCATAATATTGGCATAAAAGCAATATTTTTGATGGAAATAATCGGTTAACTGGTGTAATCTAGAAATTTAAAAGGAATAATGTAAAATATAATCCAGCAGTTTTTGGATTGGTTTACAAAAAAGGGGATTATGAGAGTTTACGTTAGGCAAAGGAAACATAGCAACAGGCCGCCAGAGGCTCCTGGCGGCCTGTTGTGTTTTTTTATTTTGGCTTAGGGAACTTAGGAAGCTAGGTGTTCGATCAAAATTTTGAACCCAATACCAAGCAGGATTACCCCGCCGAGAAGCTTTGCCCACTGGCCGAGGAACGCGCCGCATTTTTGACCGATTGCGGCGCCGATCACGCATAAAGCGCAGGTGATGATGCCGATGATTGCCGCGGCTGCCGCAATGTTCGTATCAACGACGGCAAAGCTCACGCCAACAGCGAGCGCATCAATGCTTGTGGCAACGGCCTGTACGAGTAAAATCCGCAGAGTAAAGGGGCGCTTCTCTGCGCAGGCCTCCGGGTGCCGGATTTCCCTGATCGCTTCCAGAAGCATGTGCCCGCCAATCAGCCCGAGCAGGATAAAAGCGATCCAGTGATCAACAGAGGAAATGGCCTCGCTGAAGAAGCGGCCCGCAAAATAGCCGATCACCGGCATGATGGCCTGAAATATGCCAAAGGTGACGGCGGAGAGCGCTGCTTGGCTTCGCCGAAAATTGTGATAGCATAAACCGTTGGAGAGGGAAACGGCAAAGGCATCCATTGCGAGCCCGCAAGCAAGAAGGAACAGGGTGACAGAATCCATCCGTAGTACAGTCCTTTCCATTTTCAATTTCATACGCTGGCTTTTACAAAATAAAAAAACTCATGTACAGCCCAATCAGAGCTGTACATGAGTCTTGTTCATTAAGGCAAGCCAGGCCTATGGCCAGTATGTTGACTTGACACGCGATTTCCGCGTGAACTACTCCCTCACGAAGCTGCTACAGTATACTGCAAACAACGGCAGCCTGTCAAGGGAAAAACTGGATGGAAAGCTTGGCCGCCCCTTCTTGCCTTCCGTGCCTGTGCTTACTCGACGATCACGTTGAGCTTGCGCACGCAATCCGGACATACGCGGTGGCCCTTGTACTCGACCGCATTCTCTACGTCGCCGCAGAAGATGCATGCAGGCGCATACTTTTTGAGAATGATTTTGTCGCCGTCTACAAAGACTTCAACAGAATCTTCACCATCCTCAATGTTGAACTGCCTGCGCAGCTCTTTTGGGAAGGACAATCCTGCCCATTTCATCGACGGGCCTTACCATACCGATTGACTTCATAGTACCACACTCCCTTTTTTTTGCGAATCGACCGACGGATAACGGTTCCTTTCGGGGACATTCGCGGGGTACAAAAGTACCTTGTATATAATTTAACACTTACTGACATTAAAGTCAATATAAAGTTCAACAAACTTTGACACGAATTTTGGGATAAAATGACCAAAAATTCAATACAATTGTAGAGGAAAGGCAAATATACAACAATTGGATTACAAAAGGGGACTAACCAATTATGATGAATTATATTTGGGCAGGCATGATGCTCTTGGCTTTTCTATCGGCTGCATGGCAGGGGAATATGCAGGCGCTCTCCAATGCCGTTATGGCGGGCGCGTCGGATGCGGCTACCCTATGCATTAAGCTCCTGGGCGCGCTTTGTCTATGGGGCGGGCTGATGGAAATCGCCAAGGCCTCCGGTTTGACTGCCACAGTTAGCCGGATGCTGTCGCCCCTGCTTCGGCTTTTATTTCCAAACTTCAAAAAGGATGATACGGCAATGAATGCCGTATCCATGAATATAACGGCGAATTTGCTGGGCCTTGGCAATGCCGCCACGCCGCTCGGCCTGGAAGCGATGCGGGGCCTACAGGCGAACAACCCAACCCCAGAAATCGCAAGTGATGAAATGGTGAATTTTGTGGTGCTCAATACAGCGGCGCTGCATTTGATCCCAACAACGGTTGCGCTTCTGCGGCAGGAATACGGCGCAGCTGTGCCGATGGATATTATGCCGGCGGCCTGGCTGACTTCCGCCGCCGCGCTATGCGTCGGCCTGGCGATGGCGTGGCTTCTCCGGGTCAGGCGGAGAAAAAGGGGCGGATAACGTTGCCTGCATTTATAAAAGGAGGCGGCAGATATGGCGAATTTTAGCGCATGGATTTTGCCGGTGATCGTTATTTTTATCATCCTACATGGCTTAGCGCATGGCGTTAAGGTGTTCGATTGTTTTTTGGAGGGGGCAAAAACGGGTTTCGACACGTTTCGTTCTCTGCTTGCCCCACTGGTAGGGCTTGTGATGGCGGTTGGGATGCTGCGGGAGTCAGGAGGGCTAGCGGTGCTCATGGGGCTGATGGGCCTCTCTCACGCATCACGGGGCTCCCGCGGGAAGTGATGCCGTTGACCATCCTCAGCCCACTCTCCGGCAGCGGATCTCTGACGATGTTCCAGCAGATTTTGCGCAGCTGCGGCCCGGATTCCTTTGCGGGCAGGGTCGCAAGCGTGATGATGGGCTCGTCAGAAACCACTTTTTATGCGGTTACGGTATATTATGGCGCGGTGGGCGTGAAAAAACGCGGCATACGATCCCCGCGGCCCTCTGTGCTGATTTGACCTGCTTTTTTGCTTTCTGCACTAACAGTTCGCCTGCTAATGGGGGGATAGTCCGCCGCCGCGCAACTGCGTATCACAATACATAAAATGATGAATTTTTATGCAAAATAGGGCTTTGTTTATACAAATTCACTATTGCCAATTCAAAAAGGCATGTTATAATAAATTTAATCCGAAAAAGAGGAAGGAACTGTTTGGAAAGGATGGTCATGAAAATGAAGAAGGTTATGAAAGCGCTGTCCCTGCTGGTGGCGGGCGTTCTGGTGCTCGCGTGCTTTGCTGGCTGTGCAGGGCAGAGCGGTCTTGCCCAGATCAAGGAAAAGGGCGAGCTGGTCATGCTGACGAATGCGGCGTTTCCGCCGTTTGAGTATGTCGAAAACGATGAGGTCGTTGGCGTAGACGTCGATATGCGAACGAAATCGCAAAAGAGCTCGGCGTTAAGCTCACGGTTCAGGATATGGAATTCGATTTGATTATCGACTACATCAAAGCTGGCAAGGGCGATATCGGAGCCGCTGGTATGACGGCTGACGATGAGCGCAGAAAGAATGTTGATTTCTCTGTTGAGTATATTACATCAACGCAGTATGTGATTGTTCCGGCCGGAACGGATACCAAAACGTTTAAGCTGGATGGTAAGGTGATCGGCGTGCAGGAAGGCACGACCGGCGACGTTTACTATGCAAGCGATGCGGAGGTTATCAAAGCAAAAGAGGTCAAAAAGTATAAGTCCGCAATCGACGCGGCGGCAGATATGCTGCTCGGCCGTGTGGACTGCGTGATTATCGATGAGCTTCCGGCGAAAAAGATTACGGAAAAGAACGCTGGTAAAATGATCTGCTATGATGCCGGCTATGAACCGGAATCCTATGCGATCGCTGTCAAGAAGGATAATGAGGAGCTGCTCGACGCCATCAATACGGTTCTGAAGCGGCTGATGGACGAGGGCAAAATTCAGGAATATGTTGTCAAACATTCCTGATAGCAGTTGGTTGAATTGATTTTTTGTCAATAACAGCAGGCGATTTGCAAGAGGGTCGTCTGCTGTTATTTTCACTGTGAGTCAGGGAGGCGTTTTATGGAATGGCTTCAGTCCGTGGGGGATTATTTTTATAACTTGCTGATTTATCAGGATCGCTATATGACGATTCTCAAGGGCCTGGGGAATACGCTGGTGATTGCCGCTGCCGCTGCTGTGATTGGCATTAGCTTGGGCATGCTGGTTGCAATGATCAAGTATTTCTGCAAGGATAAAAAAGCGTTGCGCCCGTTGGAATGGATCTGCAATATGTATGTCACGGCAATCCGCGGCACTCCGGTGATGGTACAGCTTTTCATCTGGTCCCTTGTCATTCTGGCGTCCTGGAAAAATGCTTTGCCGATTGCGTGTATTGGCTTTGGGTTTAATTCGGGGGCTTATGTAGCGGAAATTATCCGTGCGGGCATTGCGGCCGTCGATCCAGGGCAGGAGGAGGCAAGCCGTTCTCTCGGGTTGTCTAAGGGCGCTACGATGCGTTATATCATCATGCCGCAGGCAATCAAAAAACATTCTGCCGGCGCTTGGAAATGAATTCATTGTTTTGCTGAAAGAGACGTCTGTCGCAGGATACATAGCCGTCAATGATCTGACCCGTGCGGGTTCGATTATCAAAACGGTAACATATGATGGCAATATTTATTTTGTCATTGCATTAATTTATCTGGTTATGGTAATGGGGCTGACAAAGCTGCTGCGGCTGCTTGAAAGGAGGCTGGCGAAGAGTGATAAGGGTTAAGGGCCTGAAAAAAAGGCATTTGGAGATCACCTGGTACTAAAAGGCATTGACTATGAAATCAAAAAAGGTGAGAAGATCGTCGTCGTCGGCCCGTCCGGCTCCGGCAAAAGCACCTTTCTGCGCTGCCTGAACCTCTAGAAAAGCCGACGGAAGGGGAAATCTGGTTTGAAGATCAGCTCATCACTGATCCGAAGGTGAAGCTTGATGAAATCCGCGAGCAGATGGGCATGGTGTTTCAACAGTTTAACCTTTTTAATAACCTGACAATCCTGAAAAATATTACGCTCGCTCCAGTTAAGCTCAAGCTCATGAGCAAGGAGGAGGCCGATGAAAAGGCCTTTCAACTGCTTGACCGCATCGGACTGAGGGACAAGGCCGATGCGTATCCCTCCCAGCTTTCCGGCGGGCAGAAGCAGCGTATCGCGATCATCCGCGCGCTGGCGATGAACCCGAAGATGATGCTCTTCGACGAGCCGACGAGCGCACTCGATCCGGAGATGGTCGGCGAGGTGCTGGCCGTTATGAAGGAGCTTGCCGACAGCGGCATGACGATGTTTGTCGTCACGCATGAGATGGGCTTTGCCCGTGAGGTGGGCACGCGGGTCGTTTTCATGGACGATGGGCAGATTTTGGAGGAAAACACGCCGCAGGAGTTCTTTGCGCACCCGCAAAATCCACGCTTGCAGGATTTTCTTTCCAAGGTGTTGTAAGACAAATCGCAAATCAAAAAACATGCGCGAGCGGTGCAAATCAGCTCGCGCATGTTTTTTTAGTCCTCTGAAGAAAAAAATGTATTTCTGTCAATAAGAATTTATATTTGCTGTTTTTCATAGTAGCCCATCCCTGGGCGGAATGTATCGGACGCAGTAAATCCGTGTTTTTCAAAACAGGTATCCGTGCCTTCGTGTGCCCGGCTTTTGTATAAAGAATAGAAATTGTAAAGTCCGGCATCCAGCGATTGGCTGCGAGTGAAACAATTTCATTGAGTAGGGGGGCGGTCTCGTAGGGCAGGGCGAGGTCGATCCGCAGCACGCCGAATCCGCTGAGGCCGCCGCCCAATGTGCCGCCGAAAATTTCAGCCGTGCCAACCGCTTTTTTACCGTTTTATCAATGATTGCAAAGCGGATATACGCTTGCTGCTGATATTCGCGCAGCCAGAATCGGATGCATTCCTGCATTTGTGTGAGCGTTTCATAATAAAAATCGCTCGTGCAGCAGTCCGCGTTCATGTTGGCGACTGCCCGCCGGTCGGAATAGCAGGCCAGCAGGTCCTTCGCATCGTCCAGTTGTACCAGCCGGAGTAAAAAGAGGAGGTTTCATAAACCGGACATTTTTTGATACGGGTTGCTCAAGTGCACCACATCCTTTCGGCTTTCCAGTATATCGGTCAAAAGCTGACAACAAGCCGTCATATTTAAAAAATGGGATTGCATTTTAAAACATGCCTTGTTATACTCAGTTTCATCATGAAAAGGGGGGAGCGCATGGAGCTGCAACAGGAGCTTCTGTGGAAAATTGTCGAACGTGAGCTGGGGATGGGCCTTATCTCCTGCGAGCCGCTGAATGCCGGGGGCTCGGCGGATGTTTACCGGGCAACGGTAAAGGGGAGCCGCATACTGCCTGTATCAAACTGTTTCGCTCGGAAGGCGCGGCGGGGATGGCACGGCAGGAGGCGGAGCAGATCGCACTTCTGGCGCAATACTCAATTATCCCGTTTCCGCGCCTCTATTTTGTGCACGATGCAACGCCGGAGGAACCGCTCGAAGCGCTTGGGATGGAATTGATGCCCGGCGTATCGGCGCTCAACAAAACATTTTACTGGAAGTCACCCGCCAAGCGCAGGCGGATGAGCGATCTGTCGGTGGACAGCCTGATCCGTATCCATTCTGCCGAAAATGACCGCTTTGGCCCGTTGGACACGCCGGACTGCCCCACATGGAACGATTTTTATTACCCGCTGGCAAAGGAGATTCTGGAGAAGGCAAAAAAGGCAGTGCAGGATGGGCGTTTTCGCGCGGAAACCTGCGAGACGATGGAAAAGGCGTTTCGCCGCTATGAAGATATCTTTTGGGGAAGAAATCCGGCAGGCGGTGCTCATCCATGGGGACTACTGGCCGGCAAACATCCTGATCGACCCCAAGAGTCTCCTCCCGCAGGCGGTCATTGACCCTTACAACAGCATGTGGGCGGATCGAGAATATGAGCTCTTTGCGCTGAACAATGTGATGGGGAGCTGTTTTAGGCTTTATGAGAACTATAAAAGCAAGGTGGAGCTGAGCCGGCTGTGCGACCTCAAATGTGCATTTTACGCCCTTTACAGCGAGGTGAGGTGGTTTCACCAGCTCGGCGAAGGATCGCATCCGTTTATGTGGACGCTGGCGAAGCGGCTGAAACGGCAGATGAAGCGGTTTTCCCTAGGATGATAAGAGGCTCTCTCGGCTAATCTCTGTGGCATTCAGAGAGGAGGGGAGCCTATGGATTTTTACAGCGGTCACTGCGGCAAACAGGCCGCAAGTCAATCGGTTTATCCGGGAGCGCTGGTTTTCAACAGACATGATCCTCCGCGGAGCAATCGTAGACATGACGAAGGCGGATGGGATTCTTACCCTGGATGATGGGCAGATTTTGGAGGAAAACACGCCGCGGGAGTTCTTCGGGCATCCGCAGAACCCTCGGCTGCGGGATTTCCTCTCCAAGGCGCTGTAGGATCTGATTGCCACTCGAACAAAAAGGGCGGGCGGATCAATAGCAAATGGCGGCCGCATAAAACGCAAAAAAAGAAGGCGTTCCTCAAAGGCATAAAGCCGTCAGCGAACACCCTCTTTCTGCGTATCCTTTTGCGCAGAACTGCTACGAGTTTATTTGAATGTTGTGAAGTTTGACGATCCTTTAAAGATAAACAGCGTTATCAGCCCACAACTGCCATCCTTTGGTTGAAGCCCCAAATGTCATCTTAAACCCGTAGGTATAGGTCAATCCCAGAGACGCCCTCTCCGCTGCTTGACAAAGAGGAGGACGGTGCAAAGGAATAACTGGCTTCTCCATTAAGCAGAATGACTGTTGTATAATTGTGTACATATTTCGATCCAAATTCCAACCACACATTTGATTGCTTTGGCGTTACCTGAACAATACAGGTTGCGAATTCACCTTTCTTTAGTTTTTTATCCTCAATATTAAACAGGACAATTCCTGTTTTGCGGTCGGCTACACTGGAGATGTTGCTATCTCCATTCGAAACATAATAATCCGCATACTTGGTATCCCATTCAATACTAATTTTATCCAATGGACCAGGAGCGATTTCTGTTTTTTTTGCTTCTATGCAGGCATCCAAATAATAATTTCGAGAATTGCCACGTCTAAATGAATGTACAGTTAATTCATAGTCCGTTGGGGAAGCGCCATATGGAACGATATCGCCGTTCGAGGAATAGGAAACTTTTTTTCGGCGCGCACAGCAATTGCGTATCCATTGGCTCAGCTTGCGCAAGGCAAGCGCAGGATCCTGCTCATATTGCAGCATAATTTTGTTGACGGCTTTTATATACGCTTCCTCAGAGAGGGGCTCGCTTGATGTATATGCCAATGTGCTTAGCGTATACCCGAGCAGTAGCACGACAACTAGCAGAGAGGAAAGAATTTTTTTATTTTAATTTTTCTCCTTTTTAAAATATTCAATGATTAATAATACGGAGCCTAAAGTCATAAATACAATTGATAGAGGGATCAAAAAAAGCGATTAGTCCATCGTCAAACAGCATATCTGTACCTGCTACAAAGAAACTAACTAAACCACTCAGAAAAAAAAACAATGCCAATGATCAAGTGCTTCAACGGATCACCTCCTCTTTATATAAGTTAGTATATATATGCATTATATATGTAAATAAATAGAGAGTCAACCACTAATGAAATTTTATATTATTTATTGCGTCCAAATCTGTTTTTGCGTTCAGAGCATTGTGAAAGCTCGGCTGGATCAGCCGATGATAGCCCTCAAAAATCTGATACGGCTTGCCAGTGCTCCAGCAATGCAAAATACTGATTGGCATTTGATAATGCCATATATAAAAATCGCCGGATCCATGCAGGATCCGGCGATTTTTTATATAGTGATATGCTTCTGACTGCCTTACTTTTTTATGGATCAAGTCGCGCTTCTGCTCCTCCGGCAGGTCAAGGCCCAGCGTTCCGCCCGGATTCATGATGTGATCCGGATCGAAATGCTCCTTGAGCGCACGATAAACCTCCATCTCATTGTGGCCGATCTGGGGCCTCCAGCCACGGGGCGGTCATCTTGCCGATGCCGTGATGGTGGCTCATGGAAGCGCCGGCCTTTTGGATGTGATCCATAATACCGTACTGGTATTCGAGATATTCATCAATGCTGTCCATTTTCGCCTGGAAGATGAAGTAGAGGTTTGCGCCCTGTGGGTAGAAGTGAGACATATGCGTCATACACATCGTGTTCGGGCGGCTCTTACAGTAGGTACGCACGCTTTTGTAAACGTCCATGAAGTTATCCCAGTTGACGGAGCACTCCAGTGTGTCGAGCATCAGGCCGTAATCGCCCAGATCCTCGCGCAGATACGGGTCGCGGAAGCGGCCCTTCTCCCAACCTCTTGTGACGATACCGGTAGTGTACATTGCGCCGTATTTATGGCAGATATCCCAAATGCGGCGTTTTACGTTTTTGCTAAAGTGGCGCTCTCCCTCCGTGAAGCCAAGCATCAGGCAACGCTTGTTGGATTCATAGCCGCGCGCTTTGAGCAGCGCGTCAATAGGCGTATCCGCCACGCCGTAGAGGTGGAAGGCGATCTCCGTTTCCTCCGCGTCGGACACACGGAACACGGATGGGAAGCCGAACTCGCCCTGCATGATCTCGCGGGCGGCGGTGACGGCGTCGTCCCAGTTGTGGAAAACATAGCTGAAGCGGAAGCGGTTTTCCGGCATGTATTTGAACACGCGCAAGGTCACGTGCGTCAGGATGCCGAAGGTGCCCTCGCTGCCCATCATGATCTGGTCGATTGACGGGCCGGTTGCGTTGCGCGGGCACTCGTCGCTCTTGATAATGCCCACGGGGGTGACATATTCCTGGCTGATGACGATATCCTCAATCTTTCCGTAGTAGCTGGAGTTCTGGCCCGCGCCGCGCGTGACCGTCCAGCCGCCGACGGAGGAGTATTCAAAGGACTGTGGGAAGTGCCCGCAGGTGTAGCGCCCTTTGGCATGTAGTTTCTCCGGCGCGTTGTTGAGCACCTCCTCAAGCTGCGGGCCGCTCATGCCCGCCTCCACGGTGATCGTCTGGTTGTGCTCACTGAAGCGGATGACCTTGTTGAAATTTTTGCGCATATCGAGCGTGATACCGCCGCACACGGGCTCTACACCGCGCGTGACGGAAGAACCGCCGCCGTAGACGTACATCGGGATTTTGTGCTCTGTGCAGTATTTGACAAGCCCTATGATATCCGCGCGGTTGCGGGGGTAGACCACGGCGTCTGGCACATTCTCGACAATGTGCTTTCTAAGGCGCATCAGGTCGATCATCGTTTTGCCATAGGCGACGCTCAGGCGGGCGTAGTCGTCCACCGTGACGTTTGCGCGGCCCACAATGGCGCGCAGGTCGTTTAGCTGCTCGTCGGTAAAGCGGGAGGGGTGGTCGTATTTGACCGGCTCTAGGCCCATCTCCTTCTTCTCCTGGAAGTCGTCGTCCGTCATGTCGAAAACATCCTTCATCATGCGGTAGAGGGAGCGGCTGGGGGCTTTGAATTCCTTTGGATCGCCCCATTTCAGGATGGAGCGCCAAGAATCGGCAGGCGCTTCTTCATGGTACCAGTCCGGATAAAAATCGGACACCTTTTTTTTGCTGAGAGCCATTGCTGTATACCTCCTATTTTCTGAATTTGATTCGCTCGATGCCTGTTTATGCTTTTTTCGCACGCTGCGCCGTGAACCCGGCAGGGCGCGGGGTTTCCGGTCATATCGCTGGTGGCGACGATCTTCACGCCGCATACGTTTTTGAGCACCACGCCGCCAATGGGCAGCCGTTTTTCAGGATGACGGCATTGATCTTTTCCATGGCCTGCATGATATGCTCTTTCGGCAGCTCGCCATCTGTTTTCACGCTCACATAGGGGCAGTCCGGGAAAATGGTTTTGACCGTGCTCGCAATGGAGCGAGTCGGGTTTTTCAGCTCATTTTCCGCGAAGGCCACGCCTTTTTTGCAGGTGGCGCCCGTCACCTCTATCTTACCATCCTTTTCCATCACCTGCAAGCGGCAGCCGTTTGGACAGACAATGCAGGTCATCTCCTGCACGGTATTTTTCATAAAGCACACGCTCCTTTACTGCCGCGCTTCCATCTTCAGCTGGAGGCTGCGGACCTTTTCTTTGGGCGTAACGGTCAGCGTTTCCATTTCAGAGGGCAGCAAACGCAGATAATTTTTCTTTTTTTCCGCCTGGTCGTTGACAAGCAGCGTAACGGACTGGCCGCGCCGGTCTGTTCGGCTGCGGAAATATACGGTGAAGGAGCCGGGCTGCTCCATATCGTAATACTGTGGCACCGCGTAGAGAAAATCCCCCTTGCGGTAGCTCAGGCGCACCCGGCAGCGGTCGGCGGGCTGGTAGTGCGCCGCCGCTTTGCCCGCGAGCTCGCCGCTTTCGGAAACGTAGTCCACAAGGTCGTTGACGTGCAGGGCGTTGCCGCAGCAGAACACGCCGGGCACGCTCGTCATCAGCCTCTGATCGACGAAGGGTCCCTTTGTGGCTGGGTCGAGCTCCACGCCGAGCTGCTCCGCAATCTCGTTTTCCGGCAGCAGGCCGACGGAGAGAATGAGCGCGTCGCAGTCGATGATGCGCTCCGTGCCCGCGATGGGCTGCATGGAGCCGTCCACCTGGCAGACCTCCACGGCCTCCACTCGTTTCGTGCCGATCACGCGCGTCACGGTGGTGGAGAGGTGCAGGGGAATGTTATAGTCGTTTAAGCACTGTGCAACGTTGCGCGCAAGGCCGGCGGGCGCGTCCTTGATTTCATATACGCCCTCCACCTGCGCGCCCTCCAGCGTCAGGCGGCGGGCCATAATCATGCCGATATCGCCGCTGCCGAGGATTACGCATTTTTTCGTAGGCATACAGCCCATAAGATTGACGAAGTGCTGCGCCGTGCCCGCGGTGTAAACGCCAGCGGGGCGGTCGCCGTGAATCCAAACCTGGCGGGCTGTTTTTTCCCGGCAGCCGCAGGCCAACACAAGCGCGCTGCATTCCTCATAGAGGATGCCGTCCTGCGTTTGGATTTCCAGCCGGAAGCCGCCGCCCGGCTGCTTTTTCGCATTCAGGACGAAAGCGGAGGTACGGTAGTCGATCTCCATCTGGAGCAGTTCTTTTAGAAAACGATCCGCATATTCCGGGCCGGTGAGCCGCTCGCCAAAACGCAGCAGGCCAAATCCGTCATGAATGCACTGCTTTAAAATACCGCCCATTTTTGCTTCCCGCTCGATGAGCAGAACGCTTGCCTTTTCTTTTGATGCGCTGATCGCGGCCGCAAGGCCCGCGGGTCCGCCGCCTAGGACGATCACGTCATACCGTTTCATGCTGACGACCACTCCTTTCTCCCTTGTGTGTGCGTTCCAGGATTAGGTTAGAATCCTCCCCGCTTTTGGTGACCTCCTCTGGGGAAAGCCCCGTCTCCTCGCAGATGATCTGCGTGACCAGCGGGGAACAGAAGCCGCCCTGGCACCGGCCCATGCCGGGGCGCACGCGGCGCTTGAGCGCGTCGATCGTGGTTGCGGGGATGGGGGAATGGATCGTGTCCACGATCTCACCCTTGCTGATGCCCTCGCAGCGGCAGATGATCACGCCATAATCCGGATTCTTTCGGATGATCTCCTGTTTTTCCTCTGTTGTCAAATCGCTCATATGGGGAATCACCCTCCGGCGCGGGTTGAAGCCTGTATTCGGCTTTACCTCCATCTGCTCCTGAAGCGCATCCACCGTGATCCTGGAGATTTCCTCTGCGATCGCAGGGGCGGAAGCAAGGCCCGGCGACTGGATACCGGCCGCATGGATGAGGTTTTGCACATATTCGGAGCGTTCGATGATGAATTCCTCTTCATATGTAGCGGCTCGGATGCCGGCAAAATAGGTGATTACGTCCGAGGGGGCGAAGCCCTTGATGAGCGGGAGGTGCTTTTTCAGGATCGCGTCGATATTCTCGCGGTGCGTGCTGAAGTCCTCGCGCATCGGCTGCTCGTAGGCGTCCGGCCCCACGAGCACGTTTTGGTCAATCGTGCGCATCACACCGCCGCCCTTGGTGTCGGAGGTGGCCTGGCTGAGATCGATCAGCCCCATTGAGCGAGTCACGAGCGGGCCCTTCTTTTTATCCAGAATCACCAGCTCTCCCTTGCGCGGGTGGATGGAGAAAAAGCGGTCGTTTGCCATCTCGGCAATCTGATCGGAGAAAACACCCGCTGCGTTGATGACGAGCCGCGGATGGATGGCGCCGCGGTTAGTGAAAACGCTGCCGATCGCATCCCCCTCCATCTCCATGCCGGTGACGATGGTGTCAAGAGAAACCTGCGCGCCGTTTTCCACGGCGTTTTCCGCCAGCGCAACGGTTAGCTTATAGGGGGATAGTACGCCGGAGGAGGGGTATTCAAACGCGCCTAAGGCGCGGTCTGT
>VOFD01000150.1_pt1 | contig 75448 bp, 81 predicted proteins | sample 5384101 | NCBI WGS metagenome assembly VOFD01 (sample SAMN12384723, study PRJNA508395) | human gut metagenome | isolation source: healthy gut C | host: Homo sapiens
GGCGGCACGCGGCACTTACAAGCTGATGGTTGTGGATGCCTGGATGTTGAAAAACGGTAAATTGGAACGTGCATGGCGTTGGGACGGTGATGAGGAGAATCCTGTTGTCCGTAGTATGGGTGCGCACAGCATGGTTACTGCCGATGTGGACGGTGACGGCCGTGATGAGGTTATGTTAGGTTCCTGTATGCTTGATGATAACGGAACACTTTTGTGGTCTTCGGGCTTGGGACATAGCGACAAGGCATATCTTTGCAAGTTGCATCCCGATAGGGAAGGTATGCAGGTGTTTATGGTAAGTGAACCCAAAAAGGAAGATGGCCGTGGTGTTTCAGTAGTGGATGCGGCTACGGGTAAATTGATATGGAGCATCGGTCATACTACTTATCATGTAGGTGACGGTATGGTAACGGATTTTGATCCTGCTCATCCCGGTTTGGAGTGTTTTGCCAGCGAAGACCGTAAGGGGGGAAGTACCGACAGATATTTGCTTACTGCCAACGGGAAGAAACTGCAAGTAGCTCAAGATGAGATTCCCGGCTGCCGTAACTGGATATGGTGGGATGCTGATTTGTTGCGTGAGACATTTAAGGGAGACGATAACCGTTGGGGAGCAGGCTCCTCTTCCGGTGGACGTAGTCAGAGTATCTGGAAATGGAAAGGTGAGATATTGACGGAAAATATCAAGGGGGATATATTACTGATGGCTGATATGGAAGGTGACTGGCGTGAGGAACTGATAACGGCTTTGCCCGGCGAACTGCGTATTTACCGCACCGATATTCCTGCGACAGACCGTAGGGTAACGTTGATGCAGGACGCTTTGTACCGTAGTTATGTGGCTCATCGTAGCATGGGGTATCCTCAAGCACCCGTACCGTCTTATTATTTAGGAGATAATTAATACATGTATCGGAATAAGATGTTCCGGTATGTTTGCTAACTTTAAAACGCTATTATACCAGTGGTCGCACAATTCTGGGAACTTTTACTTCGAATGGTTTGGAAATGGAAGAAGTAAACCGTTTCCCAAATCATCTGATTGAAGCTGGCAGACATTTTTACTGGGATATTTATGAACTTTACCGTCATATTATTGAAGGGCTAAGGATTGCCGCCCGTAAAGGTGTAGAAATAACTTCCATCGGTATCGACACTTGGGGAGTAGATTTTGTCTGTGTAGGTAAGGATGGGGGATTTCTTCGCCAGCCGTATTCCTATCGTGACCCTCATACGGTGGGTGCTCCGGAAGCGTTCTTCACACGTATACCTCGTAGCCATGTGTATGGATGGACGGGGATTCAGGTGATGAATTTCAACTCCTTGTTCCAACTTGATACATTACGCCGTAATCATGACAGTGCATTGGCAGCTGCAGATAAATTGCTGTTTATGCCTGATGCTTTGAGCTATATGTTGACCGGTCAGATGGTAACGGAGTATACTATTGCCAGTACGGCACAGTTGGTAAATGCCAATACCCGCAGGCTGGAGGATGCCTTGCTGCAGGAGATTGGACTGACACAAGCTCATTTCGGGCGTTTTGTCTATCCCGGTGAAAAAATAGGGGACTTGACGGAGGAAGTACAACGAATAACCGGACTTGGTGCTGTCCCCGTGATAGCTGTTGCCGGGCATGATACAGCTTCTGCGGTTGCTGCCGTACCTGCCATGGACCGTAATTTTGCTTATCTAAGTAGTGGTACTTGGTCTTTGATGGGGGTGGAGACAGATGCTCCAGTCATTACTGCTGAAACAGAATCCTTGAATTTTACGAATGAAGGCGGTGTGGAAGGAACCATTCGCTTGTTAAAGAATATTTGTGGTATGTGGCTGCTTGAACGTTGCCGTACCGAATGGGGGGAAATTTCTTATTCCGAACTCATCGTTGAGGCTGGTACTTGTGAACCATTCCGTAGTCTAATTAATCCGGATGATGCTTTGTTTACCAATCCGGCGAATATGGAGCAAGCCATTAAGACCTATTGTTCTGATTATCGTCAGCCTATTCCCATGACACATGGACAGATAGTACGCTGTATCTTTGAAAGTCTTGCTTTGAGATACCGTCAGGTGCTGGATAGCCTGCGAAATCTTTCACCACGTCCGGTGGAGGCTTTACATGTTATCGGTGGCGGTAGCCGTAACGAACTGCTTAACCAGTGGACGGCCAATGCTGTCGGTATCCCCGTGATTGCCGGACCTTCCGAAGCTACTGCTATCGGTAACGTTATGGTTCAGGCATTGGCTGCCGGAGCAGCTAGAGACATTGCTTCCATGAGACAGCTCATCAACCGTTCCATACCATTAAAGACTTTCTATCCGCAGGATATGGAGGATTGGAATACCGCTTACCTGCACTTCAAGCAATTGACGACAACTAATTATAATGGATAATGATTTCCAATAACTTATAACTCATAATCAAATCACGTATCATGAAAGAAGAATTGATAAACAAAGCGTATGAAGTTGCTAAAGAGCGTTACGCAGCTCTCGGATTGGATGTAGAAAAAGTAATGGAGCAACTTCAGAAAGTGTCCATCTCCATGCATTGTTGGCAGGCCGATGATGTTCAAGGATTCGAATCTACCGGCTCGTTGACCGGTGGTATCCAGATTACAGGAAACTATCCTGGTAAAGCCCGTAATATGGAAGAAATGCGTTCCGACATTTTGAAAGCCGCTTCTTATATCCCTGGTAGGCACCGTTTGAATTTGCATGAGATTTACGGTGACTTTGGTGGTACCTTTGTAGACCGCGATCAGGTAGAGGTGAAACATTTTGAAAGCTGGATGCAATGGGCAGCCGAAAATGGTATAAAATTAGATTTTAATTCCACTTCTTTCTCTCATCCGAAGAGCGGTAATCTTTCTTTGGCCAATCCGGACCAAGGTATCCGTGACTTTTGGGTCGAACATACTAAACGTTGTCGTGCCATTGCCGAAGAAATGGGGCGCCGCCAGGGAGATCCCTGCATCATGAATCTTTGGGTACATGATGGTAGTAAGGATATCACTGTAAATCGTATGAAGTATCGTGCACTTTTCAAAGATTCTCTCGACCGTATTTTTGCTACGGAATACAAGCATATGAAGGACTGCCTTGAATCGAAGGTGTTTGGCATAGGTTTAGAGAGTTATACAGTAGGCTCCAATGAATTCTGTATGGGCTATAGTGTACAGCATCAGAAACTCATTACCATTGATACCGGGCACTTCCATCCTACGGAAAGCGCTGCAGACAAGGTGTCTTCCATGTTGCTCTTTGTCCCTGAGCTGATGCTCCATGTAAGCCGTCCGATACGTTGGGATTCTGACCATGTGACTATTATGGATGACCCCACTCTCGACCTTTTTCAAGAGATTGTCCGTTGCGATGCACTGGGTAGGTGAAGAATTCATTGCTGAAATAGAAGAATACGAAGCTGAGGTTACATCCAGACGTAACTAAGTTTATCAGAGTTAGGTGATAGTGTTTAGCGGGGAAAGCATATCTTTGCCCGCTACTTTCATTACTCATAGAACATTAACCGTTGATTATCATGAATACACTAATAGGATTATTAATTATCGCTGTGGGAAGCTTTGGGCAGAGCAGCTCGTATGTACCTATCAATAAAGTCAAAGGTTGGTCCTGGGAAAACTTCTGGTTGGTACAGGGCATTTTTGCCTGGCTTGTTTTTCCGCTGCTCGGCGCTTTACTTGCCATTCCTGCCGATGGCAGCCTGATAGAACTTTGGGGAGCCGGTGGTGCATTGCCGGCTATTATTTACGGTGTCCTTTTGGGGTGTCGGCGGTCTGACATTCGGATTGAGTATGCGCTATTTGGGCGTTGCTTTAGGACAAAGTATAGCTTTGGGTACCTGTGCCGGTTTCGTAACCCTGTTCCCGGCTCTGTTTGCAGGGAAAGATTTGCTGTACGGTGACGGTCTGATGCTCCTTATTGGTGTTTGCATCACTTTGGCGGGAATTGCCATTATCGGTTATGCGGGCAGCCTACGCTCCAGAAATATGAGTGAGGAGGAAAAAAAGGCTGCCGTGAAAGATTTTGCGTTGACAAAAGGGTTGCTGGTTGCTTTGCTGGCAGGTGTGATGAGTGCCTGTTTCAGTATCGGCCTGGGATGCCGGAAACGCCTGTTTTGCTGGAAGGTGGGGTGATATATTCATGCCGGACTTCCTGTTATCTTTCTGGTAACTTTGGGCGGGTTCTGTACGAATGCGGCTTATTGTATCCAGCAAAATATAAAGAATAGGACGGGTAAGAGTATTTGTCGGTCAGCGGCGATGTCCTTGTGAATAATGTTTTGTTCTGTGCTCTTGCCGGAGTATTATGGTATTCGCAATTCTTCGGTCTGGAAATGGGTAAGAGTTTTTTAGGCGGCAGTCCGATATTGCTTGCATTTTCCTGGAGTATACTGATGTCGCTGAATGTTACATTCAGTAATGTCTGGGGAATCCTGCTGAAAGAATGGAAGGGGTGCGGTTCCCGTACAATAGGCGTATTAATATTGGGATTGGCCGTTCTCATTGCTTCTATCATTGTAGTGGCGATGGCGCAAGCATGAAAATAATATCTTTGAAATAAACTTAATTAAATAGACACATGAAATCAATTCTTGAAAATCGTCCCGAATTGGCTTATGAAGTCAATCAAGCGGCAGAAGTGGCTGGTTATCTTTGGCAAAAAGGTTGGGCGGAACGTAATGGTGGTAATATAACTTTAAACATCACTGAATATGTAGATGATGAAATCCGGGCTTTGCCGGCTATCAGCGAAGTAAAACAGATAGGAAAGGTACTCCCTTATCTGAAAGGTTGTTATTTTTATTGTAAAGGTACTCAGATGCGTATGCGTGATTTGGCACCTGGATGACTGTGCCAACTATGTCATTATAGCCGACCAGTCTGTACAGCCTACATCGGAACTTCCTTCCCATCTTAGTGTACACAACAATCTGATAGCGAAAGGTTCTCCCTATAAAGCTTCGGTGCATACGCATCCTATTGAGCTGGTAGCCATGACTCACAACAAGAAGTTTCTGGAAAAAGATGTAGCTTCGAACCTGCTTTGGAGTATGATACCGGAAACAAAGGCTTTCTGTCCCCGCGGTTTGGGCATCATCCCTTATCAACTTCCCAGTTCGGTAGAATTGGCTGAGGCTACCATCCGCGAACTGGATGACTATGATGTAGTGATGTGGGAGAAACATGGTGTGTTTGCTGTGGATGTGGATGTGATGGCTGCTTTCGACCAGGTGGATGTACTCAATAAATCCGCCCTTATTTATATCGCTGCCAAAAATATGGGTTTTGAACCGGATGGTATGAGCCAGCTTCAAATGAAGGAAATGTCCGTAGCGTTTAATTTGCCCAAATAATTGTTTTAACAGATAGTGTGTAATTATGTATAGAATGATATTGAATGAGACCTCTTATTTCGGTGCCGGCTGTCGCGAAACGATTGCCGTGGAGGCTGCCCGCAGAGGTTTCAAAAAGGCTTTCTTTGTAACGGACAGAGATTTGATCCGTTTCAAGGTGGCTGATAAAGTGATTGAAGTTTTCGAGAAGAACAGCATACTTTATGAGCTCTTCAGTGATGTGAAGGCCAATCCTACCATTACCAATGTACAGAATGGTGTGGCTGCTTTCAAGGCATCCGGTGCTGATTTTATTGTAGCGCTGGGCGGTGGCTCTTCCATTGATACGGCAAAAGGTATCGGCATTGTTGTGAATAATCCGGATTTTGCAGATGTGAAGTCTCTGGAAGGTGTGGCGGATACTCGTCAAAAGGCTGTCCCTACTTTTGCATTGCCTACAACGGCTGGAACAGCCGCTGAAGTCACTATCAATTATGTGATAATTGATGAAGAGGCAAAAAAAAAGATGGTCTGCGTAGACCCTAATGATATTCCGGCAGTAGCTATTGATGATTATGTTCTTAAAAATATGAATTTCGTATTTAACGAGGGTAATCTTGACTTCTTTAAGAAGCAGTATGAGCAGGCAATGAAAAATGGAGGATGGTATGGCGTTCGTAAATTGAGTTGGCACATGATATTCCGTGGAAAGCGTTTGGATGATAACGGCCCTATGGGAGCCAGCCTGATTGACCTGCAGATGAAGCATCCGAATAATTCTTTCTTGAATTATATTAATGAAACAGCCGAGCACTTGAACTATGGCGAGCCTCGTTTGGCTGACGGTACTATTGCCCGTATCTGGCCTCATGAAAATACCATCTGGGCTGATGATGCTTTCATGGCTATCTCTTTCCTTGCACGTATGGCTAAGATGACCGGTGACATGAGTTATATCAATGATGCTGCCAATCAGGTAATCAAATATCACAAATATTTGTGGTGTCCTGAAAAACGGATTCTCTATCATTGCTATCATACGGATACGGACGAGCACGGTGTTGCTCATTGGAGCCGTGCCAACGGTTGGGTTTTCATGGCAACTGCCGATTTGCTTGCAGTGATGCCGCAGAATCATCCTATGCGTCCTGAGGTTTTGGAGTGCTTCCGCCGTCAATGTAGCGGTGTAGTGCGTTATCAGGGTAAGAACGGTCTTTGGCATCAGCTTCTTGATAAGGAAGATTCCTATGAGGAAATTACGGGTACGGCCATGTTTGTTTTTGGTATCGCACGTGGTGTAAAGCATGGTTGGCTGCATCCTGATTTCATTTATGCTGCCGAGCAGGGGCTGAAAGGAATGATGACACTGATGTCCGACAAAGGCGATGTGACCAAAATCTGTGTTGGAACGGGTATCATGCCGTCGCCTGCATACTACTACAACCGTCCTACCCAAGAGAATGATCCGATGGGTGAAGGACCTGTTCTCCGCGCATTGATTGAAATGATGGATGCGCCGAAGTATACAGAGATTAAGGCTGAACAGCAATACGATAAAATTGTAGTCAAAAAGTAATAATCCTTTTAGATAGTATGTTAATCCCGTCTGGAAACACAAAGATACTTCCAGACGGGACTTTTTTTATTAAATCTTCCATAGGTATCTCTTATTTCACAAATATTTCCTATTTTTGTCCCGAACCCATCATGAAGGACACGTGGTATGACTAAGAATTACAATGATTTAGGAGTGGAATTTAAGTACCTTATCGTAAATGACATGGACCAAAAGTTTGGTCTGTGGGTAAATACTGTCGGCTTTCAATCCATTCAGCCGGACTCTCCGTATCCATTGAAGGATCATCCTTCCGGTTATTTCTTTAATGCCCAGAAAGGACGTGTCTTGCGTGAGTATCAATTGGTTTATATCACGAAAGGACGGGGTTTGTTTTCCTCGGAAACAACGCCGGAAAAGCAGGTATGCAAAGGACGTCTGATGGTATTGTTTCCCGGTCAATGGCATACTTATCACCCTTATCGCCAAACCGGATGGAACGAATATTATATCGGTTTTGAAGGTCCTGTCATTGATAATTTGGTGAAAGGCGGTTTCTTGTCTAAAGACAATCAAGTGCTTGAGGTGGGTTTGAATGAGGAGTTGGTGTCTTTTTTTCCCGTGCTTTGGAAATAGCGGAAGCGGATAAAATATCTTCCCAACAGTATCTTGGCGGTATAGTGCTGCACATAGTAGGTATGATACTGTCCATTTCTAAAAAAATAAAATTTTTGAGGTGGGCGATGTTGATCAGAAGATTGAACAGGCCAAGATTATAATGAATGAGAATGTCTTTAAGGATATTGATCCTGAAGAGTTGGCTATGAAATTGAATATCAGCTATTCCTGGTTCCGGAAAGTATTCAAGGACTATACAGGTTATGCACCGGCTAAATATTTCCAGGAGTTGAAGTTGCGTAAAGCCAAACAATTATTGGTTGGTACTTCTCATTCCGTTAAAGAGATTTCTTTTATGCTCGATTATAAATCTACCGAACATTTCTTTTCATTATTTAAAAGCGCACAGGGTTTACCCCATTGGAATATCGTTCTTTTGGTCGGGAGACTGAGGTGGAGAACGAGGATTTTGATTAATGTCAAAATGAATAGTCTACTATCAAAATTGTTATAAAAACTTTGATTGTCAGCTTCTTATTATTTATAAAGTTCTTTTTTCTTAAGAGAAAGTCAAAAAGGATAGTATTTGTATCAGTAGGTGTATTTTGTTAAGTTTGTCTATATTTAACTTTGCATTCATAAGCTCTGTGTCCGATAACAGTTGCATCGGACGGTTAATCTTGAATTAATTAATCAACCAATTTATATTAATAGTCTATGAGAATTTTACACAAAAAGTTATGCTTGTTAATGCTTCTTTTAATAAGCTGTCATCTAAACATTCTTGCACAAGGCAAAATTATTACGGGTGTCATATTAGACAAAACGGGTGAAACAGTTATCGGTGCGAGTGTTTTAGTGAAAGGAACTACTAATGGTACTATCACAGATGTTGATGGTAACTTTACTCTTAACAATGTTCAGGAAAATGCTGTCCTACAAGTTAGTTTCGTTGGTTATAAAACTCAGGATATTGCTTTGAAAGGACAAAGCAATGTAAAAGTGACTTTGGAAGAAGATACGGAAGTTCTTGATGAAGTTGTTGTTATTGGTTACGGTTCTGTGAAGAAAAGTACTTTGACGGGGGCTGTGGCAAAAATGGATACTAAAGGAATTCAAGATCGTCCTTTGGCGCGTCCAGAAACAGCTTTGCAAGGGCAATTGGCTGGAGTAACGGTACGTACTACTACCGGTGAACCTGGTGCTGATATGCAAATTCGTGTACGTGGTGCTGCTTCGGTAAATGCTAACTCCGATCCTCTTTATGTAGTTGATGGTGTTCCTATGACTACTTTAAGTGGAATAAATCCGGCAGATATTGCTTCTATTGAAGTTTTGAAAGATGCGGCTTCTGCAGCTATTTATGGTTCTCGTGGCTCAAATGGTGTAGTTATTGTGACAACGCAGAAAGGAAAAACAGGTAAACCAAAAGTTTCTTTTAATGCTAGCGTTGGTTTTCAAACTTTGGAAAAGAAAATAGATTTACTGAGTGCTACAGAATGGATGGAGTTCAGAACAAGATGGAATGATGCTTATTATTTATCTGAAGCTCAAAAGAAAGGAATCACTAATGCTAGTATCCGCGATGATAATGCCACGCGTTTGGCAAATGTAGGAGTTAAGGCTGGTACAGATAACGCTTATTTGTATATTCTTGATGACCGTTGGTTTAATTATTTAAGTCAAGATATGAGAGATTCCCATACCTATACTCCAACTTCGGAAAGCCTTAGTCTGTTGGATTGGCAAGATGAAGTTTATCGTACCGCTATTGTACAGGATTATAGTTTGAATGTGTCCGGTGCTACTGATAATGTCAGCTATTTATTTTCTGGTGGTTATATGAACCAAGAGGGATTAGCTACAGGAACTGGCTATAAGCGTTTTTCTTTCCGTGCAAATGTAGAGTCAAAAATAAATAAATATCTTTCTATTGGAATGAATTTAGCTCCAACTTATATTGTAACAGACGGCTCGGGACGTGCTAATGGTAAGGATTCGCAAGCTCATAAAACGCTTTCTTCTGCTCCGGTTTCAGAACCGGGTGTCGGATATATGACTTACGTACAACCTAACGGCCGTTACGGATGGGCAGATACAACTTCAAGTCCAAGTTATATTTTGAATACGGATATTAGCCAAAATCGTACATTACGTATGGTCGGTAATGCTTTCTTACGTATCACTCCATTTCAGGATTTTCGAGTTGAATTGTCTGCTGCAGCAAATTATTATGATTTGGATGGAAACAAATATTCTTTTTCAAGTTCAGGCAAAGGTTGGGCAAAGGGTGAAGGCCAATCTTCTTCGGGTAGCCACTCTACAAGTCGTATTTGGAATACTTTATTACAAGCTGTAGCTAATTATGATCATACATTCAATAAGCATGGAGTAAGCGCTATGCTCGGTTTTTCGTCAGAACAATCTTCTTTAGGATATAAAACAGAACAAGGTTTCAAAGCTCCTTTTCCCAATGATGCCATTACAGGTTCGTTTGATGGTTCAAAGGTTGCCGCTGGAACTAATACAGTAACAGAACAGACACCTAATAAATTATTATCTACATTTGGTCGTTTGCAGTATAATTATGATGAACGTTATATGCTTTCGGGTAGTTTGCGTTTTGATGGAGGTTCTGTTTTCGGAGTTAATAATAAATGGGGTGTATTCCCTGCAATATCCGGTGGTTGGATTATATCTAATGAGAAATTCTTTAAGAATTGGGATCAAAAATGGTGGAATACATTGAAAATTAGAGCTAGTTATGGTGTGACAGGTAATAATTCTATCAGTAATACAGCTGCTTATGCAACTTTGACTTCTTCCGTCTATGGGGGAGCTGCAGGTTATTATACTAGTAGTTTGGGTAATGCTGATTTAGGTTGGGAGAAAACTCATAGTACGGATATTGCAGTGGACTTGGGCTTTTTTGAATAACCGTATTCAATTGTCATTGGATTGGTATACAAAAAATACGACCGACTTATTATATCAAGTTCCCGTAGAAGGTGCTTCTGGTTTCAGCACTATTTGGGATAATTTAGGTGATATTCATAATGAAGGTTTTGAAATAGAGTTGAATACGCATAATTTGACAGGGAATTTTAAATGGGATACTTCATTTAATATGTCGTATAATAAGAATGAAGTAAAGAAGTTGGGTACGGATAATACTCCTATTTATTCTGGATTCTCCGGAAGCAATTACTCAAATATATTGACTGTGGGTAAAGCTGTCAATACGTACTATATGTACGATGCTATTGGAGTATGGAAAAATCAAGCTGAGATTGATGCTTATAGTGCAGCTCATAATGGACAACCCGTTACATTTGAAGGTAAACAGATTCAACCGGGTGATATCCGTTATAGAGATGTCAATAATGATGGTAAATATGATAAGGATAATGATAGAGACTATTTGGGAAGTCCAACACCTAAATTTGTATTTGGTATGACTAATAGATTCTCTTATAAGAATTTTGATTTATCAATCTTATTAACAGCACAAACTGGAGGTAAAATTTATGGTATCTTGGGACGTGCTATAGACCGTCCAAGTATGGGAGCTAAATCTAATATAATGGGGCATTGGAGAGATGCATGGTGGTCTGAAGATGAACCAGGCAACGGATCGGTTCCTTATATTTTGAGTCAAACAACTGGCACTACGCTGGATTCCAGATGGTTATATTCTTCTAATTATTTGCGTATTAAGAATCTTACTCTGGGATATAAGTTACCGATTAATCCTAAATTTATATCATATGCACGTGTATATTTGTCTATTGAGAATCTAGCCAAATGGGATAGTTATTATGGTGGGTATTCTCCAGAAGCTGCCAATGTGGGCTCAGGTCCTGGAGGAGCAAGTGCACTTGGACTGGATTATGGTGGTTATCCTAATGCTCGTACATTTACTTTTGGTATAAATGTTAATTTTTAATCCTTAATACAAAGAACTATGCTTAAACTTAAAAATATAATATGGCTGGCTGCGCTGGTCGTGACTATCTCCTCGTGTGATGATTATTTGGATACTCCACCTGTAGATAAAATAACTTCAGATGGATTTTATCAAACTCAAGCTCAATCGGAGCAAGGTATTTTAGGCATTTATGCGGATTTGCGCCAAGCATCTAATTGCATGTATTGGTTTATGTCTGAATGTCGTTCAGATGTTGCGTGGGTAGAACCTAATCCGGACGCTTTTCGTGAATACTCTGAAATAGGAACATTTAGAGCAACAGATGATATGGCGATGTTTAATGATACTTGGAATATGTGGTATAAGGTCATTTATGATGCCAATGTCGCTATTTCTAAGATTCCGAGTGCATCTTTTGATTCCGAGTCTATCAGAAATCAATTTTTAAATGAAGCTTATTTCCTGAGAGGTTGGGCTTATTTTGAGTTAGTTCGTCTTTTTTGGAAATGTTCCTATGGTAGATAGACCGATGTCTCCGTCAGAGATTAAATCGGTAAAGCAATCTACTGCAGTGGATATTCTCAATAATCGTGTTATTCCTGATTTGAAAAAAAGTCAGAAGATTTGCCTTATAAAGCAGATATGCAAGATGCCAATGGTGCTAAAATAGATAAAAAAGGCCGTGCAGATAAAATGGCCGCGAAGGCTATGTTGGCACGTGTGTATATGACATTGGCTGGTTATCCATATAATGATACTAATGCGAAGAGTTTGGCTAAAACGCAATTGGAAAACGTTTTAGATGATTCTCATGCAGCCGCTTATTGGGCACCATCATTGGAAGAATGGCAAAAACAGTGGATGCCGACTGATGCATATTACAATAAATATTCTATTTTCGCCATTCAGTATCGTACGGGTGGTACGGGAAACCCAGCCATATTCAATATGCTTCCAGTTAAAATCGTTCGGAAGATTGGTCTAAAAACTATAATTTTTCGCAAAATTCTATTTATGTGGAAAAGACATTGATGCATGAATTTGATCGTGAATACTCTAATGGAAAAAAAGACGGACGTGGCTATAATTTTGGTGTGATGGCTGGCTTTGCTGGTGATGCGGTAGCTCCTGAATATCAGAGCCCTTCTGAGTTGATGACTTTTGAAGATGGAACTACGGGTAATGTGTATACTAAAGCTATGTTTTATAAAATGATTCCTACTAAAACTAAAATAGCCTCTTTTGGGGATGTCTTTTGATGCAGAGAGTGGCATGAAAAAGTATGATGACTGGGGAGTAAATCTACCTATTATTCGTATTGAAGATATGAAGCTTCTTTATGCAGAGATTTTGGCGAGTGAAGGTAACACTGCGGATGCCATGAAAATTGTAAATGAAATACGTGAAAGGGCAAACTGCGATCCGAGAACCGAGACTGGAGTTAGTGTAGAGGATGCCATGAAATACATTAAACTTGAACGTAAAATTGAGTTTATGGGAGAAGCGTATTCGTTGGTTCGATCAAGTACGTTATGGCACTTGGAAGGAAGATACAGAAGCAAAATTTGAGCGTTATAACTTTACTGAATTGAAAGCAAATTTAAAAGAAGGTCGTTACCTCTATCCAATTCCGATGAATCAGATGAATGTTACTCCAGGACTTTATGTCCAAAACGAGGGATATGAAAATTGATGCTATTTGTTTGATTATCAAGGCTAAATATCATATCTTAGCCTTGGCTACATTAAATTTAAGTTATTAAAAAGGGGAGGTGGGTGCTTTTAAAAGGTATGCCACCTTTTCCTTTATTTAAATCAGATTATGTTTAGAAAAGATATAGTATTAGGTGGAGTTTGTGCGGGTATGTTTGTTATGCCTCAGTTGATGACTGCCCGGCAACTTGTAACAGACGGTGGAGACAAGCCGAACATTATTTTTATCTTGGCCGACGATATGGGATATTGCGACTTGTCATGTTATGGAAATAAATATATAGAAACTCCTAATATAGACCGTTTGGCAGCTACTGGAACGGCCTTTACGCAATGCTATGCCGGTTCCGGTATCAGTTCACCTTCCCGTTGTGCCTTGATGACGGAAAGAATACGGGAAATACAACTATACGCGATAACTTTTGTATTGCAGGTGGTATTGAAGGATTAAAAGGCACCAAGACCATACGCCGCATGCATTTACAACCGAATGATACAACCATTGCCACTGTGCTTGGGGCTGCCGGATATAGAACCTGTTTGGTAAACAAATGGCATTTGGACGGATTTAATCCGGAAGCAACTCCTTTGAACCGAGGGTTTGATGAGTTTTACGGATGGCTTATCAGTACTGCATATTCTAATGATCCGTACTACTATCCTTATTGGCGCTTCAACAACGAGAAACTGGAGAATGTAAAAGAGAATGAAGGTGATAAACACATCAAGCATAATACAGACCTTTCTACGGAAGATGCAATAAAGTTTATTAACCGTAATAAAAACAATCCGTTTTTTCTGTATTTAGCTTATGATGCGCCGCACGAACCCTATAATATAGATGAAACAACCTGGTATGATGATGAGGCTTGGGATATGAACACCAAGCGTTATGCCTCGCTGATTACCCATATGGATCGGGCGATAGGACGTTTGTTGGCAGAACTGGATAGGTTGGGGCTGCGCGAAAATACTTTAGTCATCTTTGCATCGGATAACGGTGCTGCCAAGCAGGCACCGTTGGAGGAATTGGGATGTAAAGGTTCTCTTAAAGGAATGAAAGGACAGCTTTATGAAGGTGGCATTCGCGTACCGTTTATTGTAAATCAGCCCGGAAAGGTTCCGGTGCAGAAATTGAATAATATTATTTATTTCCCGGATGTAATGCCTACTTTGGCTGCTTTGGCTGGTGCTACAGATAAATTGCCACAAAAACTTAACGGTATCAATATTCTTCCCTTGTTTTATGGGCAACAGCTTGATACGGATAATCGTTTGTTGTATTGGGAGTTCCCTGGAAAGCAACGTGCGGCAAGATGTGGAGATTGGAAAGTAGTGACTGTAAAGAAAGATGCTCCGTTAGAGTTGTATAACATAAAAGAGGATATGACGGAGTCTGTCAATCTGGCAAATAAATATCCGGAAAAAGTAGCACAGTTCGAAAAAGAGATGAAAGCGATGCGTATTCCTACTCCCTAATTGGCCATTGCCGGGTGAGTAAGGAATCGTATTGCACCTTCTGTTATTGATGAGTGATTGATTATTATAACTTGGGTTAGTGAAAAATGGGCGGTTAACTTGTGAAAGTCAGACTGCCTTTTTCTTTGATTATTTTATTATTTTCGAAAATTAAAATCCATATAAAAGAAGTATGAATATAAGAATCTTTTTTACTGTTTTAGGACTATTGTCCGCTCTTTGCATATGGTCTCAGCAGACAGAGCGCCGTTATCTTTCCGGTACCGGACTGGGCGATGGTGTAACCTGGCAGTTTTATTGTTCCGAGGGTAGGAACAGCGGGAAGTGGAGTAAGATAGAAGTGCCTTCTCAATGGGAGCTGCAAGGTTTTGGTGAATATACCTACGGGCGTTGGTATAAGAAGAAAGGGGTTAAGAATCCCAGTATGGAAGAGGGGATTTATCGTCATACATTTCGTGTACCGGAAGATTGGAGAGGTAAGAACATACGTTTGTGGTTTGATGGGGTTATGACAGATACGGATGTGATTGTAAACGGAGTTTCGGCCGGAGAAACACATCTACAAGATAGTCAATGACGAATTGAAGAACATTGCGCAGATTGAACATTCCAGACACCGTTCATTCAGTAACTTTATAGCCAATTCTTTGTCGGCTATCGCAGCATACTGCTTTTTTGAAAAGAAGCCCGCCATTGATGTCAAGTTGTTCAATGACGGGCAACTGTCTATTTTCTAATTTTATTTCGAACTCACGTTACTTAGTAAACCATTATTTATGTTGAAGAACAAAAAACTCGATATTAACTTTTGACAGAAGCTAATATCGAGTTTTCTAGTTTCTGAAAAACACTATGAGTACTTTATCGGATGCTTTCCACATCAGATGTGAAGAATATTAGTTATGACAGGTTGGATTTCTTTTACCATTCTTTTAAATCCTAAGTCGTTGGGATGGACTCCATCCACAGTACCTTCATGGTCGGTTCCAAGAAAATGATTCTCTTTGATTAAATATAAATTCTTATAACCGAGCTTATGAAGTTTTTCTATCTGCTCTTCTATCGCTTTATTTTGTTCATTTACTCTATGGCGTACCGTTTTATTTACGTTTCCTTTTTCACGGAAAACGGACTGAATAAATATGACGGGTATGTCAGGGTATTTTTCACGGATCGTTTTTACGAAAGGAATTGTCCTGTCGCGAATTTCATCTGCAGTAGGATTGGGTATGCAATCTAAAATAAATGCATCCACGTTTTTTATTTCAGCTAACATTTTGGCTACAGAACTTTCCATTTTTCCATTGCCGCTCAATCCCATATTTATAAATTGATATCCACTGCTGCGGGATAGTTGTGACGGATAAGCAAGACCAGGTCTGCTTGCTGATGCTCCCTGGGTTATGCTTGAGCCATAGACAATTATTTTTCCTTTAAAGGGATTCTTTGTTTTTTTTTAGATAGGCGTCTGATGATACACCTATTTCTAAATGCGTTATTTCATCGTATAAAGGTAAATATAGTATACAGTCTTTTTCTGACGTATCCATGTTTTCAGCTAATGTAGAAGTTGAATGAATTCCCTGGGGAATGCCGACTCCTGCATATTGCCATTCCCCTTTTTTTTTAATGTATAAATCAAGCCCTTTTTGCATAATAGGAGTCATGTTGGTATTCTGTCGTTTATTGGGTATGGTCCACCTTGCTTTTATGACTGTGCTGTTTGTTTTGAATGCAATGGCAAGTCCTGAGGAATGGGCATATAATTTCTTCACAGACTTTGGCAAGTCTTTGTAGCGGACTGTGTCAATGCGATGAAAAAACTCCCTTCCATAGTGGCTTTTCCCAATAATTGTAATTGGTTGGCGTTTGTATAGATTATATTTGCTTCACTTGCTTCTGACTGCAAATGGGAATTGGTGATGCTTATTGTGACGCTTTGTTTCTTGCCTACAAAAAGTTTGGCTTTAATTTCATTTGAGTTGCACTTTACAGGTTTGTTCCATAACTTGGAATGTAAAGTAGGCTCTGTTCCATCAGTAGTATATCGGATTTGTCCGCCTTTAATAGAACTATTGGCAAACAATATTCCATCATTGTCTATATATAAACCAGGAAAAGGAAGTCTGTAGTTTACTTCCATTTTTTTCCCAATAAGGAATTTCTTTCTGAGATATGCGTTGATAATAAAATGATAAATCTTTTTCATAGGTGTACTGTTCGTGAATGCCAGTTATGTTTTCCCATTGGGGTGAAGCATGCCAGCCTCGTTCTGAAAGACCCATAATTTTGGGAAATAAGTAATATTCAACTTGTTCAAAATTTCGAATTGTTTCGCTCCATAAGGCAGACTCCACTCCTTTGATATTTTTACGTCCTTGTTCAGTAAGTCTTGTTTTCTCCTTCTCTACTTGTCGATTACGTATGGAACGGTAGATGCTGTAGGGAAGTAGTGAAAAAGATTTTGATTCGTCAACATATCCATTCCAATTGTGTCCCGGTTCGTTCGGATGCTTATCATATGCCAAGTCAAAATAAAAATTGCTGGCATTACACAAAATGACAGGGTACCCTTTATTAGCAAATTGATAGACCAATTCATCCGAATGACTGTGTGGCGAAGCTTTCCAGCAGGAGATTCCCAGAGCATTTTCTGACAAATATCTGTCAAAATCTTTATCGTGTCCAGCAGCTATTTCCTGCCATCCAGAAAAGGGTATATTTTGTTCCTTTAGAAAATCAACAATTCGCATTATAAAGTAATCTGACAATTCTGAACATCGGTCATGTTATGTTCTAACATGAAATTTTTGCATATAGGCGAACCTTTCCAAGCTCCTTCTGCTACTTCATCACCACCGATGTGGATGGATCGAAGCGGGACACCGGCTTCTTTATACATCAGTTGGATCTCTTGGATTACTTTTTTCATAAAACGATATGTAGAAGGCATAGCTACGTTCATCACGTTGTCTGAGTACCCCTGGGCTGAAACATACTGAGATGTGTCATGTATGTCATGTAACAGATATTCATGTGCTTTTATGGGATCTGTGTCTTGATACTTTTTATAACGAGCTTTCATGGCTACAATTGCAGCACGTGCATGACCAGGTGATTCTATTTCAGGTATAATAGCTACATGACGGTCGGCTGCATACCGGAGTAAGTCGATGAATTCGTCTCTAGAATAGAAACCATTGCCGGAAGTTTTTGACTGGTAATCAAAATCTCCATTATATGCAGGATACAGGCATTCGGATTCATTATAGGTGTGTCCTCTGTGAGAGGCGATTTCTGTCAACTCCTCCAGGCCGGGTATTTGCAAACGCCATCCTTCGTCATCTGAAAAGTGGAAACGAAAGACGTTTAGTTTATATGAAGACAAAATATCTATTAATTTCTTTAAATCAGATAATTCAATAAAGTTACGGGCTACATCCTGCATATGTCCTCTATAGGAAAAGTCCGGATAGTCTTGAATAAATACAGATTGTATGGTATAGGGTGATTCTTGGCCTTTCAAGGGAGATAAAAAGGTTTGCATGCCATTGAAAATGCCATGTGGGGTGGTTGCTAAGAGCTGGATTTTATTGTTTGCAACATCCAGTTCGTAGTATTCTTCATTGACAGCATTTTTTTTTTGATGTAAATAGTCTATCCTTAACTGAACAGTTGAAAGCGAATCGTCTGTAATTCCATATAGGGTGGAAAGTTTGTTTTTCAAGATGCTTGTTTCTATGTGAAAGTCTGGATGAGCAATGATATGTATCGAATTCGCTAAATTCAATACGGATGGAGCATATGTTGCGTGTTTGACTGCAGGAATTACTTCTATCATGCTCGTGTCAAGTATGGCCTTCTCAATCCGTTGATTCTCTTTGTATATCTGATTTGCTCTTTCATTTTGTGAAAAAAGAAATGGTATCGGATGATTGTGGAACTTGATGGGCAATGGCGTGCTCCCTTTACTACCATTTATCCAATATACTCCTTTCGGGTTGCATGGAATATCCAGGAACTTCACCTCGTCCATTTATAATAAGTACGATGGAATCACCGGGATTTAGCAGGGTGTAGTTTTTATTTGGAGAGATACGGTGAAAGGTTCTTTTACTTGTTCTACCTTTGCCATACTGGATTGCTGTAGGTAGGATTTCATTGGGAATTGGGAATAAAAAATACTCCAATCGCCGTCAATAATGGTATTCGATATGTTTTTTATGACAAATTTCTGTTCAATATTATTGCTTTTTTTGTTTATGTCTGGCACATTAATGTGCCAAGTTACAGATACGGGGGCTTCATGATCGGATAGTGTGCATCCTACTACTGTCATGAATGTATATAATATCAATGATAGTGTTATTGTCTTACTCATAATTTCCTTTTATTTACGTCTCATCTATTTCAATGGATTCAATTTGAATTCATTAATGATGTAAATTCCGTTTTCGCAGATAATCTAACAAATAGGCCGGACGATCGGTCTGAATGAGGCGTGCTCCTAATTGATTTATCAAATGTCCATAGCCTGCATCTGGATTGGATAGTGAAAGGTCGTCATCATGCCCGCCGGCCATTGTGTCCCCAAAGTGTATTATACCAAATCAGGGATTTTCCTTTGAGGTAGGAGGAGATTTCCTGTGGCAAGGTATTGCCGTCTGTTGCAAACAAAAGTTCGAAGGCTACCGGGTTGATTTCGTTGCAAAACTGTTCTATTTGCTGCTTTGCATCAGGTTTGTCAAGGTTTACAATTGGCATGTAAATGATATCGTGAAGGTACTTTCCATACTGTTTTTTACTTCATCTACTGATTTTCCCCCTTTCATGATAATTTGCGCTGTGGTACCTGTCTTTTTAGTAAAGAATACACTTCTCCGAAGTAACGATCTGCCTTGTCTAAATTGATCATAATTTTTCCTTTGGCTAACAACAGAGCTTTTTCCAAAGTTGGAATTTTATGTTTCGTTCGGATGGCACAGCCGTTTCGGAGATGTAAGTTTGACAGATAATCCATTGTTGCTTCCGATACTTTTCCTTTGCCGGTTGTTGTCCGATTGAGTGTTTCGTCATGCATAAGTATAAGCACGCCATCTTTGGTTCGCTGTACATCTAACTCTACGATGTCGACTCCCATTTGTATGGCATTTTCAATGCCTTCTAAAGAGTTTTCTGGAAAATTGCGCCAATCTCCTCTGTGGGCTATTACTAACACGTTGTCTGTAGAACGTGATAATAGCTGGCTGCGTATTTTTTCTGCATGATTTTGCGCAAAGAAATGAGAAGATAGAAGTGATATGATAAATAATAAAATGAATCTTTTCATAATTGAACTATTTGGATGTAAAAGGGGCGTATGTGTTAATATACACCCCTGATTGGATTTAATTATAGACCGGCATCGTATGCCCCTGCTTGCATTTTCTCTTTATTGCGAATTTGACCGCGTCCATCTTTACCGAAAGCAGCTTCTCCACACCATTCAAGAAACTGCATACCTATCGGATTGTCTTCTACTTTAAACTCTTTTACAACTTTAATTACTTCTTGTTCTGTGGCAAAATGTTTGATCTTTCCATCTGATACGTTCCATTGGTAAACACCATCTGTAAGGGTAGGATCGGGCATGTTGATATCGCTATAGTCGGTGTCTTTTTCTGTGGCTCCCCAATTCTTATCGGCAGCTTGATATACATTGTATCCTTTGGATAGATAGGGAGACTTGTCAAGATAGATGGTGCGAGTCCCCTTTCCTTTACAGAATAGTGAATTGACAAGAACTGCGGGGTAGCTGGGACTTCTAAGTACACCATAATTGTTGTTTTCGTTTCCTATAATCGTGGAGTTGGCTAATAGAAAATATCCGTCACCATTTACAACAATGTTTCTGTCATTATTGCCGGCTGCTCCCCAAATGGTAGTGTTGTTCATACACATGATTGCTTTTCCACCAGTATGAATTGCTGTACTCCATTGGGTCTTGACTGAATTCTCATGCAAAGTACATGCGTTCATAAATAGTTGACAACTTCCGTTAGCCAGTATTATGGCTCCTCCACGGTCTCCAGCGATGTTGTTATGTATTTCTACATTATCGATGTAGACATTGCCTTTATTGATAAAGAGAGCTCCACCACGTGTCGTTGCTGCTTTTTTCACATTGAAATTTTTAATGGTGCAGTCTGTCAGGTATAATGAGGTATTGGTTCCATTGGGGTAGAATGCTCTCACTGTTCCGTTTTCCTCTTTATTGTATTTTCCGTCAAACACGCAACCATTGAAGTGCAGGCTTGTCTGATTTCCCAATTGGAAAACGGAGTTGATGGTCTTGTTAGCATGACTGTCAGTCTTTCGAATCAGTGATGTAACAAAGCGTTTTGTGTCTCGTTTACTCAGATCGGTTCCGGCACTTTGGGGATCATAACCGCCTTCGATATAAATCTCTACAGGGTTTTTACAACCGGTGTAATCGACGTTTATTCCTGCATCATTTTTTACCAACTCATATTCACCGGCAGCCAAATAGATATACTTCCCGTCTAGTCTTTCGGCATTTTGGATGGTAATATCTGTATTGCTGCTTGCATTGAGTAGATTGCGCAAGAGTTCTGTACTCATGGCATTGTCCCATGAACTTCCGTCTAACAATCCCTTTCCGCTCGGAGTAACATAATAGCATTCCAAATCTTCGGGCATTAAGATTTCTTCATCTAAATCATCGGTTCCTGTTACTAGAGGGGGATCTACCATTTCATAATCTTCTTGGCAAGCTTGATTCATGATCAAAGCACATGTTAGTATGGCCAAATGTGATAGGATATATATCATTCGTTTCATTGTTTCTTAATTTAAACGTTAAACTGTTGTCTTGATTGTTATCAGCGAGTTATATCAGGATAGCCTGGGTTTTGTTTTAAATATTTGTTTTGCTCCAATACTTTTTGGGGAATCGGAAAGATTTCATAATGGTTATCTTTGTCACGAGGCTTATCCCACCATTCTTCCTGGAAACGACCAAAGCGTATGAGGTCTGTACGGCGACGAGTCTCATTGAGAAATTCTCGTCCCCATTCATCCAGCATCTCTTTTAAATCTAGTTTTACATTTCCTTCTGGCTCATAGGCTATGTTTGCATCGAAGTTTTTATAGTTGCGTTTGCGGACGCTATTGAGCAATTTACCGGCTTCAGCTACTCTGTTTAAGCGAAGTAAACATTCTGCCTTGGAATATATGATTTCTGGGAATCGCATGATGGTATAATCTGACTCTGCGAAATATCCTCCAGAAAAGGAGTAGAATGGATATTTTACACAATAGAACCCTGAGTTGAAATCTCCGTTTTCATATTTAGATTCTGCATAGTTGGGATTGGAAATGACTCCATCTGCTGCTTTTGATTCAAATCGTCCTACTTGGTCTCTAAGGTATATCACATATTGATTAAATGGATCGTAAGCATATCCTCCGTTCATGCGCGCGTTGGGTATTTTACCTTCTAGGAAAAACATTCCTTCACGTGATTTGCTGCTTGTGTTTTTGTATTGTTTGTAACGCACGTCTCCCGGATATTTGAGGAACTTTTGAGTTACCATACCCAATTCATATGTAAATAACTGGGGAGGATTTTGATTATCATAACTTGGAGAAATAGCAAACTGTGGATTTCGTTCTCCATCTCCTTCTATATCTAAATAGTTGGCAGATCCATAAGGCATGCTACGTCCATATACAGTGCGGTGGTTTTGTAGCATATGCCAGTGGTTCATTCCGTAGGAAGAAGGAAAGGCAAAGATTACTTCATTGGATGTATCATTGTTCCAATCAAATGCTTCGTACCAGTTTGGTCCAACTTCATAGTATCCAAATTCTCCTTTTATGATGCGGGTGCACATTTCTTCACATGAATTCCATCTGGCTTCACCTATCCATTTCTCTGCATTTAAGTATAAGCGTACTAATAGTCCTGCAGCAAAAGCTTTCGTGCACTGTCCTTGTTGTATACCATTACCTGACTGTCCGTTTTTGGCCGGCAGAATGTTTAGGCAATCTGTCAATTCTTTTTCTATGAAATTGAACAGGGTTTTCGGTTCTACCTGCTTTTGATTTTCGGGCAGCTTATTGATAGCCTGGTCAGAAGTCGTACATAACACAACATTACGGTAGGCGTTGAGTAAGCGCAAGTACTGATAGGAGCGGATGCATCGCAGTTGACCTTTAAACTCGTTCCATTCTTTACTGCTGATTCCAAAGTAATCGGGTGACAGCCGATTTAAGTCGTCGAGAATAACGTTGGCTTGGGCTATTGTTAAATAAATGCTGTTCCATTCTTGATTCCAACGTTCTTCTACTAAGTCGTCGTATTGGTGGCGATGAAATTTAGCCCATGCTCCTCCGTCAACCCACCATGTACCGCGACTGGGCGTGATTAACTGGTCTGCACAGCATTCTTCGCTCCAGTTTGCTTGGTTGACAGTGGAATAAATCCCTTCGAAGGGTCTAAAAACGGCATTAATGATGTCTTGTTTACTTCTGTAATAGTTGTCGGACATTACAGAACTATATACGGATTCTCCCAAATCTGTACACGATGAAAAACTGCAGGCTGTAATTGTGATGAGCCCTACTTTTTTATTATGTCTTTTAATTTTTCCATACTGTTCTTATTTTTAAAAATTAACTTGTAAACCCAAGATGAATTGGAAAGCGGAAGGGTAATAATTCGCATTGCCTCCAAATGTTCCAGGGGTCAACCCATTAATCTGGTAGGTTGAAGGATCAACGCCAGAAAACTTAGTAAATGTATATAGATTGTTGGCTGTGCCAAAAACACGAATTTCATCGATGTATTTCTTCTTTAAGTTGAGCGTATATCCTAATGTGATGTTGTCGATTTTTATCTAATCTCCGGGTTCAATGAAGTAAACGCTCAGAATATTGATTCCCTTTTTTATATGTGCATTCTTTGAGAAGGCAGAGGTCAGCAAGTTGGTTGTTCCACTCTGAAGACCATAGTAGAAATCGTGTACATTAAAAATGTCGAATCCGCATGCTCCTCGCAATGCAAGGGTCAGATCAAAGTTCTTATAAACAATGTTGTGGGTCATTGATCCTGTAAATTTGGGTAAACCATTGCCTGTAATACTCTTATCTTCTTCTGTCGCTTCAGCTACAGGAATGGCTTTCCCATCCTTATTATATACCATCCGATCTCGTTCTTTGTCTACACCGGCATAGCGATAGGTGAAATAGTTACCGATTCGCTGCCCTTCTTCAATCCGTTGCAGGTATCCTGGATTGTTAGGATTGGACATTTTACAAGTGGAATAATAACTCTGTCCTTTGTAGATGTCATTGGAGAAACTGACAAATTTATTGTTGTTTGTAGCACCGACAATGGTCATGTTCCATGTAAAATCCTTCGCTTTAATGAGGTTGGCTGTGATGTCAAACTCGAATCCTGTGTTGCGCAATGTTCCTACATTGGCATATATGGAACTGTACAAGTTGGGAGGGGTAGGAACATTGTAGTTTCCAAGAAGATCTTCCTGCTTGCGAATGTAATAGTTGAACGAACCGCTGATACGGCTTTTGAATAAAGAAAAATCAAGTCCTATATTTTGGTTGCGTCCTTGTTCCCACCGGAGTTCGGAATTGACATTTTTACTTGGCCCCCATACATGGAAACTGTTTCCGTTGTATTGATACCATCCAAAGGCTTGATAGGTAGCGAGTGATTGGTAATTGCCAATTTCCTGATTACCGGTAATTCCATAGTCATAGCGTATTTTTAAATCGTCAATCCAGGAGATGGATTTCATGAATTTTTCATCCGAAATGCGCCAGCCAAGTGAAAAAGCCGGGAAGTTTCCCCATTTATGGTTTTGCCCAAATCGAGATGATCCTTCGTGGCGTAAAGAGAATGTGAGCATATATCTTTCTTTCCAATTGTAGTTCACTCGTCCGAAGAATGATATCAATTTGTGATCGCTCTTAGATGAGCCCATCATCGTTTTCCCTTCTATGGAGGCATATAATCCTGCTCCTAAATTGTTATATCCCAGAGCGTCTGAATCAAAGTTCCAGTTCTCTGCATTGAATCCCTGACTGACACCATACATGTAGCTATATCCTACCATAGCACGTATTTGATGTTCTTTTATACGGGTAGAAAAATTGGTAATCCATTCAAGATTGGTATCTGAACTTTTGGCAAAAGAACGTTTTGCTTTTCCATTAACTTCCGCATTTACATTGGGTCCGTATGTCGAGGGGTAAATGTTCCTATTAATTTGTCAACTTTGTATTGTGATACCGTTATTTGGGATTTTAATACCATGTCGGGGTTTTGGGGTTTGAAAAGCGGAAGTAAATTGATTCCCGCAGAAGCGTTCCATTCCAATATGTCTATTTCGGTATCATCTTGCTCTTCTGTGAGGCGTTCAACTATGTTATATAATCCGCTGCCAGAAGGAAAGCGGTAATAGCCGTTTTTCTCTTTTGAATCATACACAGGTATGGTTGGATTATTTTGTATGGCTCCAGTAAATACATTGGGAGCAAGCTGGCGTTTAATATCACGGGGACTAATATTGGCTGAAAACGTAAAAAGTCCATCCTTGGTAGTGTGGTTGATGCTTGCACGTGCTCCATATTCCCGACGATCGGAACGGAGATCTACTCCCTCTGCATTACGATAGTCGGCTGTCAATCGGTAGTTGGTACGGGCGTTTCCTCCTGACAAAGTAATAGTGTGCATGTGTGTGACACCTAAGCGGGTGATTTCATCAAACCAGTCTGTAGAGGATCCTAGGTCATTTAAAGGATTGGATGGTATGCAATATGCACGATATTGCTCTGCATTCATAATATCAAGTTCATTTTTTACTTTGTTGAAGGTTATGGATGAACTGTATGTTGTATGGATTTGACCGTCTTTCGTTCCTTTTTTGAGATTGACCAAGATAACACCATTACTACCACGGGTTCCGTAAATGGCAGATGCTGCTCCATCTTTTAAAACGTCGATGGACTCTATGTCTGCAGGGTTTATGTTGGTTAAGTCTCCTCCCGGAATGCCGTCAATGACAATGAGTGGGCTAAGGCTTGCATTACGGGAGGATATACCACGTATTTGAATACTACCTGTACTATTCGGGTTGGCTAAGGCTGTGTTGGAAACAGATACACTTGAGACTTTTCCCTGTAAAAGCATGGAAGCATCTAAACTGGATATTTGATTCAGTTCTTTTGCACTGACGTGTGAAATAGCGGAAGTCATTTCTCTGCGTTTCATTGTACCATATCCGACAACGACTACTTCATTTAAGACTGTATTTTCTTCTTTTAGGATAATTCGCAGCTGCTTTTGTTTTCCTACTTTTATTTCTTGTGTTTCATAACCGATATATGTAACGACAATTTGTCCGTTTTGAGGGACTGCAATGGTGAATGCACCCTCAAGATTTGTTACAGTTCGTTCATGTGAATTGCTTACTTGAATTGTGGCACCGATGATTGCTTCGCCTTTTTTCATCTACGACAAGACCTTTTACTTTGGGGTCTTGTTGTATTTGCGCATTTGTTGCATATAGGCCTACTCCGTTCCAAATGGATAGCGTAATAAATAAGATGCAGCCATATAGGTTATGTAATTTTTGAGTCATAACTGTGTATTGTTTTGTGTGATACATAGGGTTAACGTTTTCCTCGTTGTTTCAAGGCTTTGATAAGTTCTTTAGGAACATCGGTCATAATCATTTTTACCTCTGGAAAAACAGATAGTAAATCATCTAAGTATGTTTCGTTTAGTTCATATTCAGAAACTTCACTTCCTGTCCAAGCAAGCATGCCTATGGAAACTATCATTCCATCTGCTATGCCTTTAGATACATCCGTATTCTTGCCATTTGTTAAATAACTTCCTTGGATAAAATAGGTTCCTGGTAAACCAACGAGAGGCTTGTGTGATCCAACCCATGGATATGCATGTGCATTTTTGTCTAAATCTAATATTTCTTTTACTTTTTGTTCACTGTTGCAATAGAAGAATACAGACTCAATCATGTCTAATTTGCTGACTATGTCAAACACTTGTTTACTGGATGCTGTTCGTGGAGAGTAGTCTAAATTAAAATAGATTCTTCCGCGACCGGCTTTTTAAAAAGGCTTCCAATGTTGGAATCTTTTCGTCTGTTAGATTGCCATTTCTATCTTTTTAAATTATATTTTTGAATTTCCTCGAATGTCATTTTCGTTATATCACCGCTTCCATTGGTCGTTGAATTGATGGTTTGATCATGGCAAACAACAACGACACCGTCTTTTGTTACATGGGTATCACATTCGATTATTTCTGCTCCTGATTTAATGGCTGCTGATACGGACGAAATCGAGTTTTCCGGAATGCTTAAATCGGTTGTATGTGCTCGGTGAGTCATTACCCATACGGTCTTGTAGTCCGGGTCTTTAAATTGTTTCATTGCCTCACTTAACGCTAGCAAGTTATAAATTCTTATTCGCTTCTGGATATTATGTTCTCCTGCTATTATATTCATCATGTAATCACCACTCTTGGTGTATTGGTGAGTAATGACATCACTAGCTATGCCTTCTTTTACAGTTCCATCCCCAAAGTCAACATGCACGGTAATGTTCCTGTCGATATTCAAGATTTTTACTTCTACCACTTCTTTCAACATAGCTCTGGTGCTAGTGGAAAGATAAGGATTCTTTTTCACAGGGTCTTCATCTGAACATGCTGTAAATATACTACCTATACATAATAGGAGTATCCAACAACAATAATTCATCACGATTTTTTTAATCGTTGTTCCTTTGTCGGTGAACAAGGGAGGAAAATGTTTTTTTCTCATTAGCGTTATTTTTTATGATTAACTATACTACTGCAAATACTTTTTTCATTTGCAGTAGTAAAATTAATAATAATAGATAAGCGTTAAATCGGTGAAATTGAGACAAGTAGATTTTAATAATCTTCAAACAGCATAACTGATTGTTTTTCAGTGTATAATATTACCATTTGGTGACTAAAAAAAGTAGAAAGCAAATTCCTATGTAGTAGAGTTTCTTTTGCAGAAAAACACCTAATGTCTTGTTGTAATCGAGTTGTAACATTGCTGTTATTGAATTTGCATTACTTTTTTCTTCGAACACATCACGGGATACAGCTTTCTCTCGTAGACGCGTACGGTAATTATAAATCGTAGTAGGTGAGTAATGTAATAATTCTGCAATCTGCGCACTTTTAACAAACCCTAGACGTATCAAAGCACAGATACGAAGTTCGGTATTTAGCAGTTCTCTTTCTTTGAGAATAAATTGTTCTTCAGGGAGAAGTAGTTTGTTAACGGAAGTGACAAAATTGGGGAACAGGTGTAAAAATGCTGAGTCAAAGTGAGCGTAGAGTTCCTGCTGTTCCGTGGCAAGTACATCACTAGCACATGCTGTCATTTTCATCAAATCTGCATAGTCTTTTTTAAGCAACTTTCTGTTAACTTGTTTACGAAATTGGTACATACGGTCAACATAAGTGGAGCATAACTTGAAAAAACGTGAGATATATACTTCTTTGATATTATTACTGTCTATAAGTTCGAGGTTCGTCATTTGTAAGTGGTTGTTGATTTTCTCTAATTTATTGTTCACTTCAGATAGTTCTCTGTTTAGACTCTGTTGTTTTTCTTTGGCTACTTTTAGTCTTGACATTTGACGGTAAACGTAAATCAGAGCTACTCCAAGTAGGGAAGGTCAGTGTAATGAGTAATAAATACGATTGCAGTTTTTCATTTTGCTTGCTGATTATTTCTTTGAAACGACTATTTATCATAGAATATGGTATGATATGTCTCCAATTTCTCATGCGAGTATTATATGCCTCTGTCACTCTCCAAGAAAAATTAATATAAGTATTTGCACGATTGATATCACCTCTTTCATACATAATTTGTGCCAAAAGCATGATGGATGACTGTTCCTGTATGGCAGAGCGCACGTCTGAAATAGCTGAGAGGATAAGATAATACAAAGATTCATCATCTTTGCCCATTGTCTTTAAGATGCCAGCACGGTCATAAGCAACCAAGGCATACAATGCTGTTCCGAACGTAGCCGATTTCATACGTTCGTCATTCCAGTGCATGGCTTTAGAGTAGTCCCTTTTTTCTTTCGATTGAAACATTTTTTCTGATAAATAAGCATCGTCGGTTGGGGGCAATATCTGCAAAATGGAATCACGATAAGTCAGTCCTATATTTCTATAATACTTCGATGTGTGTTTATTTCGGGGTAGGCTTACACCTGTTTCAAAAAACAGACGTTTGCTATACATATAATATCTACCTAGGAGAGAAGGGGGGATGGTAGAGCGGTTGATCTTTGATAGCACATCTTTAGCTTCTAAATACATTCCGACACATGTAAGCAGATAAACTTCCTCTAATAAGGTTTCTATTTCACATGGATAATTCTGTAATTGTTGAGCTAATGATAAATTCTGGTAAAGATAATGAAATGCAGAATCTGAACTGTATGTTTTGTATTCGTTGTATATGGATAAGTTTAGATCATAGCGGTCTGTAGATAGAGGGGATACAATGATAGATTTTAAATTTTCTATGCGTTGTTTTTTCCTATTTTCATACCTGCTGTAATTGCTAAGATCATGGTCTAAGACATGGAGTAAAGAATCTATGTCTCTATTAGCATAGATCAACATAGAAAGTAAAGAAAATGTGATAGACATAATATAGCGTAATGAATTCATAGTCTTCCATTGCATTTGATTATTCAATACAAAATTAGGCAAATGGCGAGTTATACGCAAGAGAATGATAAAAACAATCTCGGTTGTATTCAGCAATGTCGCTTGGGCAGTTGATCAAGGGCATATGTGAAGGTTTAGAGGATTACATGATTACTACAGAATATTTACAGAAAACTATTTTGATGAAATACATTGCAGCACTCCATCACCTCCCTCTAATGTGGTGAATGCTTACCTTCGTGGTAGATTACTTATTGTGTTCAAAAGATATTTAAAAGTGTGTTCATCCGCAATGTCAGTTTCCTGGCTGGTTGCCGTGATAGTAGCCACATTATCATCCGTGTTATAATCGTACAGCATGATAAGCACATTGCTCTTTCCTCCTTCTCCGATTTCTGTTGATGTACTTATATAAGGAGTCAGGACGCGAATCCCGTGTGCTACCGCACTGTCTATCGTGTCAGCCGAAATTTCCACGAAATGACTCGACAGCAGCTTCCGTATATTCCCCTTGAAATCATCCATGACGACACTTTTACCGGTAGTTGACTTGGCCATAGCGATGTGTTTAAATGCTGTCATATCAGCCTTGCCATGGATAAAGCTGTGCGATGTAGAAAACCTGCTATAAGACGGCAGTGGGTCATTGACAACGCTGGTAGTCGCACAAGACGTTCCCAGCAAAATAGCCGACAGGGCTACCAATACATTCTTTTTCATAAATCTACAATTAATAAGTAAATAGTAAAATATTATCTCCTGCTGCAATACAATCAATCCGTATATAATAGAGTTAAAAAATTTCAGTGTAATCAAAATATTAATCCATTTCAAAGAGTCCTTGATAATATTGATCTTCTTACGTCAAATAGTATAAATGTGATTATACGGTTAAATGTGGATTTGAGCAATATTTCTGATATAATAAATCTTGTAAAAAATGTCTTGCTGAAAAGGTTTAACTCAAATAGATTTATTTCTATATATAGCCATCTGCTTCTAGATTCATTGAGTAAAATCGATATTGAAGATCATAAACATCTATTTATGCAAAAGGAAGTGTTAGATAATTTGCTATATACGAATGGATTTTCTTGCCATGTTAGAACTGCATCGAAATTTAAATTATATAGGTGTATTGCAGATAATAAGAAGTCAGTTACTATATTGCCTAACGGACAAATAGGTCTGTGTGAACACTTTTCAGAAGACCATTTTGTATCAGATATAAACTCTTTTAGTGTTTTTAATATTAACGAAGTTTCTTTCTTGAGAACAAGACTTCCAAAGTTTAAAATGTGCTCAAACTGTTCATATTATCCGTTTTGTATTCGACTTGAATGCGTCCTGAAGCAGGGACTTGTTCTTATGAATTGAAGAAACACAATATACGAAATTTGCATCGAGAACTTTTATCTGAATTCGAAATTTATCTAGAAGAAAATAAAATGAAAACTAATAATGAATAATGGAGTACAAAACTAACACTGGTTATAGAGTGAATGTTTACGAAAATGATACTTCTAAAATAAAATAAACTATAGGTTTACATGGATATGAATCAGCAAGGATTACACCTTATTAATATAGGCATAACCCTTGCTTTTATATCCAAAAACACTATCTTTGCAAAATCAAGTCTAATTTGGATATATGGGAGAAAAAATAGGATATGCGCGAGTCAGTACGAGAGAGCAGAACCTCTCGTCTCAGGAGGATGCACTCAGCAAGGCCGGATGCATCCGAATCTTCACGGACAAAATTTCCGGAAAGGAGTTCAATCGTGAAGGTCTGAAGGCTTGCATGGATTATCTGCGTGCGGAAGATACTTTGGTCATTTTCCGTTTGGATCGTTTGGGTCGTTCCGTCAAGGAAATGCTCGACCTTTGTGCACAGCTCGAAAGCCGTCACATCAAGCTGGTCTCCCTGCAGGACAATCTCGACACATCCACGGCAGTCGGCAGATTTACCATGCAGATTCTGGCTTCTTTGGCTGAGTATAACCGCAACCTGATTCTGGAGGGATGCAAGGCAGGCATCGAAGCTGCCCAGAAGCGGGGTGTGAAGTTTGGCCGTCAGGCTGGAACCAAGATGAAGAAACCCAAGAAGGAAGCAGTCATTACCATGTATAAGGCTGGTACCTCCATCAAGGATATCATGAATATTACCGGCATCAAATCCATTCAGACAATCTACAATTATTTGAAGGAAGAGCATATCACTCCCAGTAGGCGTTGACATACTTTTTTTGTTTCCTTGTAGTATGGTATGAATGCTGTTTGATATGCTTCCATCCCTAAGAAAATGGGAATCGGTTGTCACTGGTTGTCACCTGGCTAAGTAACTTATTCGTTTTTGACTGATAATATCACATAGGATGAAATCATACAAAGATGTTTGCTTATAATCTCGTTAATTAGTATATTTGGCATATTATAATATGAACTAAGTAGAAAAATATTATATATCGCATAATATATTATGAAATATAGTTTTGATATTTTCGATAAAAATCCGGAGCGTTTGGCTAAAATACTAGCCGAGAACGCACGCAAACGCAGACTGGATAAGGGACTGAGCAGACGCAGTCTTTCTGAAAGGACAGGTATTCCGGAACCGACACTCGAACGGTTTGAGACCAAGGGAAAGATTTCGCTGGAGGCATTTCTGAAACTGGTGGTTGAATTCGATTGGTTTGATGAAATGAGTGCCATCCTAGGCAGAAGCAAGTTCAGCACCGGAGAGGAGCTGGAGACAATCAACAAAAACCAAAGAAGACAAAGAGGACGATGAAAGATATTCTAAAAATAACCGTTTCATTAGCGGGACGTACAGTAGGCACTTTGCAGATGACACCGGAGAGAGACCGATGTGTGTTTGAATACGACAAAGAGTGGATGGCCGATGGTTTCTCGATATCTCCATGGGAATTGCCATTCCAGACCGGATTGATTTACTCCAAAGAAAGAAGTTTGGGTGGAGGATTTGCAGCGTTTGAGGACAGTATGCCAGATGGCTATGGTCTTTATCTGCTTGACAGAATGCTTCGCCGTGAAGGTAGCTCATTGGGGAACTTTCTCCTCTTCAAAGGCTGTCTCTGGTAGGTCAGTCCGGAATGGGAGCACTTTGTTACCAACCGGAAGTTTCCCAAGAACAGACTTCAAACCTTACAGACATAGACTTCGACGAGCTTCAGCTCAAAGCGCTTGATGTGCTCTCCGAGAAGAGTGATGCGGATGCCTCTTTCCTATACTACAACAGCCGAAATTCAGGTGGGGCAAGACCCAAGGCGGTGTTTAAGGATGCTGACGGTACAGACTGGATAGTGAAATTCCGGCATGTCTACGATCCCTCAGACATCGGCAGGATTGAATATAAATACATGAGGACCGCACAGAAATGCGGAATCGACATTCCGGAGATCCGTCTGATCCATGACAGCTACTTCTGCATCCAAAGGTTCGATATCCAAAAAGATCGGCGTATCCATACACTCACGGCGGCCGCCCTCCTGCAGATTGATTTCCGCACCCAGAGCATAGATTATGTAAACCTCCTCGCACTGACCGGTTACCTGACTCAGGATCCGGTACAGGTGGAGCAGATGTTCCGAAGGATGGTCTTCAACATCGTCTGCATCAACAAAGACGACCATGCCAAAAACTTCAGTTTCCTCTGCGAAAACGGTCAGTGGAGACTGGCTCCTGCCTACGATATTACCTACTCCCCGCAGGGAACCAGAGGCGAACATGCAACGTCTGTCAAGTATTCGGGCCGTCCTTGCCTGGAGGATGTCATCGCGGCCGGCACCGGCATCCGTATAAGCAGAAAGCGCTGTATGGAAATCATTGAAGAAATCGAATCAGTATGTTGCACAGAACTTGATAGGGTTGAGTCACTTACATCCTGAAAACATGAGCTGTTTTTGATGAAATACTAGACTTTATCCGATTTCTCGCAAATTTAACTATTTCCCGCAAATCTGAGTTAGTCACAACTTTGTTAGTTGCATTGCAATCGGGATGCATCATTCCTATTGAGCAATCTGTCTCGCACGACATCAATACCAGTGATTGCCAGATTCTTTATCGATTGTAATCGATAAAGAATGGTATATTCTTGCTTATTCTTTATAGATTCTGTATTTTTGCAAAACTTACAGCTGTAAGACTTACGGCTATAAGTTTTGTATATTGTATTAAAGAATCACCCTATCCGAGCTGCTTATGAAATTTTACAATAGAGAAAAGGAACTGGCCTTGCTGGAGAAGACTCGTCAGATAGCCTTCACCCAGCATTCACAGATGACCGTATTGACCGGTCGTCGCCGTATCGGAAAGACGAAGCTTATCCTGAAAAGCTGCGAAGAGAGTCCGACGGTCTATCTGTTTGTGAGCCGGAGCAATGAAGCTATGCTTTGCCGTGGCTTCGCTCAGCACATCAATTCGGTTCTATCGAATATCTTCATTCCTGAATCCATCGATTCCTTTGCAGATGTCTTCGAGATGCTGATGCGTGCCGGAAAGACGGAAAGGTATAACCTGGTCATCGATGAGTTCCAGGAGTTCTTCTATATCAATCCCTCTGTTTACAGCAAGATGCAGGATATATGGGATCGCTACAAAGACTCCACGTTTATCAATTTCGTGGCCAGCGGTTCGGTTTATACGCTGATGAACCAGATTTTTATGGATGCCCGCGAACCGCTATACGGACGGTGTGACAGCATCATCAAGCTGCGTCCGTTCTCTACTTCCGTACTGAAGGAGATTCTTCATGACCACAAGCCTGACTATACGAATGAAGATCTTCTGGCGCTTTACACCTTCACCGGAGGAGTACCCAAATATATCGACCTCTTCATGCAGAAGGGTTGCACGGATATGGAAAGCATGGTGGATTACATCGTGCAATCAGATTCCCCGTTCCTAAATGAGGGCAAGGCATTGCTCATTCAGGAGTTCGGGAAGAAGTATGGCAATTATTTTGCCATACTGGCTGACATTGCCAACGGACGGAATACGACCGCAGAAATCGAGCAGAACATGGGGGATATGGTCATTGCCGGTCATCTCAAGAAGCTCGAAGAAGACTACGAACTCATTGTCAGAAAACGTCCCATTCTGGCTAAGGAAGGCTCGCAGACGGTCCGGTTTGAAATCTCAGACCTCTTCCTGCGCTTCTGGTTCCGTTATTTCGTCAAGTATCACCGGCTTGTCGAGATGGAGAACTTCGAACAGTTGGGACAGCTCATCAAGAATGACTATCCTACCTATTCCGGATCTACACTGGAGCAGTATTTCCGTCAGCAAATGATGGAAAGCTGCAACTTCATGGATATAGGCTCCTGGTGGCAGGCCAAGAAAGGAAAGGAGGCTTGCGAAATCGATATTGTCGGCCTTTATGTCGAAGACCGAAAAGCTCTGGTGGCAGAAGTCAAACGGCAGCGGAAGAACTTCAAGCCGGATGATTTTGCCATAAAGGTAGAAACCTTGCGGAACAAGGTTCTTCACAAGTACGACATCCAAACGGAATGTCTAACCCTGGAAGATATGTAACGTAACTGTCTGATGAATCCTACGCAGCGCACCTATATAGCTATCGACCTGAAGTCGTTCTTCGCTTCGGTGGAGTGTGTGGAGAGAGGATTGGATCCGCTCACCACCAATCTCGTCGTGGCCGATGCTTCGCGCACGGAGAAGACCATCTGCCTGGCGGTCACACCCTCGCTGAAAGCTTACGGCGTCGGTGGCCGTGCCCGTCTGTTCGAGGTGGTGCAGCGGGTGCGGGAGGTGAACCGGCAGCGGTGGTACCGCAGTTTTTCACACCGCCTATCCGGCAAGTCCTGCGATGCCCGGGCGTTGGAACAGCATCCCGACTGGGAGGTGGATTACATCGTGGCTCCGCCCCGGATGGCTTATTACATCGAATACAGCCGGCGGATCTATGAGATTTACCTGAAGTATATCGCACCGGAGGATATTCATGTGTACAGCATCGACGAGGTCTTCATCGATGTGACTTCGTATCTGCTGACCTACCGCATGACGGCACACGAACTGGCCATGACGATGATCCGCCATGTCCTGAAGCAGACGGGCATCACGGCCACGGCAGGTATCGGTACCAACCTTTATCTGTGCAAGATTGCCATGGACATCGTGGCCAAGCATCGGGGCGGATTTTATCGTTTTTCCTATGACATAACTTCTTTGTTGAAATATGGTGCTGCCAATAAGCTGGAAGTACGGGTAAAAAAACATTCCGGAAATAAGTCGGTGAATGCGGCCGAACGTAAGGCGGACTGGTGGTTGTTTGGGGGGATTTACCGTCCTGTATGGTTAGAAGCCAAACCTCAGATACGTATCGAACATATTGCAGTGGATGCGAAAATGGATGGGGAAATGCAGCTTTATACCGAGTTGAAAGGAGTGAAAGGCAAGGAAAAATTAACGGCAGCTTTACATCCTTTGGATGGAACGGACGTTTGTTCGGAGGTTCGGATGTGGGAAGTGGGGCATGACAGTGTGTTTGCTCATATTTGGAAAAATGTAGAACCTTGGACTCCGGAAAAACCTCGGCTTTACAATCTCATTGTTACCTTGCGGAATGAAGAAGGGGAGGCTTTACACCGGACATCTGTCCGCGTCGGATTCCGTACCGTTGACTTTCGTCCACGCGACGGTGTTTATCTGAATGGTACGAAACTGGTGATGAAAGGCATAAACCGTCATTCTTTTCACCCCGATGGCGGGCGTACCACCAATAAGGAACTCAGCATTCAAGATGCTCTGCTCATTAAAGAAATGAATATGAATGCCGTGCGTTCCCATTATCCACCCGATGAGCATTTTCTGGATGCTTGTGATTCGTTGGGATTGCTCTATATTGATGAACTTGCGGGCTGGCAGAATGCTTACGACACTGTTACAGGCAGCAAGTTGGTAAAAGAAATGATAGCAAGGGATGTAAATCATCCATGTATCGTACTTTGGAGCAATGGAAATGAAGGCGGGTGGAATATAGCTACGGACAAACTGTTCTACCGTTATGATCCGCAACGCCGTCATGTCATTCATCCTTGGGCGGACTTTGATGAATTGGATACACACCATTACCCGGCTTACCTGACCGGTGTAGGCCGTTTCACCAACGGATATAAGGTTTTCATGCCGACAGAGTTTATGCATGGTCTGTACGACCAGGGACATGGAGCCGGACTGGAGGATTTCTGGGCGCGATATACGGCACACCCTTTGTTTGCCGGAGGTTTTTTATGGGCATATAGCGATGAAGCTGTACGCCGGACAGACTGTAACGGCATTTTGGACAGTGAAGATTATAATGCGCCTGACGGTATTGTAGGTCCTTATCGGGAGAAAGAAGGCAGTTTCTATTCCGTACGGGAAATATGGTCGCCTATAAAGATAAAGCCTCTCCAGCTAACGCCTTCTTTCAATGGTCGTTTTTTAGTGGAGAACCGTTATCTGTTTACTAATTTGAAGGAGTGTTCCATGCGCTATCGCGTCCTTTCCTATCCTTCCCCGCTACAGAGCCGGGCAGAGGGATGCACAGTAGACAGCGGCCGGGTGAATTTGCCTGCTTTGGAACCGGGTGAAACCGGATATGCCTGTATAGCTGCATGGGAGAATCCGGAAATCCGGGAAAAATTCTTCTCTAAGGGAGATGTTTTGGAATTGGAGGCTATAGGACTGGATGGAAAGAGCGTGTGTACACGTACGTATCCCATCAGTTTTGCGAAAAGCTATTTTGAAGGGCAACTGGCTTCTTTGAAAAGAACAGGAAAAGGTTGTTGTGTGAACGAGGCTGATTCTTTAATAACGTTGTGTTCCGATTGGGTGGACATATCCTTTCGCCGAAACGATGCTACCATATATTCTGTATTGCGGAAGAAAGACAACCGGATAATTCCGTTGAAAGACGGTCCGCTGCCTGTAGGAATGCAAATGAAACTGGTGTCTCTTTCCGCTCGTATGGAGCAGAGAGGTGATGCTGTCCTTTGTGCCCGTTATCGGGGCGGAGCGGATTCCGTTGTGTGGCGTTTGCGTCCGGACGGGCTGTTGAAGATGGATGCCGTATTGCTGAACCGGGCATCGGGCGGTGGTGGCTTTGATGATGCTTTTACGGATAATGCCATACTTAACTTCGGGTTTACCTTCTCTTATCCTGAAAGCGAATGTACAGGTATGCGTTGGTTGGGGCGCGGTCCTTACCGTGTGTGGAAGAACCGTATTCCGGGCACGAATTACGGTATCTGGCAGAAAGACTTTAATAATACTGTTACCGGAGAGAGTGCGGACAAACTGGTCTATCCGGAATTTAAAGGGTATCACGCCAATCTTTATTGGGCCACAATTCAAGGCAAGCAGAATGCTTTTACCGTCTATGCGGCTACGGACGGAGTGTTCTTTCGTGTATTCACTCCGGATGAACCTCGTGGGCGTCAGGATGGTATCCATACAATGCCGGACTTTCCGGCCGGGGATCTTTCTTTCTTATTGGATATTCCCGCCATTCGCTCTTTCAAGCCGATAAGTCAGCACGGGCCGCAGAGTCAGCCTGGAACTATCCGTATCAAAAAAGGGGATGAGGGATTGAAACTGGAGTTGGCATTTGACTTTCTGTGACAGCTTGGGCAGTGTATGCCCGATAATCATTTCTCTTAGCATTTCCGCCAAACCGGACAGAATCGGTTTGGCGGAAATGCGTTATCTTTGCTTCGTTCACAACTATGAGATATATTACTTACACTAAAAATACCATGAAAAAACTGTTTTATTCTCTACTTGCAGTCGTCTTGGCAGCTTGCGGTTCGGAAAAGCAAGCGCCGATAGATCGTGAGGCGCTGGTTGCCCGTAACAACCCTCAGGTATCTTCGTTTGATTCGTTGGCGTCGTTGTCGGTCGGCAACGGTGAGTTTGCCTTTACTGTGGATGCTACCGGTCTACAGACTTTTCCTTCAGTATATAAGAAAGGCGTGCCATTGGGTACGCAAAGTCAATGGGGCTGGCATAGTTTCGGTAATCCCAATAAATACAAACCGGAAGAATACTTGAAAGAACACGATTTCGGTCGTGGACATAAAGAAATATACGCTTGTCAGTTTAAAGAAGACGGACGTCAGAAAGAAGCTTCCAATTGGTATCGCATGAACCCTCATCGCCTGCATTTGGGTATCGTGGGACTGGAGTTGGGCGATGATGTGAAGACTTCTGACATTACCGATATTGCCCAGACATTGGATATGTGGAACGGTGTCATCAACAGTCACTTCACACTGAAAGGTAACGCCTTTGATGTACAGACCGTATGTCATCCGCAAATGGACATGATTTCAGCCAGTATCACCAGTCCGGCACGTGCTGGGGTGAAACTGCATTTTCCATACCCTACGGGCGCTCATGCCGATGATGCCTGCAATTGGGATGCCAACAACAAACACACTACAGATATAGTCTTTGAGAATGCGCAAAGTGCAGTTCTCAAACGTACACTCGATTCTACCGTTTATTATGTATCTCTGCGTTGGGAAGGAAAAGCTTCCCTCAAGGAGAAGTCTGCAAACTATTTTGTACTGACACCGGCGGAAGATAAACTCGCTTTTTCTTGCAAGTTTACGTCTGCTTTTCCCGGAACTGTATTCGAGAGTGAACCGGCTGTCTATACATCTGCCGATACTCTGCCTACTTTCGCCGAAACTCTGGCAGCCGGCAACAGCTATTGGAACAATTTCTGGAAGAACGGTGCGGCTGTAGACTTCTCACATTGTACCGACCCGCGTGCCAAAGAACTGGAACGCCGTGTCGTATTGAGCCAATACCTGCTCGCCATTCAGTCGGCAGGCAGTGTTCCGCCGCAGGAAACAGGACTGACCTACAATTCATGGTTTGGCAAGTTCCACCTCGAAATGATATGGTGGCATCAGGCTTGGCAGGCACTTTGGGGGCATCCCGAATTGCTGGACCGCACACTCGGCTGGTACGAAACGGTAGAACCTGTTGCCCGTGAGATAGCCCGCCGTCAGGGATTCGACGGAGTGCGTTGGATGAAAATGACCGATCCCAGCGGAACGGAAGCTCCGTCTAATGTAGGCAGTTTCCTGATTTGGCAGCAACCGCATTTTATCTATTTGGCCGAACTCGTTTACCGTGCCAATCCTTCGGATGAGGTGATTAAGAAATACAATCATCTGGTGCAGGAAACTGCAAAGTTCATGTATTCTTTCGCCACTTACGATGAATTCCATGGACGTTTTATCCTGAAAGGCGCTATTCCCGCACAAGAAACATTGCGTGCGGCTACTACCATCAATCCGCCGTTCGAACTCTCTTACTGGCATTATGCCATGAATGTGGCTCAGCAGTGGCGTGAACGTGCCGGTGAAAAGCGTAATCTGGAATGGGATGAGATGATAGACAAACTCTCTCCGCTGGCCTATAATGAAGACTGCCTTTATCTGGCTGCCGAAAATGCAGTGGATACTTACAAGGATATCCGTTTCACCAGCGACCACATGGCAGTGCTTGGCTCTGTGGGTATCCTGCCGATGAACAAGCTGATACGTGCTGACTATATGAAGAATACGCTTCATTGGGTGTGGGACAACTGGAACTGGGGCAAGACATGGGGCTGGGATTACCCGATGACCGCTATGAATGCCACTCGGTTGGGTGAGCCCGAAAAGGCTGTAGGTGCCTTGCTGATGGATAAGCGCACCAATACTTACTTGTTGAACGGACACAATTATCAGGACGGACGTCTGCGTTGCTACCTGCCGGGCAATGGCGGCTTGCTGACTGCCGTAGCGCTGATGTGTGCCGGTTGGGATGGGTGTGAGATGAAGAATCCCGGTTTCCCGCAAGACGGTACATGGGATGTGCGTTGGGAAGGATTGAAGCCGATGCCATAATTGCCTCTTTGTATATAAATATTATTATATATAACTAATCTGGGACTACTCCGTACTACCCCTTTTCTGAATAGCTTGCAGAAGGGGTGCATTCAGTATACGACTGATATAGGTTCAGTCGTATACTGAATGTATTTCAATCGTATAGTGAATGGCTTTCAGTTATGCCTTCATCCTTTGAATTAAATAAAACCTTATGAACCGTATTTCTGTTTTTGCAATTATTTTTACTCTGTTTATCCCTTTGGGGGCTTACGCGCAATATGCTTCTTCGTCTAAAACTCCGAAGAAAGCAGGTGATTTGATAGAATCCACTTCCTACAATGACCATAAGCGGGGAGCTCCCCGTATGTTGCAATACTTGCCGTCCGGTGAAGAGTTTGTCTGCGTCAACGGCAAGAACCGCTACACACGTGCTTTGTATGGCGGACATACGGCATGGCGCCTGGAAACCGGCGACCGTCCGATATTTGCCACGTATGTCAAGAACGACTGCCGTAATATCCGTTTTCGCTTGCATCTGCCGGACGGTACGGTTACACCGTTGGAAGAAACCGATTGGTGCGAGGCGCGTTATAATCCGGGTACGCGTACGTATGCCTTGAAAGACAAGGCATGGGGAGAAAATTGCAGCCTGAAAGTTTCCGTATTGGCAAGTCTTACGGAAGAGATGGCCGTTTGGGAGCTTTCCGGTGAGTTGCCTGCCGGCTGCGAGCTGGAAGTGTTGAATTCGCCCATCCGCCGGAAGAAGCTTTCCCGTAGCGGAGATATGGGGGCAGACCCTCCGGGATGTTTTGAGCCGGCAGAAGACGGCACAGTGCTGCAAACACTGAAATGCCGCTTTCCGGCCGACGGGCATTTGTATGTGGGCATTTCCGGTAATGAACTGAAGGAAATACGGGATGGTGGTGTACAGTATCTTGCCCTTCAAAAGGCTTGCCGTGAACTGGCCGAACGCATCAGAATCACTACTCCCGATCCTTATTTCAATACGCTTGGCGGTGCACTTGCTGTTGCTGCCGACGGTATCTGGGGGGAAGAGGGCGTGTGGCTGCATGGAGCTGTCGGCTGGCGTATGCCGTTGAGCGGCTGGCGTGCCGCATACGTAGGCGATGTGTTGGGCTGGCACGACCGCGCACGCACTCATTTTGACAACTATGCTGCCAGTCAGGTGACCGAAGTTCCCAATACGATTTCGCATCCGGCACAGGATTCTGCCCTTGCGCTTGCACGTTCGGCCAAGATATGGGGAACGCCGCAATACAGCAACGGATATATCTGCCGCAATCCTCGCCGTAACAATCAGATGCACCATTATGACATGAATCTCTGTTACATAGACGAACTGTTGTGGCACTTCAACTGGACGGGCGACCTTGAGTATGCCCGCCGCATGTGGCCGTTGCTGACACTGCATCTTGCTTGGGAAAAACGCAACTTCGACCCGGACAACGACGGCTTGTACGATGCCTACGCCTGCATTTGGGCAAGCGATGCGCTGTATTATAACAGTGGCGCCGTTACGCACAGCTCTGCCTATAACTATCGCGGCAATAAACTGGCTGCACTGATTGCTGAGAAGATAGGCGAAGACCCCACACCCTATCGGGAAGAGGCCGATAAGATATTGAAAGCGCTCAACACCCGTCTCTGGTTGCCGGAGAGAGGACATTGGGCGGAATTCCAAGATTTCATGGGCCATCGCCGTCTGCATGAAGATGCTGCCGTATGGACCGTCTATCACGCTCTCGACAGCGATGTGGCCGATTCGTTTCAGGCATATCTTGCCACAAGTTACATAGACCGTGAAATTCCTCATATTCCTGTCGTGACTTCGGATGACGTGCTTGCCGCCGATGCTGCTTTGCCTGTCAATGCAGGCCCGTACGCTCATTGGCAGGAACAGTTGAAGGCAGCGGGTGCTGTCGTCAATGCCGGAAAGTATGCCACTGTGGCCACTACCGACTGGATGCCGTATTTATGGAGCATTAACAATGTGGCCTTTGCCGAAGTGATGCACACGTCGCTCGCTTATTTTCAGGCAGGACGCAGAGAGGCAGGCTTCAAATTGCTGAAAAGTTCTGTTCTGGACGGCATGTACCTGGGCGATAGTCCGGGCAATTTCGGGCAGATAAGTTTCTATGATGCTGCCCGGGGCGAATGTTACCGCGACTTCGGCGACCCTATCGGAGTGGCTTCCCGCGCATTGATTCAGGGGCTTTACGGAATCTTGCCCGATGCTTTGAACGGTCGTCTGCTGATAAAACCCGGTTTCCCGGAAGAGTGGGAGTATGCTTCACTGCATACGCCGGATATCGACTTTGACTTTAAAGCGGGCGAAGCGGCTACCGGTAAGTATTCTTCCCGCGACTGTTCGCTTTATACCGTTACACACCGTTTGCCTGCCGTACGGAATCTGGAATTGCAATTCCCTGCACGTCGTTCGGCTGTGGCGCGTTTGATGGTAAACGGCCAGAATGCAGCGTGGAGACTGGTTGAAAATTCAGTTGGACGGCCCATGCTTTCCGTTTCCGTTCCTGCTGCTTCCGGTGAGGAGGTAACAATCAATGTTGCTTGGGAAGGAGAGTTGCTTGAAGCTCCTGCTTCTGTCGACGCTTATCCTGCAACTCGCGTCCGTAAGGCGGGCCCCGTCAGTTTCATTGCTATGGAACAGGGACAGATGAAATGGTGGGCGCCGGTAGAGCACCCGGTATCCGATAAGGGTAAGAAACCTGTTCCGGCAGGTGATTTTAAAGCAGTCGATTCAGCCCGATGCACTCCTGTCGATATGCAGAAAGTGTTCAATGCGAATGTAACGGATATTTTCCGCAATGAATACCTGTCGCCACGTTCTCCGTACACCACATTGCAGTTGCCCAAACAGGGAATAGGCGAGTGGTGTCATCCGCTGAAGACAGCAGATATAGATGATTCGGGTTTGCGTGCCGCTGTGCGTAAAGGCTTGTTGGAGACAAAGCTCGGGATACCTTTCCGTACTCCTGCCGAAGGGCATAACATTGCTTTCACCTCTCTTTGGGACAATTATCCGGACAGTCTGCAAATTCCCCTGCAAGGCAAGGCTTCCCGTGCCTATTTACTAATGGCAGGCAGTACTAACCACATGCAGTGCCATATCGACAATGGCGTAATCCGTGTGTATTATGAAGACGGTACTTGCGACACCTTGTCTTTGGTAAATCCGGACAACTGGCCGCCCATCGAACAGATATTCTTTGAAGATGGAAAGTCTTTTAATCGTCATGCACCGTCTCTCTATCGCCTGCGTCTGAAGACCGGTGAACTGAGCAATAATTTCGGTGAGGAACTTGGCTTTACCGGAGTGTCTCGCGAGGTGGACGGTGGTGCCGCCGTACTGTTGGAAATGCCGTTGAATGCAGGGAAAAAGCTTTCGCATCTTGTACTGGAGACACTCTCCAATGAGGTGGTGATAGGAATAATGGGCATTACGCTTCAACGATGAAACCGTATTTTAAATAAAAGATTATGGAACATTTCAAGAGATTTGCCTTTTGCATGCTTTACCTCTTTACCTTTATCTGGCAGCTCAGTGCACAAGTAAAGAAGATTCCGCAGTGGGGAGCGGTTCGAGATAGTGTTGCAAGGTACTGCCAAAGGAACCTTATATCTGATGTTGCGGGTGATAATATAAATAAAAAACCACTGCTTTTACAGTGGTTTTTTCGTGTCGCAATGAGGCGACTTGCACCCCGCTTTTTCTACTTTTTTTTATTTTTGTCGTTTCTTATTTAAATTGTGTGATTATCAGAATGTTATATGAATAGTGTAAGCAAAGAGAAACAAAGACAAAATAAATAAAACAAAGATTCTGCGGAACAAAAACGGAACAAATGTAGTTTTTGTTCCGCTAATCATGTATCTTTGATTTCGGATTTAAAAGTATAAAATATGGCAAATGTAAAATTTCTCATTCGTGATACAGATTCCGACAATGAGCAAACCATATACATAACTTCCCGTTTTGGCAGAAATGAAAAGCTTATGTATGCTACACCATTGAAAATAGAACCTTTGTTTTGGGATGAAAAGAAAGAGTGTGTTAAAAACTCAAAGTATTGTGTCAATAAGGACGAGATTAACGCAGCCCTTAAAAGTATTGAAGGGAAAATAATCACTTTCATTGCGGAATCAACGACAAAGGGCGAGCCTGTTACTAAAGACAGCCTTAGAAATTTCCTTGATATTCACTTCGGAAAGAAAGTTGCGGCCGCACATGATTTTCATTCGTTCTTTGAAGAATTTATCCGGTTATGTGATACCAGGGTAAGCCCCCGTAGAGGCGGCCAGACTATCGACTATAAGACCAAACGCGAGTATGCCCGTACCTATTACTACATTCAAGAATACGAGAAGAAAAGGAGAATACGGTTGGAGTTCCGGAGTATAAATCAGTCTTTTTTTTCAATGATTTTGTTGCTTTCCTGCAGGAGCTTGGTTTGAGCACTAATACAATTTGGCACAAAACAGTAAGTCTTAAGGCTGTAATGAAAGCGGCCAATGAGCAGGAACTAACAGATAACACTAAATATCAACTATTCAAAAATGTATCAGAGGAGAGCCAGTCTGTTGCTTTGAGTGAGAATGAACTCGATATACTTGCGTCCTTTGATTTTTCGCATTCTCCCCGGTTGGAACGGACACGGGACTTGTTTCTCATTGGTTGTTACACCGGCTTACGGTTCTCTGATTTTACACGTATCAGAGAAGAAAATATAAAAGACGGGATGATAACCATTCAACAACAGAAAACGAATGAGTTTGTAACCATCCCTTTGCATCCGGTATTCTTACGTATTTGGGAGAAGTATAACGGCAATCTTCCAGGCAATATAAGCAATCAGAAATTCAATGATAATTTGAAAGATGTATGTAGGGAAGCCGGACTGATGGAACATGTAATGAAATCAATAACCAAAGGTGGCAAAAAGCAAACTACTATTTATGAAAAGTGGCAGCTCGTTTCCTCACATACAGCCCGAAGAAGTTTTGCAACCAATTTGTATAAATCCGGTTTCCCAAGTATCAGCATAATGAGGATTACCGGGCATAAGACTGAAAGTAGTTTTTTGAAATATATCAAAGTGACGAAAGAAGAACATGCAAAACTTCTCATGGAGCATTGGAGAAAGAACGGTAACTTATTAAAAATAGTGTGATGAGATATAATTTCAATTTTGAGAGTGTAGAAAACTTTATCTATGATTGTTGCGACAGTCTTAAATTCATGTGCGAATATTTTAAACTATCATACCCCAATAAGGTTATAAGCAGAACGGAGAATGAGTTTTGCGAATCGAATGTTCCTATAGGCCAGGTTCTCGATGAAATGTGTATAAAAGGTAGCCAATTTATTCTTTTTTATGAACAATATCCTACCGACCTTGCCAAAACCGTAGATAGTATATTTTTACAGTCAAATCAGGAGCAACGCAATATACTTGCAACGAAAATCATACGCAGGTTTACTCCTATATTATATTGCAGGCATTTTAAGGTTAGCGATTTTTTATCAGCGGTGGCATCCGGTATACAAAAAACGGGTACATTTCCTTTTCTTCCTATGGAAAGTGCGAATAGAATAATATACTCCAAAAAGATGTTTGTCCTATTTAGCGGGTGGAAATTTCTTTGCGAATTATATGTTATTTTTATTGATTATGATATAGATATAAAAAAGATATTGGATAAATCATTGTCAAAGGTAACATATCAATATCTTATGTACGAATACCTGGAATTATTGCCGGCTGGGGTACCTGATATAGCCGGCTTAGACTGGCGTATGTTTGGTTTGGAAGAAACAGAGGATACAGATTTGTGCAATAATACACAGGGTGAACCCAGAAAGGCCCCGGCTGGCGCTACAGCAAGGGTTCAATGCGATGTTTTAACAGCCTTATTACGTGCCGGGAGTTTTGGTATTCCGGATAATAAAAGCTTCGCTTCGTTTATCTCTTGGCTTTGTGGGGGTACCTCTAATAATATAAGACAGCGCGGTTTTTATGGTAATCTTTCAAGCGAAAACATAGATAGTATCAAAGAAAAATGCTCCCTTATCGGATTAAAATATGAAAACGGGAAGATAACGCAGGGTTAACCTTGAAATGTGTCACGTTCACCCCATGAAATGTGTCACGTTACACGCTATTTTTTTCAAAAAAAAGCCTATATTTTTGCATCCATGATAATAAAAAACAGAATTGTTATGGATGCAAAAACTTTATCTTCTAATGCCTTACTCATTCAGCAGTGTACAATGAATGACGTAGAAAAGGTACTTTCCCGCCTGCTGGATGAAAAGCTGGCAAATATACTACCTATATCCACTCCGACAGAATGCGAATCCAAAGATGGCTTGTATAAACGTAAAGAAGCCGCCGACATGTTAGGCGTGTCTCTTGTAACGTTGGATACATGGGCTAAAGCCGGCATAATAAAATCCCGTAAAATAGGAACCCGTATTTATTATACAAAAAAGGCCATAGATGAGGCTTTGAGGGCTGTTAACGGATAGTTCATTTAAAAAATATTGGTATTATGGATATAGATAAGCTATCGACAAAAGAGCGTGATTCCTTTTACGTGCCTTGTCGGCCAAAAAGAAGCAGGAAGAAACCGCCAAACGCAAGAATTACCAAAGAATACGTGCCCGTTTTATATCCTCTGTAGAAAAGAGGTTGCGCAAGTACGTAAAAGACGGTCAAACGTTCAAACGCTGGCTTCGCGATGAGGCCGAAACCTATTATAATACCCTGAAAGAGTATGGAGAACTAAAACGTGATGAACAATTGGGGTTTACAGTAAATAACGACACGTTCCGCATACAAGTGAAGGGAAACCGGGTAAAGCGTTTCGATGAACGTGCCGACATTGCCGAAAAACGCCTGATTGATTACCTGAGCGATTGGATAAAACAACGCGGTGACAGTGAGAGCAATCCTATTTACAAGCTGGCTATGTCTCTTTTGCAGCGTAATGAATACGGAGACCTCGACTATAAATCTATTTCCCGCCTTTATGAGCTGGAGCCGGATTTCAACGATACTGAATATACGGAAATCATGCAACTGTTTAGGGAAAGTAATACAGTAGAGGGTACAATAATCCGTTTTTACTTTGAGGAGAAAGACGACATGAACGAATGGCGCCGTATCGAACCGTCATTCAATCAGATATAACGGTTTTCCGGTGCTTCTGTTTGCTGTGCTGTGTCTCTTTATATGGGAATGCTATGTTTGATAGGGTGATATTTAACGTAAAGGTCAGACCGGAAATGTCGGTTCCGTTCATTGTGGAACACAACCGCCTGACTGAATGTACGGAAGGAAAGGAACTGTATTATAAAAGCCCTAAAGAAAGCAGATTTGAAGGTGTTGAGATGAGTATAAGAGGTACGCGTATGCGGATTACATGTAGCCTGCATAGCCTTTATAGCAAATGGCACGGCGGGCGGCTGGATAACTCCGGCTTTTTCACCATGTCCCAGGCTGTAGAAACCATTCATCTGTTGTTCGACCGTATCGGCATAGGCATTAATGAGGCAATAAAAGTGTCTTATTTTGAAATAGGGCTTAATATCCCGGTTGAGGTTGAGGCTTTGAAGTATATCAGCGTTGCAGCCTCTATCGGCGGGGAAAACGAAAAGGAGTTCTTTAATGATGCCAATTATGAGAAAGACAGACAGAGAACCACTGAAAAGAGTAAGAATATAAAGAAAGTGTTTAAGATGTACGATAAGACATTTGAGTATCGGAATAAGGGTAAACCCATAGATGGAAATATTCTCCGTATAGAAACCATGTTCCGGCGGCAAAGCATACCATTATCCACCTTTATAAGCCTTGATTTTATAAATAGGCTTACAGAGCGGTTTTATAAGGATTGGGATAGTATATCATTCCCCAAAAAATAGAGGCGGATGTTGGAGTGCGCACCACCCAAATAGAAAAGGCCCGGTATATAATGGAGTTCGGAAGGGATAAATACCTGTCCTATATCAAAGAACTGTACGATACCGGAGAAATCACCAAAAAGCAGTCAGAACAGGCGCGTGCGTTTGTCCGGGAGTGGGACAGTATAAAGCACAAATTTAGATATGTGTCTGATAATAAAGACGTTGAATATAAATGTAAGCTTGTGGATTTGTTAACGGATGCAGCCAAATGTTAAAGGCTCCAAATGGAGCGGAAGTCAAAATGTTGAAAATCAACAATATAATCATGAAAAAGTAATGTATGTTTACAAAAAACATCATTTTGGGCGCTTATATATACCCGATTATATTAGGTAACTTGTCTTATACTTCCCGGATGGGAAGTCGGTACGACTTCAAAAGGGAAGCCAAAGTATATACAGCGGGGAAATACAAGGCAGGCGCGTTTCCCTTTTGTTGAGGCTTTCTGCTTACAAGTTATCGCCTCAACCGAAGAAAGCCCATGAGAGCGGAAAGAAACGGCATAGCAGGCAATATGATTGGTGGGATGAACTATAAATTTAAAATAATCAGATTATGAATGATATTGTATTTCGTGGTGAGAACAACCAGGCGCTTACAAACAGTTTGTTGGTATCTGAAAAGTTCGGAAAGAAACATAAGGATGTAATAAAGGCTGTTGATGTCCTTGTTAAGCAACTTGAATCAACGGGCGCAAAAGTTCGCCCGTTTGCCGAAACAACTTATAAGGACGAAAAAGGGGAAGTAAGGAGAATGTACGTAATGACACGTGACGGCTTTGTGCTGTTGGTTATGAGTTTTAATAACGTCCGCGATGTTCTTCTATGGAAGCTTAGATTTATCGAGGCCTTTAACGCTATGGAGAAAGCAATAAAAGCGTGTGAGTATGCTAAAGTTGCAGAGCTGGAACAGCGCGTTAATGCCATTGAACGTTTGGCCGCAACAAATGCTTTGCCTGAACCGCTGGCTCCGATGTCGCTACGTGATACTATCCGCATGATGGTTAACGACTACGCCAGGAAAACGAATAGGCCACAGGGTGATATATGGCGAAAAGTCTACGATACACTATACTACCGTTACCACGTATCTGTACGCTCATACAAGAAGAAACACCCGAAAGAAACGACATTAGAGGCGGCAGAAAGACACGGAAAGCTGCCGTACATCTATGCCATCGTATCAAACATGAGCGCCATGTATCGGTAACAGCGTAGAATAAGTCCGATTTTGGCATTATTATCTTCGGTACGATAAAAAGTATGCCGACAATAAGAAAAGCCCGCATAGGGGAAAAGAATAATGTTTGTGTCGCTTGAAGCAATGTACAACAATGGAAAGACCGCCGAGGAAATATATAGTTCAGATAGATACGTTCTATCTTGCTGATATGCTCTTTTATTGGAGCTACTACAATCAGCCGTGCTCCTTACTGATGCAGAAGCCCAAAACAGAAGGGTTAACGGCCGTAAAACTGGTGGTGAGTAATGATGAGGCTGCAAACTTCCTGCTACGTGTCAAGGAGAAAACCGGATGCAAGCTGTATGACGTTACAGACAATATGCCCAAATAAGCCCGTATTTTCATGTTGAGGCTTCCTGCTTACAAGTTATCGCCTCAACCGGAAAAAGCCGATGAGAGCGGAAAGAAACGGCAATAACGACATGTTTTTTATCTGCCCTTGATTTGGATATACGGTCGGAATGATGATTTATTGAACTTTCAAAACTGAATTATTGGTTAGGATAGAATACAAGTCAAACGAGAGGGCGGATAGTTCATCATTCAGCCGGTGCGGATTATTCGGGTGATAGTAAGTTTCTTGATAAATTGAAAAAGAGGCTGTAAATAAAAGGGGATGCCTGCACATCCCCACAAAACGGCATTACGCCACTTTCTTACTGTCTACCAAGAAAGAAAAGTATTTGGAATGTTTCGGATAAATCCGCTTACCGTTTCTTATGATATAGCGACAGAAAATACAAGTTTTGCCGTTTTCATCTTGCATTTGACTTTTCACACTAACACCTCCTCTCCGTTTTGCCTACCGACCTGTATCGGCAGGCTTCAAGCTGCACCCTGTAAAGTGCAAAAGGTTATTTTTTCTTTCCATTGGCTGAAAAGACAATATTCGTTTTTCTCTCATTGCTTCTTTCAGGTTGAGGCTTCCGGGCTTCTATCCTGATTTCTCCTACAAGCTTTACCAGGTGCTTGTGTTCAGTCATAGCCTTTTTAAGATATAAGCCAGAAGCATCGTTTTGGGCCTGCTTCATATAGTCACCTATCCGATACAGGCAAGTATATACGGCGGCGGATACAAACCGGTTTAGATACTCTTCCTTATCGTAGGGAAATAGCATGTTCTTTATCATATATGCGTTTTATTAAAGGGTAATGTATTGTCTTATTTCAAAACGAGCCTCATGTGCGGGTTCTCTTTGAAACGAACATCTTTTCTCCGGATGTCCTGTATCTTTGCTGTATCCTGCAGTTGGGGTCTTTGCAGCTCTCCAGCTCTTCAACGCGTTTTTCCAGGCGTTTTACTTGTTCTTTTAAAAGCAGGATGAATTCTGTCATGTGGTCTAAATATTTTCTAACCTCGATGTCCAGGTTTATCAGGTCTTTCTTTTCCATTGTCTTTTGATTTTTTGGGTTGTTCAAATCCCGGTCTTTCAATGATGAAAGGGTTACGGGCGTGTCGATGGCTCCCGCATGGTATGCAGGATAATAAAAGGGTTAATGAATAGCCGGCGCCTTATTGCCCTGGCGGGTAGTCGGATTCGAACTGTGTAGCATTATCATCCTCCTTTGAAAGAATATAGCCACACAAGGCAGCAGGAAAGACAAATAACACGGGATTAATGAAGGTGAGGAACACCAAAATAAGAGTGATAGCGGTTTTCGTACCGTTGGGCATTGTTTGCCGGATACTATTATTCCCCGACAAACCATTTTTATCAGTGTATAGCATGACTAATTAAAACGTTTGTTTATAAAATCGTTGCGCAAAAAGAAAACGGTTTCACGCTGACCCGTTGCTATACACCGAAAGCAGTCAAGGCATTAACCATTGACACGGGGGCATGAAACCGTATATGTTTTGTTGTGGACATAAAAAAAGCCCACAAAGTATTTGCGGAACTCTCCGCCTTTCTTACCATAACACAATCGCCTTTCTGAAATGTTATGGAACTTCCTTTGTATTGGAAGATTTGATTTTCAAGATTATTGAGCATACAATAAAAATAAAAAAAAGTGCTACCGCCTTTCCCGTTGCTCAACACATCTCGAAAATGCTGTGAGTACATTAATACTTCACACGGGGGTACGATAGCACCTAAATATCTTAAGTGAGGTCATAAAAATAACCTGCACGCTATATGCAAGTTCACGACCTGCATTTTCGAGTTTTATATTGAGCACTGCAAAGATACAACGCATTTTCTTTTCTCCAAAAAAAAGGGTTGGTTTTTAATATCAAAAGGACTGATAAATAACAACGTCTTTTTTGACTGTACCGTAAACAGTGAAATGGTGTCCGGGCAATTCGGTTTGTTTTAGGACTTGATTCGGTTTTGCGGTCGTTACACCACAAGTAGAAATCGGGGAAGCCACTGTGCAAATACCAAAGCAAGGCCTTCATGCATCAACTAAGCCCGTTACGGGAATTCCCGTTTTGGCTGATAATTCCGAAATGAATTACATCCCCGGTGGCTTTATAACCTTGGTCTCATTATGGAGCTTTATAGCCCCCCAAAAAATACCAACGCAAGCGGAAAGAAGCTCTATAACAGATAAAAAATGATGAGTCCCATTCTGTAGTTCGTCCAATTAATTTTTTGCTCGTAAATAGTGAGAATTGGTGGGGAACCGGCCCTTTCCTGATGAGTAATCGGCGCCCGTTGTTTTGTTCGTCCAATTAATTTTTTGCTCGTAAATAGTGAGAAATGGTGGGGAACCGGCCCTTTCCTGATGAGTAATCGGCGCCCGTTGTTTTGTTCGTCCAATTAATTTTTTGCTCGTAAATAGTGAGAAATGGTGGGGAACCGGCCCTTTCCTGATGAGTAATCGGCGCCCGTTGTTTTGTTCGTCCAATTAATTTTTTGCTCGTAAATAGTGAGAAATGGTGGGGAACCGGCCCTTTCCTGATGAGTAATCGGCGCCCGTTGTTTTGTTCGTCCCCTTAATTTTTTGTTCGTAAATAGTGAGAAATGGTGGGAAAACGGCCCTTTCCTGATGAGTAATCGACGCTCGCTGCGCTGTCCTACGTGGGCTAAATGCAATGTGTAATTGATTTTCACCATTGGTCATTTTTGACCTATGGCTTTCGTTCTCTGCAAAGGCTTTCACCCAATCGCATTTTTGCGATTGGGCTAATCGAAGTCTAATACGGAAATGAACTATCTACAGAATCAGAATCCGCCGATATGGGTATCTGCATGTCGGCTCTAATTTATTATCAGCCGTTAGGACAATTCCACTAACGGGGTTAGTTATTGTATTTGCGTGAAATATAACAAAAATGCTAATCTTGGTGGCGGTAGCGGGCGTGCAGTGGTTACCGGTGAGCAATTTGTGATAGCGGTCAACAATTGGGGAAGCGCACCGGAAGGGGGAGAGATATTATTTACAAAGTAATACAATAGCCTCAACAATCATAAAAGCCCGGTAATACTACCGAACTTTTATTGTATCCTGTAATCTGATGAATGATTATAAACTAATTACCCTATTGACACCGGGACAAAGATAGTGTATTCGGTTCAAAATATCCTATTTTTCATATATAAAAATTATCATACCCGTATTTTTTTGAGACAACCACCCGCTAAAATGTTCCGTTTTTAATATTTAATGAGCCGATAAGGAACAAAAACGAACCATGGCAATGCGGGAAGTATGTAAAACCATCCCGCCTACATGAAAATATAACGAAAAAGCTATGTTTTAATTTGGTGGATTATAGCAAAAAACGCTATATTTGTAGCGTCTTAATAAAAACGGTCTTTTACATTATGAAGTACAATCAGTTTTTGCGGAACTTACCGCAGCAGGTTGTTACGTTCTTAGGCATGGGGCAAACCACGATATTTGGTACAGTCCTAAAACGGGAAACAAATTTGCTTTGTCAAGGCATGGCAAACAAGAAGTACCTACCGGAATGGAACGTAAAGCAAGAAAGGTTCTTTTGGGGGAGTAATCCCCCGACCTTTTGCGCTTCATACTTGAAAGACCGTAAATGTTGAGGCAATGGGGTACGGTAATAGTGCCGTACTCCTATTTTAAAGTAATGGATATGAAAGTAACTGTAATCATGGAAAAGGCGAGTGATGGGTATTACTCATGCTTTGTAGAGGAAGATTTGCCTGGCTTTGGTTTGGCTGGATATGGAGATACGGCAGAAGCTGCCAAAGAAGATATGATGAAAGCGTATGAGGAAATAAAGGAGATGCAGGCAGAAGAAGGCAAGAAGGTGCCGGAACTGGAGTTTACTTACAAATATGATATGCAGTCTTTTTTCAATTATTTCTCATTCCTGAATGTTACTAAGGTTGCAGAGTTGGCCGGTATCAACGCTTCATTGATGAGGCAATACACTTCCGGTGTGACAGCGGCCGGACAAAAGCAATACGATAAGATACGGGTAGCGGTGGAACGTATCACTAAAGAGCTTTCCGCGGCTACTTTCTAAAGATAGTGTACCGCCGTGAGGCGTGGCCGTTTATTAAGACAATGAAGCCCCGGACTATAAAACGAACGGGGCTTTTTTATTAATCTTCTGGAACAGCAACAGGTATTTCTGAAATGAGGCTATTTCCGCATCTATGATAAGACGTCGAAGCCTTGCTAAGCTGTTTCCTTGCAATATTCATCTAATGCCTTATGCTTGTATGCCTTGATATGTTGTGTTCTACCTAAATTATCTTTTATGGGGTGCGTTTGACGCACATCATCATCTAACATGGTGTTTCGTTCTCGTACAAATATTCCGGGGCTATATCCGCACCGTTGGCTCAAAATACAGTGACGTCAACCCCGTACCGCTCAAACTCGCTTTCGTCTTTCAGTTCCTCGAAAGCCGGATACTTTAGAAGTGGCGTTAAATCTACTTTTCTTCTTTCTCCATTGTTGAACGTACACAAAAGAGTGTGTTTGCCCATATATTCGGCGGATTCTACTAATAGTATCATAATCTTTGATTTTAGCGTTTAACCTTTAACCTTTTCTATTGTTGTTTTAACGGCTATCGGTTGACCGCAGTAAGGGCATGTTTCGTTGACTGTCTGTTTGGCTACTTCTTCCGGGGATGCGAATAACTGCCACATAGGAACGTTTAGGGCGGTGGCTATCTTTTCGAGAGTAGCTGTTGTAACCGATGGGGCGTTAAGTGTCTGTTTCATGGATTGGTAAGAAACACCTACCATGTCGGCTAATTCTTGTTGTGTACACCCTTTTTCTTTTAATAGTTCTTTGATTCTCATAACATTGTTCTTAAAGATATAATGCAAATATACTCAAACGTTATATACGTATAATATATGATATACTAAACAATGTTAATAGTATAATATTTATATACTATTACATTTGTGAGAGTATATTAAATAATATACCTTTGCGCCATAAACAAAACGATAATTCACACGAACATGAAACATTACAATTTATCCGAGATTATGAAAGCCGCACATAACATGTACGGAACCGGAAAATACCGCTCTTTCGGTGACGCATTGCGTAAAAGCTGGAAAGTTGCAAAATTCCGTTTGGGCGTTGAGGCTCGCCGGATACAAACTATGGCTTACTTTGAAGCAAAGAACCAGGAAGCCGAAGAAAGAGCTATGTTTGTTGCTGCTTTTAAAGCTGCACAAGAGACACAAAGAGAAAAGCAAGCAAGTGTAAATGCTTCTATTGTTGAGGCTAACACAGGCGACTATAATAGGGGCTGGGTGTATTCAAACTTCCGGGGGTATTGTAGCAACTATTGCGGAGATTAAAAAATGATGGATAAAAATTAGGATTTATGAAAAAACGAGTATCTTTGCAACAGTCAACGCCAAAGACTAACATAAGTAAATGCAGGGTAGTAGATATTTTATATCTGCTAAGCTGTTTTATATCAAAATATAGCTGTCTGCGTTCCCATGAACTACTACACTGCGTTGTTTTAGTTGGTCTTTGGCGAGATAAGGGAAGCAGGCAGCTTCTTTTTTTACGTAACTCAAATTTCATTACAATGCCAAAGACCGATGAATTTAGGGTTAAGTCGAATAATAGTACACTTACTTCTACGTCCGGCAACACGAAAGTTGCTATCAGTCCTTTCAATATTAAAAACATCTCTTCTTTTTTGGAGAAAAGAAAATGCGTTGTATCTTTGCAGCGCTATACATATCGAAAGGCGGAGATGTCCGCAAATATTCTGTGGGCTTTTTTTATGTCCACAACAAAACATATACGGTTTCATGCCCCCGTGTCAATGGTTAATGCCTTGACTGCCTTTCGGTGTATAGCAACGGGTCAGCGTGAAACCGTTTTCTTTTTGCGCAACGATTTTATAAACAAACGTTTTAATTAGTCATGCTATACACTGATAAAAACGGTTTGTCGGGGAATAATAGTATCCGGCAAACAATGCCCAACGGTACGAAAACCGCTATCAGCCCTTTTGATATTAAAAACATCTCTTCTTTTTTGGAGAAAAGAAAATGCGTTGTATCTTTGCAGTGCAAGTACGCCAAACCTGCAAAATATGCTATTCGGAAAGGGCTTTTTTATGTCCTAAGACTACCTATCGTTCTACATATAGGGGTGTTGTTTTCTCGTGGATGCTCTTACGAAAGTATGTGTATCGGGTTTGGCGACTTGGAGAGGCAACGCCCTTTCTTTTTATATAATGTTTTAATTTCATCCATGCCAAACCCTATGAAATTAGAGCAGAAGCGAAGTACAGTAACTTCTACGTCTACGTCTGGCGGTACGAAAACCGCTATCAGCCCTTTCGATATTAAAAACATCTCTTCTTTTTTGGAGAAAAGAAAATGCGTTGTATCTTTGCAGTGCTCTATATATCGAAAGGCGGAGATGTCCGCAAATTACTTTGTGGGCTTTTTTATGTCCGCAACAAAACATATACGGTTTCATGCCCCCGTGTCAATGGTTAATGCCTTGACTGCCTTTCGGTGTAGAGCAACGGGTCAGTGTGAAACCGTTCTCCTTTTTATACAACAATTTTATAAACAAACGTTTTAATTAGTAATGCTCTACACTAATAAAAATGGTTTGTCGGGGAATAATAGTATCCGGCAAACAATGCCCAACGGTACGAAAACCGCTATCACTCTTATTTTGGTGTTCCTCACCTTCATTAATCCCGTGTTATTTATCATTCCTGCTGCTTTGTGTGGCTATATTCTTTCAAAGGAGAATGATAATGCTACACAGTTCGAATCCGACTACCCGCCAGGGCAATAAGGCGCCGGCTATTCATTAACCCTTTTATTATCCTGCATACCATGCGGGAGCCATCGACACGCCCGTAACCCTTTCATCATTGAAAGACCGGGATTTGAACAACCCAAAAAATCAAAAAAACATGGAAAAGAAAGACCTAACAAACCTGGACATTGAGGTTAGAAAATATTTAGACCACATGACAGAATTCATCCTGCTTTTAAAAGAAAACGTAAAACGGCTGGAAAAACGCGTTGAAGAGCTGGAGAGCTGCAAAGCCCCAAACAGCGGAATACAGCAAAGAGACGGGACATCCGGAGAAAGAATGTTTGTTTCCAAGGGAAACCCGCACATGAGGTTGATAATGAAATAAGACAATACATTACCCTTTAATAAAACGCATATATGATAAAGAACATGCTATTTCCCTACGATAAGGAAGAATATCTAAACCGGTTTGTATCCGCCGCCGTATATACTTGCCTGTATCGGATAGGTGACTATATGAAGCAGGCCAAAAACGATGCTTCTGGCTTATATCTTAAAAAGGCTATGACTGAACACAAGCACCTGGTAAAGCTTGTAGGAGAAATCAGGATAGAAGCCCGGAAGCCTCAACCTGAAAGAAGCAATGAGAGAAAAACGAATATTATCTTTTCAGCCAATGGAAAAAAGAAAAAATAGATTTTATGGGTCAATGTAAAAACCTGAGGGGTAATATTTGTAAAAATCCTATCTTTGCATAAAACTAACTCAGAAATCTTATGGACAACAACGGCTACCGTCTCCTTCTTCCTGAAGGGACATTGGATTATTTCATCATCTCCGACGTAAAGGAAAGCGCATCGGAAATAGTGATTTATTTAGAAGAAAAGAATGAAGTTCCTAAAGAATACGCAGGAATGAAAGTTGAGAGCAAGGGTTTTTACGAACCTGTTGTGGTTCAGGATTTCCCCATACGCGGCAAGAAGCTTTTTTCTGAACGTGCGCCGGCGCAGGTGGGTTGTCAAGGATGAGAACCGTTACGTGAGCCGTGACTGGAAACTGGTTGCCGGTGGTAGCCGTATGACGCATGAATTTGCGTCTATTGATAAGCTGCCGGTGGGCTGCAGGCTGTTGGGAACGCTGTTCGGGGTCGACGGGGAACTGCTCGAGCGGCAATACCGGAATCACCTGAGCGGTTATCTCTGTTGGGAGCAGCTTCCTCATGCCGAAGAATGGCTTCTTTTCGAGAAGAACATCGGTGTTTATGTGGGACTGGATGAAGTCTGCCTTTCCCGCGGAGAATTATATACCGTGTTGATAAACAAGGAGAGAAAAGGCCGTTCGGGCAGTCTTATCGCCGTTGTGAAAGGAACAGATGTAAAGACCGTGACCTCCGTACTGCTCCGTCTTTCCCGCCGCAGACGCTTTCAGGTCAGGGAGATAACCATGGATATGGCTCCGAACATGGAGCAGATCGCCCGCCTCTGTTTTTTCCCGCCGCACGCCGCGTCACAGACCGTTTCCATGTGCAGAAACTCGCTTATGAGGCGGTTCAGGATATGCGCGTTAAAGCACGTTGGGAGGCTTTGGACGAAGAATCCAAACGCACACAATTCAGAGGAGTAAAGGGAAACTTTCCTGCACCAGGAATCGAACCGGGGACACAAGGATTTTCAGTCCTTTGCTCTACCAACTGAGCTATGGCACCTTTTTCGTTTGCGGGTGCAAAGATAAAGAGTTTTTTTTATACCGCAAGGCTTTTTGAGGAAAAATATCTAAAAAAGGTGCCTCTTTCTAAAACATGGAGCGAGGCACCTTACTATCTAAAAATCATTTGCTATCGAAGAAATCAGTCGATATTCGGATTGATGCTGTGCCAGTCTTTGATGGCAGGCAGTACACCCATTTCTATCACCTCGTCACGAAGTTTGCAGAGATGGGCATAGCTTTCTTTCAGTTTGGCTTCTTCTTCGGGTGTGCCGTTCAGTTCCTTATAGTGTACACCGTCTTTGGTAATTTCAGTTTCCATTGCCATCATGATGTGGTCGAAGCCGTGGCTGTGTACATATGTACCAGCAGGCCAGCAGAACGGTTTGCCCCCCATAGCTGCAGCTATCATTTCTATGGAGATATACGCAGGGCTTTGGAAAGAAGAGCGACCGCGAAGCGATAATGTTAGCGCCGCCTTTGGTTACCTTGGTCTGGATTTCTGCCCACTCTTCCTTTGTCAAGGCAGGAGTGCCGATGATATCAAGTAACGGTTTCCCATCTACCTTGGCGGTAGAAGCATATACAGCCATCTGTTCACCATGTCCGCCGTATGTACGGCAATTTTCTATCTTATCGGGAGCGATGCCGAAGTGCTTGGAAAGTTCGCTACGCAGGCGGGTACTGTCAAGGGCTGCCAGTGTGTTGTCACTTGTGAAGGTTTTAGGCCGGAATACAATAGGGTAATCAAACCGGTGATGTCGGCAGGGTTGAAAATGACAACCACGTGCTTCACATCCGGGCAGTAAGCTTTTCACGTTCTTACCGAATTCTTCGGCAATAGCGGCATTGCCTTTCAAAAGATCTTCGCGGGTCATGCCGGCCTTGCGGGCGGCACCGCCTGATGATACCACATACTTGGCATTGGTCAGCGCCTCTTTGATGTCGGAGGTAAATGTGATGTTCATTCCTTCGAATCCGCAGTGGAACAGCTCTTCCGCCACACCTTCCAGACCGGGAGCATAAGGGTCGTACAGACATAGGTTGGGAGTGAGATGCATCATGATTGCAGTCTGTGCCATGTTTGAGCCGATCATGCCGGCTGCGCCGACGATTGTCAATTTGTCATTTGTCAGAAATTCCATAATCTTATTTTATTTAAAGGTGAGTAATATCTTTTCTTGCTGATTGTCACGATACAAAGATAACCCTTTTCCGAAGAGAGTTGTTTATAGAAAAAAGTTATCTTTTAGAGCGAAAAGTTATTCCTTATTTTTATTAGGATTCGGCAGTACCCGAACTGCTGTATTATTGCGCTCACCTTTCCTAAATTGCGCTTATCTTTGTTGGGAAAATGAAGATAAGTAAGAAACTATGAGCATTGAGTTAGGAAAGTACAATACCTGGAAGTGGTGAAGGAGGTAGCCTTCGGCATGTATCTGGACGGTGGCGAAGAAGGAGAAATTCTGCTTCCGTCGCGTTATGTCCCCGAAGACTGTAAGGTGGGAGACAAACTGACGTTTTTATATATCTTGATAACGAGGAACGGTCTGGTAGCTACTACTCTGACACCATTAGTACAGGTCGGTGCAGTTTGCCTGCTTGGAAGTGGCGTGGATAAATCAATACGGCGCTTTCCTTAACTGGGGGTTGATGAAAGATCTTTTCGTCCCCTTCCGCGAACAGAAAATGAAGATGCAGGTTGGGAAGCAATATGTAATCCATGCTCATCTGGATGATGAGAGTTACCGGATTGTAGCCTCTGCCAAAGTGGACCGTTATCTTTCGAAAGAAAAAGCGCCTTATGAACCCGGTCAGGAAGTCAGCATACTTATCTGGCAGAAGACTGATTTAGGTTTTAAGGCTATTATTGAGAACCGATATAGCGGTTTGCTGTATGAAAGCGAGATATTTCAACCTCTGCATACAGGCATGACATTGAAGGCTTATGTAAAGCAGGTTCGCGAGGATGGAAAGATTGACCTGATACTTCAGAAACCGGGGCAGGGCAAGGTGGAAGACTTTGCTGCTACCTTATTGGATTATATCCGTGAGCAGGGCGGACACATCACTTTGCATGACAAGAGCCCTGCCGAAGAGATTTACGATACATTCGGTGTCAGCAAGAAAACCTTTAAAAAAGCAGTTGGCGATTTATACAAAAAACATCTGGTATCGCTGCAGGAAAATGGGATTGAACTGGCAAAAAACTCTAATCCACCTGCAATAGGGTTTTCCCTATAACATATTAGAGAGAAACAGAAGGATGGGGAAAATATTACCCTATTTTTGTTTTTACTAAAATGATGGAATATAAACTTGTAAAGAACGCTGCCATGAAACGAATATTATTTATGTTGTTTGCCGTGATAATGAGTACTGCTGTCTGCCATGCGGCAATGAGCAACAGCAAAGTGCGTAAAGAGACCCGTTTTCTTACGGACAAGATGGCCTATGAACTGAATCTGAATACGGCTCAGTATAATGACGTGTACGAAATAAACTATGATTTCATTTCCGGTATACGTTATCTGATGGATGACGTTCTTCGGGGGGAGGAATGGGCCTTGAATCGCTATTACGATTATCTGGATGTGCGCAATGACGATTTACGTTGGGTATTGAGCCGCAGACAGTATTCCCGTTTCATGCAGGCTGCCTACTTCTTCCGTCCGATTTATGTGAGTGGCGGGCATTGGTCTTTCCGGATTTATGTTACTTATACCAATCCGAATCATTTCTACTATCCGCGTCCTTATCATTATCGTACTTACTGTGGCGGACATAACCGTGTTCATTATCATAATGTAAGCTATTACCGGGGCAGACATAACTATCCGTACCTATAACGGCTCTTTCCGTATCCGTGATAATAAATCGTACCATACAAGCCGGCGTTCGGATTTCGGTTCGGTTCATATCCGTCCCAATTCCGGTACGCGCCCTAATAACGTGGAACAGTCCAATCGCCGTCCTGCTACCAACAGTCCGGTACGCCGTTCCGATACAGAAGTACGCGAAGTAAATGCTGCCTAAACGCGGGCAGATATTCGAGAAAGGAAAACGAAAGCGTAAGACGACGCAGCAACTCTTCTTCATCCTCTACGCGTACAACACGTTCTTCTTCCCGTTCGTCAGAAAGAAGTAAAGAAGCGTCAAGACGAAATTAAACGCTTATCCATGTGTATTTATAACTGATAAACGGGGGATACTTCAATATACCTGATTGCAAGGCATAGTTTTCACGTTGCAGGCGTGCCGTGCGTACCCGGTTACGGGTAGAGAGACGGTTGAAAATAGGTACGCTGAGGTTGAATCCTACATATTTGTTGAAGTTATCGTTCATCTGCTGGCTGAAAGTACGGTCGATGGTAGAATAGTAATTCGTACCGAGACTACCGTTCAGGCTCAGTTGCGGGTAGTAGTTGCTCTGGGCAATACGGATATTGTGTTTACTGCCTTCCAAGCGGAACTGTGCAGCTTGTATGGAAGCCTTACTCACCATGGCTGTTTGGAATATCTCATCCGGAGGAGTGAGAGGGACTAAATCCAGATTGACTGCCGGAGATTCCAGATTGAACCCTTCCGGTGTTTCCAGTTCGATAAGCTGGCTAAGGTCGAGCAGGGCCAACTTATAGTTGTTGTTTGTCTGCACTACATTCATCTCGTCTTGTGCCACACGTGCTTTGGCTTCTGCCAGTTCTGCCGGAGAGGCTTTTCCCAAGTCGGCAAGCCGGCTGATGCGGACATATTGCTCTTTGCTCAATTGCACTTGTCCCAACGCCACCTGGTGGAGCTCTTCATTGAACAGCACCTGAAGGTAGGCCGAAGCTATATTGATGGCAATGTCTTCCTTGGCTTTGTCCAGGTCGGCAATGGCAGCTTTGAGGTTTAGTTTGGCCAATGCATACTGGTGGGGAATTTCCAGACCGGTAAAGATAGGTATGCTGGTATTGACAGACATATTAGTGCCGTGGCTGCTGGTGTTGACGTATACAGTGGAATAGTCTCCCGTATCCTCATTTTTGATGGCTGTTTGCGTACGTCCCCAGTTCCAGCTCTGGCCGGCACTGGCATTCAGGTTCGGCAGTCGTGCCCATTTGGCTGTATTTACTTCGACAGCACTCTGTTCGGCAGCGTTGGCTGTCTGGCGGATCTGATGTTATGCTCGATGGCATAGTCTATGCATTGGCGTAAAGACCATCGTTCCTGCGCCTGCACTGAGATACTGCCGAATATTGCGAGGTATAAGAATATCTTTTTATTCATATCGTATATCTTTTTAAGCTATTCCGTTTGTTAATCCTTTTTCTCTGTACCGCGAATCTTATCCTGGGCACTGATACCGCTTTTGATGGCAATCTTTATGCCGTCACTCATGCCGACCTGGATAGGGCGGCGTTCGAACTTCTGTACCGGTACGCTGTCCGTCATTACGTATACAAAGGTGCTGTCACCATTGAATTCAACGGTACTTTCCGGTACGGCAAGCGTTTTCTGGGCACGGTCCAATACGATTTCTGCGTTGGCAGAATAGCCGGAACGGATTTGTACGCTGTCCGGCGCCTGGATGGCCGCTTTGATTTCGAATTGGTTGGCTCCGTTTTCTTCTACGCCTTTCGGAGATATGTATTCCAGTGTGGCATCGAACGAAAGATTCTGCAGGGCGCCGATTGTCAGTTTCACCGGCATGCCTTCGTGCACACGGCCCACTTCCGTTTCGTCAATGTTGCCGCGGAAAATCAAATCGTTCATGTTGGCAACGGTAGCGATGGTGGTTCCGTCATTGAAAGTGTTACTCATGATAACCGAGTTACCGACTTTGATGGGTACATCCAGAATCAGACCGGTAATGGTGGAACGGATCAGGGTACTACTGAAAGAGGCGCTGTTCTTGGTGATGCCTTCCTTTACAATTTCCAGGTTATCTTTTGCTGTCTGCAGTTCCTCGCGTGCCTGCTTCACGCTTACTTCCCCTTTTTCGTACTCTTCAGCGCTGATAAGCTTGTCGTTGTACAGTTTCTGGGTACGGGCGAAATCCGTTTCGGCTTGGGCAGCGTTGATTTCCGCCAATCGTACGCGGCTTTCGGCAGAGTTCAATTGTCCCAGTTCGGGGATCACCTTTACTTTGGCAAGCACTTCCGCCTTGCTTGACACTTTGTCCTGCTTCCTTGTATACTTCGGCAATGATACCGGATATCTGCGGCTTGATAAGGACTTCATCTCTCGGTTCCACTTTGCCGGTGGCTACGGTAGTCTTTTCAAGGTCTGTCACTTCCGGAACTATCGTTTCGTATACTGTTACTTTAGGTTGGGACTTCTGGTACAGAAAAACGAATGTCCAAATGAATAAGGCAGCAATTGCTACCAATAATGCGATTTTCAGAAACTTCTTTGTTTTCATCTTATATTTACGATTTAATTATTTACGATTGATATAGCCATTATTTCATGGCTTACGGTTAGTGGTCTCTCTATAAGTTTATTCATCCCTGATGGCTTCAATTGGCTTGATTGCCATGGCGCGATAGGCAGGTGCCAGTCCGGCAAGCACTCCTAATGCGATGAGGAGGATGCAGGTTCCGATAGCCAGTCCGAATGAAACCTGGTAGTGGGTTTTGATAACTCCAGGGTCATTGGCGGCCTTTTCAAGTATTTGCAGTACAAATACAGCAAAAGAAATACCTGCCATACCCGCTATAGTGGTCAGTACCATGCTTTCCGAAAGAATTTGTTGCAGAATATCTTTGGGACGGGCACCGATGGCACGCCGTATGCCTATTTCCGTAGTGCGTTCCTTTACCGTTACCATCATGATATTGGATACGCCGATAGCTCCGGCAAACAGCGTCCCCAAACCTACCATCCAGATTAGAAAGCGCACTCCAATCATCAGGTTGTCCATCATGGAGAACATAGCTTCCGCATTCAGAAGCATGACGGCTTGTTTGTCATCGGGAGCAATGTAGTGCGCCGCTTTTACAAGACGTTCCACTTCGGGCTGCACGTCTTTCACTTTTACTCCCGGTTTCATGATGAAACATACTACATGCAGTTTCTTTCCGAGGTTGTAGGTCTGTTGCATGGTGGAAAAAGGCAATGTAATGGCTTCAGAGGCCTGCCCTGTATATTCACATTGCCCTCGGAAGAGCACATTCCGATAACCCGGTAATAGATACCGTTTACCCGGACATATTTGCCGCAAGGGTCTCGCCCGGCTTGAAGAGGCTTTCATACACGCGTTTGCCGATTACACACACCTTACGCGACTCACGTATGTCCACGTCATTGATGAAACGTCCATACGTCATCTCTTGATGTTCTATCTGCTCATATTCGGGGTATAGACCTTTGACGCTGCATTCGTATTTGTTTTCTCCGTAAACGGCTGTCTGTCCCCATAAGGCAAATGAAGGAGTGGCCGTTTTTATTCCGTCGATGCTGCGTACCCGTTCCACATCTTCCATTTCCAGATCCCACCATCGTCCTTTGCGAAATCCTTTATAAGCCTCGCTTGTCTTTTGTGCAGCGATAAATCCGGAGTTGGTTGCAAATCCTTCGAACTGCGCTTTCAGTTCTTCCTGCATGCCTTGTCCGCCGCCGATAAGTGCCACCAGCATGAAGATGCCCCAGAATACACCGAACGCCGTCAGTAGACTGCGTGTCTTGTTTCTTGTTATCGTAACGAGGATTTCCTCGCATGTATCTATGTCTATTCTCATAATCTTTAATCTGCTCTAAGTGCTTCAATAGGACTGATACTTACCGCTTTCTTAGCCGGGAAGAATCCGGCAAGCGTACCTGCGACAATCAGAGTCAATGTAGCCTGTATGGCAATGCCGATATCCACTGTGGGGTCCGAGAACATCCTGGCTTGAAACATACCCGCATCCGCTGTTTGTGTGCCGAAGGCGGAATTCATCCATTCCGTTACTCCGATGCCTGCCACCATGCCGATGTAGCCGAAAAAAGTGGTAATCGTAACGCTTTCCACAATAATCAGCCGAAGGATGGAAAAAGGCTTTGCACCCAGCGCTTTGCGTATGCCGAACTCGCGTGTGCGTTCCTTGACGGTAATCAGCATGATGTTCGATACGCCTACGATGCCGCTCAGCAGGGTAAAAATACCTATCACCCAAATGGCGGTACGCAACAAGCCGGCTACGTTCTGTGTCTGTATGTATTGTGTAAAGCGGTTCCATATCCATATTGCGCCTTCATCTTCCGGGTTGAAACGGTGGTTGGCGGCAATGACTTTACGGTACTCTTTCTCAAAGGTTTCGTTGGCCGCTTCGCTCGTCAGGTTTTTGGTGGTGAAGATGATGTTGTTGAGTTTATCGCCTTTGTTATAGATGGTTTGCATGGTGGAGAAGGGGATAAAGGCCAGGCTGCTTTGGTCTCCCTGGTCTTCGTACAATCCGACTACCCGGTAGGCTACACCGCCTGCATTGACAAACCGGCCGACAGGTTCCGTACGTGACTTTCCGAAAAGAATTTCTGCCGACTTTTTATGAAGAATGATAACTTTCCGCCGTTCTTTCACATCGTTCCGGTTGATAAAGCGTCCGCTTGCGGTCTTGATGGCTTCGGACTCTACGTAGTTCGGGTGTACGCCCATCAGCGAGATATTGATGTATTCTTGTCCGAAGCTGATGTTTACATCTCCCTGCCGCAGGGTGGCGCCGGCAGTGATGATATTGTCGGGAAAGTATTTTTCGGTTGCGGCGAGGTCTTTGTTTTCCAGTTGGATACGCCGTCCTTCCTTCAAGCCTTCGTACGATTGGGTGGTCCAGCCACCGCCCAGGCGGATGGAGTTCAATGCGCGTTCGGATGCGTTTTGTTCGAAAGCATGGATGATGCCGTTGCCTGCTCCCAGCAGTACGATAAGCATAAAGATGCCCCACGCCACTGCAAAACCGGTGAGGAACGTGCGCAACTTGTTACGCTTGATTGTACCGTATATTTCTTGCCAAAGGTCTATCATGATTACTGTAAGTGATGTTATAAAGCGATAGGAGATTAATGTAATGACGCGGCAGTGTCCGTTATTTCATGAAACCGTCCTTGCCGAATGGCGATGCGTCGTGATTCAGGTTCTCTTCAATGCTTCCTATCACACCGTCTTTAATGTGGATAATCTTGTCTGTCTGATTGGCAACGCCGCTCTCGTGGGTTACGACCACGATGGTCATGCCCGTTTCATGCAAGTCTTTCAGAATTTGCATGACCTCTACGGAAGTCTTGCTGTCGAGAGCACCGGTCGGTTCGTCGGCAAGGATAATCTGGGGGCGGGTAATCAATGCACGGGCAATGGCTACACGCTGCTTCTGTCCGCCGGACATTTCGTTGGGCATGTGGTGAGCCCACTCTTTCAGCCCCAGGCGTTCCAGATATTCCAATGCCATAGCGTTACGCTTCCGGCGGCTTACTCCTTGATAGAAGAGAGGAAGAGCCACATTCTCTACCGCATCCTTGAAGGAAATCAGATTGAATGACTGGAAGATAAAGCCAATCATACGGTTGCGGTATTCGGCGGCTTTGTTTTCGCTCAGGTTCTTGATAAGCGTACCGTTCAGGTAATATTCTCCTGTATCGTAGTTGTCCAGAATGCCTAAGATGTTGAGGAGCGTGGATTTTCCGGAGCCTGACGCTCCCATAATAGAGACGAACTCTCCTTTTCGGATATCAAGGTCGATGCCTTTGAGTACGTGTAGCGGTGCTCCGTTATTATAGGTCTTGTTGATGTCTTTCAGTTGTATCACGTTTTTCCTGTTTATAGCTTTGTTCTTATTGATTTTAACTATTAGACGCAGCAATGTGACGAAAAGTTGCAATTGACGTGAAGTTTTTTAAAAAAAGATTTTGCAGTGTCGTTTTTCTTTGTGTAATTTGTAACCATTAATGTTATAACTAACCCTTTAAACAAAAAAGTAAATATCATGAATTCAAACATGGAAAAACCCTATGTAGTGGGGATTGACATAGGCGGAACGAACACCGTCTTTGGTATCGTAGATGCACGTGGCACTATTCTTGCAAGTGGTTCCATCAAGACGGGAGCTTATGATGAGGCAGACAATTACGTAGACGAAGTATGCAAGAATCTTCTTCCGCTGATTATCGCAAATGGCGGTGTTGATAAAATAAAAGGTATCGGTATCGGTGCTCCTAACGGCAACTATTATAGCGGTACAATCGAGTTTGCCCCGAATCTTCCGTGGAAAGGAGTAATTCCTTTGGCAGCCATGTTTGAAGAACGTTTGGGCATCCCTACGGCACTGACCAATGACGCCAATGCCGCCGCTATCGGTGAAATGACCTACGGTGCTGCACGCGGTATGAAAGATTTCATCATGATAACGCTGGGTACGGGTGTAGGCAGCGGTATCGTTATCTCGGGAAAATACGTTCTACGCCTATGGTTCCTGACATCTTACGTACTGTAAAACGCTTCTTGTCTCCATGTCCGGCAATCTTGATAACAACACCACGGTACAGCTGTACACGTTCCTTGTTACCCTCGACAATACGATATGCTACTGTTACAGTGTCACCTGCCTTGAAGCTCGGGTGCTGTTTTCCGGTAGCAAATGCTTCTTCTGCAATTTTAATTAAATCCATTGTTTTATTAAATTGTTTCATCGTTACAATGGCCCACTTCCCGGTGGTATGTGCCAATTACGATGTCACCGGAACCGTTCTTGAGGGACTGGTGAAACCTTATGTAGTCCTGGAACGCGGAGATATGAAAATCGGAGTGTTCGGGGTGAGTCCCAAGATGGAAGGGCTGGTACAGGCCGATAAGTGTGAAGGCATTGTATACAACGATCCTATTGTTGCGGCGCAGGAAGTAACCGACCTTTTGCGGACCAAGGAAGGGTGTGATGTCGTTATCTGTCTTTCCCATCTCGGCTTCCGTCTTAAAAATGAAGTCTGCGATGAGAAGCTGGCGGCGGCAACCAGGGGAATTGATGTAATATTGGGCGGCCATTCCCATACTTTTATGGAGAAACCGGCTTTCTGCCTGAATGCGGAGGGGAAGAGTATTCCGGTATTGCACACCGGGAGAAGCGGCATTTTTGTAGGAGAATTGGATTTGACACTGACGAAGGAATAGCGGATGAAAAGGCTGTTACTGTTTATACTGGTTATAATGGGATGTTGCGGGCGTTTTGCTTCGGATGCGAAACGTTGTCCGGCGACACCTGCCGTTGTTTCCCCCGTGGAGCCATTGCTGGTGAGGTCGGCAGTGGATGATGTGCGATGCAGGCAGTGGGTGGATTCGGTTTTGGGCACACTCAGCCTGAAAGAGCGGATAGGACAGCTTTTTATCTATACAATCGCCCCCTATCAGGACAAGGGCAACAAGGAGTTGCTGCGCAAGGTTGTCGAGGATTATAAAGTCGGCGGTTTGCTGTTTTCCGGCGGACTGATGCAAAACCAGGCTATGCTGACGAATGAAGCGCAACGCATGGCGGATATTCCTCTGCTGATTACGTTCGACGGTGAGTGGGGGCTTTCCATGCGTCTGCGGGGTACACCCGTCTTTCCGAAGAATATGGTACTGGGATGTATACAGAACGATACCCTGCTCTATGAGTATGGCAGGGAAATGGCAAGGCAGTGCCGGGAACTCGGCGTACAGGTGAATTTTGCTCCGGTGGCGGATGTTAACATCAATCCGAAAAATCCGGTTATCAACACCCGCTCTTTCGGTGAAAATCCGGTGAACGTTGCCAATAAGGTTATCGCCTATGCCAGGGGGCTGGAAGACGGCGGAGTACTCTCGGTATCCAAACATTTTCCGGGGCATGGAGATACGGACGTGGATTCGCATAAATCGCTTCCGGTTTTACCGTTCACGCGCGAGCGTTTGGACAGTGTGGAGTTGTATCCTTTTAGAAAAGCCGTTCAGGCAGGGGTAGGCGGCATTATGGTGGGGCATTTGGAAGTGCCTGCTTTTGAGGCGCAGCGCGGATTGCCTTCTTCCCTTTCCCGCAATGTGGTTTATGACTTGCTGACACGCGAATTGCAGTTCCGGGGACTTGTCTTCACAGATGCTTTGGCTATGAAGGGAGTTTCCAAACATGAGTCGCTCTGCTTGAAAGCATTGCAGGCGGGGCATGACTTACTGCTCGTTCCCCGGCGTATAAAAGAAGAAGTGGATGCCATACTGGCTGCCGTAAAGCGCGGTGAGTTGACGGAGCAGGCGGTGGAGGAGAAATGCAGAAAGGTATTGACTTATAAATATGCACTTGGGCTGAATAAGAAGCCTCTTATTCGTCTTTCCGGATTGGGAACCCGAATTAATACGCCCTATACGCGGGATTTGATTCGTCGTTTGAATCTGGCGGCTGTTACCGTGCTGGGCAATGCGGCGAAAGTGCTGCCACTGGATCCGGCGATTAAAGATGTTGCGGTGTTGAATGTCGGGGAAGCAGCGGAGATGCGGCCTTTTATCAAGCAGCTTTCCGAATATACGCATCCGGTAGAGTTCCAATTGGGAAAAGATTTACCGGCGGCAGGACGTAAGGCTTTGAGAGATAAACTGTCCGGATATAAACGTATTCTGGTATGTGTTACCGAGCATCGTCTGGCGGCTTATCAGTCTTTCTTTGCGGAGTTTGCTCCGGACGTTCCGGTGGTGTATGTGTGCTTTATTCCCGGCAAGCAACTGCCACAGATACGTCAGGGCATATCGGCAGCCGAAGCGGTGGTATTGGCGCATTCTTCGAATGATGACGTACAGCGGCAGGTGGCCGGGATACTTTATGCGGATGCCGTGGCTGACGGCCGGCTTTCGGCAAGTATCGGCAGTTTGTTTGCCGCCGGAGAAGGGATGACCTTAAGTCCGCAGACAAAGTCTCATTTCATTCCCGAAGAGCATGGCCTGGATTCCCGCTTTTTGGCACGGATTGATACGATTGCCCGGGAAGCGCATACAGGAAGCGAGCCTATCCGGGATGTCAGGTAGTGGTTTTGAAGGACGGGAAAGAGATGTATAATAAGGCTTTCGGTACTTATACATATACAACCGGAAATAAGGAAGCAGTTCCGGTGACACCGGCATCTGTATATGACGTTGCATCTTTGACGAAGACGACAGCTACCTTATTGGCCGTAATGAAGCTTTTTATGATAAAGGCCGTTTAAGCCTGACAGACCGTGTGTCTGATTATCTTCCCTACCTGCAGGATACGGATAAACGCAATATAACGGTCAGGGAACTGCTGTTCCACCAGTCGGGATTGCCTTCCACCTTGCTGTTCTATCAGGATGCCATTGATGAGGATAGTTACGAGGGTACATTATTTAAGGCACGACCGGATAAACTGCATCCTGCCCGTATCGGGCGGCAGACGTGGGCTAACCCGAATTTTCGTTTCCGTCCGGGGCTGACGTCGAAAGTACGTACAGCTGAATGTACTTTACAGGTCTGTGACAGTCTTTGGTTGAATAAGTCTTTCAAAAAGGAGTATCTCCAAAAGATAGCGGATGCGCCTTTGAGGGATAAACGGTATCGTTATAGCTGTGTGGGCTTCATTCTGCTGCAGCAGGTGGTTGAGGCACGTGCAGGAATGCCTATGGATGAGTTTCTTGCTCAAGAGTTTTATACTCCGATGGGGCTGAAGCGTACCGGGTATCTTAGACCGAAAGGCAACTGGAATACGGTATGCTGCTGGTCGGTATTCAAACTGCCGCCTTCGCCTACGGGAAGTGTCTGGCGACCGAAATACTCATGGTTGCTATGGTAGTTCAAGAAAGCTCCCAATGCAAAATTGTCTGTCAGGAAGTAACCGCCTTCAAAATTCATACCCCAGCCGCTTGATTTGTCGGCGAAGTTGTTGCTGAGGGGAAAGTTATATTGCCAGTCGATATTGGCATAACCGTTATCGGTCATCTGTGCGGTAGTTTACCCTCATTTGGGCACTCATTCTGTTAAGATAGGCAGATTGTGTAAAAGCCAGGTTGATTGAGTGAAAGCTTGGTTCACACCTTCCACTGCCAGTTTGGTATTGACAGAAGTAGAGCCACTCAATAAGCCGCTCATGTAGCTGGTCCACAGAACGGGAAGTTTCTCGCTCTGGCCTTGCGGCGCCTCCAGATTCAGCAATTCGCTGATGAAGGAACCGGTGCTGTAGGCATAGTTCACGGCATAGGGATAATACCATCCACCCCAGTTGCCCCAGTAAGGAGCATCCCAATAGCCCGGGTAGTTCCACCACCATTCGGGGCGTCCGTAGTCCGTAAAGTAGTAAGTGCTCTTTACGTAACTCACTTGCAAACCGAGGTCGGCGTTTTCGCGATTGTATATACGGACATAACCACGGTTGTTCATATTGGCAGCGTATGCGCTGAGAATTTCCTGTGCACTTCTCGTCTTTCCAATATTCGGCGTCTTTACTGTTGCCGATAACAAGGATGCTATCCGGTAAGTAATAGGTTTTGAAAGCTTTGAAGTCTGCTTTCGTGTCATAATTGGTATAAACCAGATACTTGCTGTCCAGCTTATCCATGTCGGGGTCTTTTTCGCAAGATACGAATGCTATTGCGAAGACCGCTAATAATAAGGGAATAAATTTCTTCATACTTCTATAATTGTTTAGGTTAAATATAAATTCCTGCCCTATGGTACCTTAGGCTTTTGTGAGAAAGAACAAGATAAAAAATAAAAGGTTCAAAAATAGATGTGTTAAATGTGCGGTGGACTATAAAGAAACTGGTATGTTTTCTTTTTATTCAGATGGGTATGAATGGCTTTTCAGACTATCATTGCCAGTTCGTTGGCATAACCGTGCCATATAGGTGGCACAGTTGTGCCAATAAATAGGCATGAAGGTGTGTCAAAATGCACACCTTCATTATTTTACGTACAAAGCCCCGACTTTCACAAGCTGGGGCTTTGTTATTACCTAAAGATTCTGTATCTTTAGGCATAAGAATTTCACTATGACAAAGATACATTTTCGTCCTTACATTCCCAACCAAACCGTTCTTTTTCCTCAAAGAATTGATGAGGATATTGCAGAAAACGATCCGGTGCGCATGGTTGACGCCCTGGTTGAGGGCTTGAATCTTGAAAGTTTCAGAAAGCTGTATAAGGAATGCGGCCGCAGCCCTTACCACCCCAAGATGATGCTCAAGGTCATTCTGTATGCCTATATGAACAACATCTACTCCTGCCGGAAAATTGAAAAGCTTCTTCACCGTGACATCCATTATATCTGGCTGGCCGGATATGAGAAACCGGATTTCATTACCATCAACCGTTTCCGCAACCGGGTGAAGAAGAAATCAACGAGGTGTTTACGCAAACCGTACTTCTTCTCTCTTCCAAAGGCTTCATCAGCCTGAATGTGGAATACATTGACGGGACAAAGATCGAATCCAAAGCCAACAAGTACACTTTCGTCTGGCGAAAAACGGTTGAGCGGAACCGTGAACGCCTGATGAAGAAGATACATGTCCTGTTAGGGCAGATAGACGATGTCATTGCCCGGGAGAAGTCATCAGAGAACAATGAGGAGGTTGAGTTCACTCCGGCCATGCTGACTGAAATGGCAGGAGAATTGCGTCATGCATTGGAACAGGTTTCCGAGCCATCCGCGAAAGAGGAAAAGACTGAACTGAAAAAGAAACGCAAACAGCTGAAGGAACTGGAAGAACACAGGGACAAACTGCAGGAATACGACTGCCATCTGGAAACACTGCAAGAGAGGAATTCCTATTCCAAGACGGACAAGGACGCTACTTTTATGAGAATGAAGGAGGATGCCATGCGCAACGGACAGACGAAGCCCGGTTACAACCTTCAAATCGGCACCGAAAATCAGTTCATCACCGATTTTGCACTCTTCCCGAACCCTACGGATACACTGACCCTGATTCCTTTCCTGCAATCTTTTTTCAAACAGGTATGACCGGATGGCCATACGGTGGTTGCTGATTCCGGCTATGGCTCGAAGAGAATTACCGCTTCATGTCCGAAAACGGCATGGAAGCCTACGTAAAGTACAACTATTTCCACATGGAGCAGCGGCCGAGATTCAAACCGGACCCGTTCAAGGCCGAAAACTTCTACTACAATGAAGAACATGACTTCTGCATCTGCCCTATGGGGCAAAGGATGCGGAGGATAGGCACCAGGAATGTGAAAACCGCATCCGGATATGTCAGCGAAAATGCACGGTACAGAGCTGTCAGGTGTGAAGGCTGTCCCCTGCGATGCCGCTGTTTTAAAGCAAAAGGAAACAGGACGATAGAACTGAATCATAGGCTTAGACAATACAAGCGGAGAGCCAAAGAACTGCTCTGCTCTGAGAAAGGACTGAAACACAGAGGGCAGAGATGCATAGAACCGGAAGCCGTGTTCGGACAAATTAAAAACAATATGAACTACAAACGTTTCCGACATTTTGGAAAGGACAGGTCTTCATGGACTTTGCGCTTCCCCTAGCCATTGCCTTCAATATAAAAAAAGATGTGTGCAAAACTGACAAAAAAGGAAGGTATGAACTGGCTGATAGGATGGTTTTATGAGCTTACTGTCGCTTTATTTAGATGCTGGAGACACATAAATCAAAGAAATCTTCGAATTATCGCAGCTTGAAGAAAATAAACCGATTTATATCGGTGATAAACAAGAAAAGAAGGTGCATCGTGCATTACGACACACCTTCTTCCTTTTTATGCCTTGCCGCGCGGAGATTATTCCGCGCTGAATTTCTTTACCTGCTCTGCGATAAGTTCCGCATCATCGAAATAGTTAATCTGAAGCCTTTCACTTTCATATCGCCTAAACCACCACGTTGATAGTGGGCTTTCAGTTCTTCCAGAGAAGGATAGTCGGGCAGGTAACGTTCGAAGTGTTCGGGGCGGCAGAAAGCGTCCAAATAAGTAAATACGGTATTCCCCTCAATCTTGCCCGGGTCTTGTACGCGCAGATGATCGGGGTCGGTGTACATGCTCTTCACTTTCTTCTGAATCTCGTCGGCTGTATCGGAAAGGTAGATACAGTTGCCCAAAGACTTACTCATCTTGGCTTTTCCGTCTGTACCCGGCAGACGCAGACAGGCTGCATTGTCAGGCAGAAGGATTTCCGGTTCTACCAATGTGTCGCCGTAGATAAAGTTGAAGCGGCGTACGATTTCACGGGCTTGTTCAATCATCGGTTCCTGATCTTCGCCAACGGGAACGGTGGTGGCGCGGAACGCCGTGATGTCCGCAGCCTGGCTGATAGGGTAGGTGAAGAACCCCACCGGAATACTTGTTTCAAAGTTGCGCATCTGGATTTCCGTCTTTACCGTCGGGTTACGTTGCAGGCGCGATACGGTGACAAGGTCCATATAATAGAATGTCAGTTCGCACAATTCCGGAATCTGCGACTGGATAAAGATGGTACTCTTCGTAGGATCCAATCCGCAAGCCAGATAGTCGAGAGCTACTTCGATAACGTTCTGACGTACCTTTTCCGGGTTTTCCATGTTATCTGTCAATGCTTGTGCATCGGCTATGAACACGAACGTCTTGTCATACAGTCCGGAGTTCTGCAACTCCACTCTGCGTCTTAATGAGCCTACATAATGTCCGATATGCAGGCGTCCCGTGGGGCGGTCGCCCGTAAGGATGATTTTTTCTTTTGCCATATCTGTATTGATTATTTTTTCTTCATAAAAACGCTGTCTGTTATAATGGAATGCAAAGATACCATTATTTTTATCGAATGCAGTGCATTACTTTAAAAATTAAACAGTGAAAGTACGCTCTGTCGTCCAAACCTCGTTATAACATCCGGGAAGCGCTGATGCTTGCTTTTCTGTTTTTATCCTCCATATCTTTTGGTGTCTGTTTGATTTTTCTTCAAGAAGTATCCTTCCTGCTATATTCAAAGATTGCATTGCGGTAAAAGTAACTATTCTTTTCGGATAAGAAATTTATTCCT